>FWWM01001946.1_pt1 | contig 59072 bp, 62 predicted proteins | sample 2228351 | NCBI WGS metagenome assembly FWWM01 (sample SAMEA103939774, study PRJEB20133) | metagenome
CTCTTGATCGAAGCCCCGGTAAACGGCGGCCGTAACTATAACGGTCCTAAGGTAGCGAAATTCCTTGTCGGGTAAGTTCCGACCTGCACGAATGGTGTAATGATGGCCAGGCTGTCTCCACCAGAGACTCAGTGAAATTGAAATTGCGGTGAAGATGCCGTATACCCGCGGCTAGACGGAAAGACCCCGTGAACCTTTACTATAGCTTGGCACTGAACATTGACCCTACATGTGTAGGATAGGTGGGAGACTTTGAAGTTGGAACGCCAGTTCTGATGGAGTCGTCCTTGAAATACCACCCTTGTATGTTTGATGTTCTAACGTGGGTCCCTGATCGGGATTGCGGACAGTGTCTGGTGGGTAGTTTGACTGGGGCGGTCTCCTCCTAAAGAGTAACGGAGGAGCACGAAGGTTGGCTAAGTACGGTCGGACATCGTACGGTTAGTGCAAAGGCAGAAGCCAGCTTAACTGCGAGACAGACACGTCGAGCAGGTACGAAAGTAGGTCTTAGTGATCCGGTGGTTCTGTATGGAAGGGCCATCGCTCAACGGATAAAAGGTACTCCGGGGATAACAGGCTGATACCGCCCAAGAGTTCATATCGACGGCGGTGTTTGGCACCTCGATGTCGGCTCATCACATCCTGGGGCTGAAGTCGGTCCCAAGGGTATGGCTGTTCGCCATTTAAAGTGGTACGCGAGCTGGGTTTAGAACGTCGTGAGACAGTTCGGTCCCTATCTGCCGTGGGCGTTGGATGATTGATTGGAGTTGCTCCTAGTACGAGAGGACCGGAGTGAACGAACCGCTGGTGTTCGGGTTGTCATGCCAATGGCACTGCCCGGTAGCTATGTTCGGAACGGATAACCGCTGAAAGCATCTAAGCGGGAAGCCGGCCAAAAGATGAGTCATCCCTTGTACCTTGAGTACACATAAGGGTCGTTGGAGACCACAACGTTGATAGGTGAGGTGTGGAAGCGCAGTGATGTGTTAAGCTAACTCATACTAATTGCCCGAGAGGCTTAACCATACAACGCCCAAGGTGTTTGTGTGTGGTGTGATAAAGAATTCGAATCAGCTTGCTTGTTAAAGACATAAAAACAGTTTTTGCCTGGTGGCAATAGCGCTGTGGAACCACCTGACTCCATTCCGAACTCAGAAGTGAAACGCAGCCGCGACGATGGTAGTGTGGCAGATGCCATGCGAGAGTAGTTCACCGCCAGGCTCCCAATAAATGGAAAAGCCCTTCGCGAAAGCGAGGGGCTTTTTTATTTACTTCGAAATCAGGTGGTGAGCCATTCGAGCAGGGCATTCCCATGCGACCAAACTGCCGGGAGCAGTTTGGAACGGCGCAGCCGGCCCGAAGGGTGGAGGGCAGGATTGCCCGGAATAATGTAGTTCACCGCCAGGCGGACAAGAGGTTCTGCTGTCTCCTCATCGCTCAAATTCAGAACCAATCTAGCTCAGCTCTTACCCAAAGGCGAATGCCTTCGGCTATTGCGCCCTACCTCAAATCCTCTAACCCACGATCTGTCACTTTTACTCTAAACACCTGCTGTGATGCTTGTTGTTTTATGGGATCAAAGTGCAAAGGAAAATCATAAACTGCAGTTTGTTGTCGTAATTTTTCTAATAAGCACGAGCGTTTCACAGGTAAAGCACATAATTTTAGCGCTTGTCCTAATAAGGTACCTGCTGTGAATCCCTCTAAGCCGATATCAGATAAAGGAGCCGTTGCTTGCTGAAGCATCAACCTCTGGTATTCCCGTACTAATAACCAACTGGTATCTGTAGGTTTGGGTACTACCATGGTCGCCATCACCTTATCGCCTTTATCTAGCAGAGCACTTAGCTGCTGCAAACCAGCGAAAGACACAGTGGCGTAGGTAGGTCTGTAACCTTTACGACGTCCAAAATTGATCGCCTCAGCCAGAGGTTTGTAGGTGCCAACCATAAACACTAATTCAGCGCCTGCGTTGATCAACTCTGATACTCCAGCTTCTATCGCTGTGCTATTACGTTGAAAACGTGCAGTGACCACAGGTGATATGCCCTTTAACTGAAGTGCTTTGAGGTATCCTTGCTCTACAGAAGCACCAAATTCATCTGCTTGTAGCAATAAACCCACTTTAGTTTTTGGGTCTAGCAGCAAGTAATCCACCTGACTCTGGATTTCTTCTTCATAGCCTGCACGTAAATGATAGATAAAGTTATATTCACTCTGACGCAACAAAGACGCGCCGGAAAAAGGAGCTATATAGGGGATTTGGTAATGTTGTAATAGAGGTGATATGGCAAGAGAGGTTGGTGTACCAACATAGGCAAATAGAGCTAACACTTTGTTTTCCAGTATAAATTGTCTGGTGTTTTGCACTGTTCGTTCTGGCTCGTACTGATCGTCTTTGATCACCAGTTGTACTTGAATGCCATGAACTCCACCTTCTCTATTCAACTGATTGATCGCTAATTCAACGCCATTTTTATAGCTTTGACCTATACCACTTGCGTTTCCGGTCAAAGGAACCGACATGCCCAATTGGATTTTTGCTACTTCAGCAGATACATCAGATACAGCAGACGCGCCGAGTAAGAACAATACTGCACTTAGTCTCTGCATACTTTTTAATGACATGAAACTTTACTCTTACCACTTTTATCTGTAAGAGTTTAGTCGAGATTGTCAGATGAAACCTTGTTCTGGCTCATAAATGTAGAAGCTTACAAAGTTCTGGTAGATTCTGCTTTGCCTTTGGCATGAAAAGCTTTTGCCAAAGCCGTTGTACCAATAGGAGCGCTGTTTGATGCTCGACTTTGGCATAATTCAGATTAAACCAACACAACAGGTGAGTTTCTATCAGATCAAAAGGACGCAAGCCGGCCTGAAATAACTTTAGTTCGGTGATCTGCTGCGGTGTAAGTGTTATCGCCGGAGGTTCGGCCCATAGCAGTGCTAAGGCCGGATCTAAAAAGCGTTGTTTATCCGCAAGCTGCCAATACAGCTGTCGGGAAAACTGCTGTTGTAAATACTGAAATTGCTCGCCATACAGCATCAACACAGAGGCTTCGTTGCTGGCTTGTTCATGTTGATGACTGAGTTTCACAGGATAAAAGCCAGCTTTTTGCCAGAACTTTGCTAAAGCTAAAGTAGCACCAAAACTAGTGCCAATCCGATACTGCTGCTCTGATAAATCCTGCAACACAAAGCTCAACAACTGACTGCCAAGCCCCTGCATTTGCACAAACGGATGCACCACAATACGCTGAATTCTGGCCATTTTTTGTGTCGCCAATTCAGGTTGTAAACAATGAAAGGCTAAGCTTTGAGCTAATAAATGCCCTTGTACTCTGCGTTTGCCATGCGCTACTGCTCTAGCAAGCTCTGTATCCAGTTCACCTTCAAAGCTGATTAAAGCACAGGCGAACACCTGCTGATCCTGCTCCAGGGTATAGAGCTTGAGTGCCGGGTTATCTAATAAAGCCCAGAGGTCCATCACATCGGTTTGATAATGCGCCAGGCTGAGTAAACTAAAGATTTGTTGTAGCTTTTGAGGTTGTAGCAGTAAATCTTTGATTGGATAGCTAAAGACCTTTGGTTGCAGCGGTGCTGTAATTACAGAGTCCGTTTGTTCCAGTAAAAAGCCTTTAAAAATCAGTTGTTCCAACGGATCATTAGCCTGATAGCGTATTGGTTGATGCAAGTGCAGTTTTTGAAAACCAGGGCAATGCTGCTGTAAATAACTTTGAAAGCGTAACTGAAAACCACGGCCTGTACCTTCGTAGCCATGTTCAGTCGTAGCGAAAACTAAACGGCTATATAAGTCCGTTAGTTGCTGCAATTGAGGGGTTGGAATAGCAGCGGCTTCATCCACCAGAACTACTGTATTCTGCTGTTTTTCTGCCAGTAAAGCGTCGACAGGCACAAAACGAATAGCGCCGTTTAATAGCCGATTTTGACCCTGTTGATACGACTGATTTAACAGATCAGCAGCGATAAAAAATGCAGTTTGCACAGCAACGGGCGAAGGGCCTGTCAGCAGAATATCTGTTTTACCTTGCTGCGCTAATTGAGCTGCAGCTAAACCCAAAGCACTGGATTTACCGCGGCCACGATGAGCCGTCAGCACTAAAGGGCGACGTCTGTGACCTGTGACTACTTTATAGATAGCTGCCACTGCCTGTTGTTGTTCAGCAGTGCGATAAGGCAGTTCTGCTTGTGCCGTAGCAATAGCTTCTGGCAAGACAGGGATCACAGCAGGCAGCCCTTCGATAAGCTGCAGCCACTGAGCATTCTGCAATTGTTCTAGCCAGAAATTTTTAAATAAGCCTGTATACGCTGTCGCATCCAGCGGATAGGGCAATACTCTTTTGGCTGCTGGATTAGGCTGTTGTCGCCATAGATCTTGTTCGTTGGTAACAAATAACCACACTCCACCTGCTTTTAAGCAACCACTACTGGCTGCTACTAAATCCCAGTCGACAGCAGAGCGGGCATCCACCACCAGTAGATCACATTCTGTGCCCAGCCATTGCTGCTTTTGTTTGGCTGATAACAGCCTAAAATCAGCAGGGGCAGCATCGCCTAGCCAATAACTGTTACCTTCTGGTTTTAAAGCTAAAAGTTGCTGCTGCGTGTAAGCTTCAGAACCTGCTAACCAAATGGGTAAACGCCAGCCATGCTCCTGATAAACGCTCTGTTGCTGGCGGATGATGTGCAGCAGGTCGCTCATGGCTTAAACAGGCTCTAGCCTGGCATAAGCTGTCACTAACCATTTACTGCCCAGTTCGTCAAAGTTCACCTGAATACGGGATTGTGGCCCCGTCCCTTCATAATTTAGCACTGTGCCTTCACCGAACTTATCGTGTAATACCCTTTGGCCCAGCTTAAAGCCTGTATTCTCAAAGGCGCTATGGCTGGCGGCGCTACCAAAACGGTTCATTTGGGTCGGTTTGCTGACATTAGTGGTCAGACGAATTTCTTCTAAACAGTCGGCCGGAATTTCACGGATAAAACGTGAGGGTCTGTTGTATTGCTCCTGACCATATAAACGGCGGCTTTCGGCATGAGTTAAATACAACTTCTGCATAGCCCGCGTCATACCGACATAACATAATCGACGTTCTTCTTCCAAACGTTCGCTGTCATCCCCACTTTGTTGACTGGGGAACATGCCTTCTTCCAGACCACAGATAAACACCAGCGGGAATTCCAGACCTTTGGCGCTGTGTAAGGTCATTAGCTGCACCGCATCTGAATGTTCTTCAGCCTGATATTCACCGGCCTCCAAAGCAGCCTGAGATAAAAAGGCGGACAGTGGCGTCATTTCTTCGGTATTAACATAAGTGGCGTTGGCACAGGCGTTAACCAGTTCGTTTAAGTTTTCCACCCTGGTCTGAGCTTTTTCGCCTTTTTCGGCCAGGTACATCGCCATCAGACCAGACAGTTGAATCACATGATCGGCCTGCTCATCCAGACTTAAATCTTTGCTGTCGGCTTCCAGCTTATCTATCAGTTGCACAAAGCTACTGATGGCATTGGCTGCACGGCCAGTCAGTTGTTTAGTGGCCAGCATTTGCTGCAGACTTTGCCACAAAGTGACTTGCAAAGAACGGGCATTTTCCCGAACTTTGTCCATAGTGGTATCGCCAATACCACGCACCGGGGTATTGATAATTCGCTCCAGTGCGGCGTCATCTTGTCTGTTATTAATCAGACGCAGGTAAGCCAATGCATCTTTAATTTCCTGACGTTCGTAGAAACGTAAGCCTCCATAAATACGGTAGTTAATACCGTCCTGAATTAAGGCTTCTTCCAGCACCCGCGACTGGGCGTTGTTGCGATACAGCACTGCGGCTTCAATCAGCTTGCCGCCTTCACGTTTCCACTCCCGGATACGGCCGACAATAAAACGGGCTTCGTCCAGCTCGTTAAACGCTGTATAGAGCGAAATGGCTTCGCCTTGTTCGCCGTCCGTCCATAGGTCTTTCCCCAAACGGTCGCTGTTATGCGAAATCACGCAGTTGGCAGCTTTTAAAATAGTACCTGTCGATCGGTAGTTTTGCTCAAGGCGGATAGTGACAGGTTCAGGATAGTCTTTTAAAAACTGCTGAATGTTTTCAACTTTGGCGCCACGCCAGCCGTAAATGGACTGGTCGTCGTCACCTACTATCATCACTTTACTCTCAGTGCCAGCCAGTAACCTTAACCATTCATACTGGATAGAGTTGGTATCCTGAAACTCGTCGACCAGAATATGGCGGAAACGCTGCTGATAATGAGCACGAATTTGTGGCTGTTGTTTTAACAGCTCAAAACTGCGCAATAAAATTTCAGCAAAGTCGACCAAACCCGAACGGTCGCACATCTCCTGATAAGCAGCGTAAATTTTGATCATGGTTTGCAGGCTGAAATCGCCATGCGCATCCATAGTGCCTGGGCGCTGACCTTCGTCTTTCCGGGCGTTGATAAACCATTGAATTTGTTTAGGCGGCCAGTGCTTTTCGTCTAAATTCAAGGCTTTGAGAACCCGACGTACTAAACGGTATTGATCGTCCGAGTCAATGATCTGAAAACCCTGCGGTAAACCCGCTTCCAGATAATGAGCCCGCAGCATGCGGTGTGATAAACCGTGAAAGGTGCCCATCCACAGATTATTTAAACTGACGCCTATGGTTTGTTCGATACGGCTGCGCATTTCCTGAGAGGCTTTATTGGTGAAGGTCACAGCCAATAAACTGTAAGGCGCAACACGTTCCACCTGCATCAGCCAGGCTAAACGATGCACCAGAACCCGGGTTTTGCCCGAGCCGGCACCGGCTAATACCAGCATATGTTGAGGAGGAGCGGCTACCGCATCACGTTGTTTATCGTTTAAGCCATCCAGTAAAGAAGAGACATCCATTAGCAGTAAGCACCTTTCACAAAATTTGCGCCATTATATACCCTTCTGCCTCGTCACCCCAGCTTTGAAGCCCAAGCTATTGATAATAGGATTGAGGCTTAAAGCAAAGCCTGCAACTGCTCTAACGCATCAATTTGCAGATGAGGTAATACTGCAGTTTGAAAATGATCTTCATGTTTCAGCCACACCGCCTGACAGCCGGCATTGAGCGCTCCCCGCACATCAGCTTTGCTGTTATCACCTATATGCAGTAGTTGATGAGGCGCAATAGCCAGTTGCTGGCAGGCTTTATAAAACATATCAGGGTAGGGCTTCATTTTGCCGCTGGGGCCGGCATGATAAGCGTATTGAAAATACTGACTGATACCTAGCAGTTTTAAATCGGCATTGCCGTTGGTAATAGCCACCAATGGGTAACACTCTGCTAAGGCTTTGAGCAACTGATGGCTGGAGTCCGGCACTGTTAAATTACTGCGGGCGGCATAAAAAGCACTAAAAGCCAGTTCGGCAATTTCACCCGCTTCACAGCGGCTCATCCCCAGTTCTGTTAAGCCTTGTTCCAGCGCCAATAAACGCCAGCGGCTGACATCGTGCCGAACTTCAGGGTCACGTTGTGCTAGCTCTTTGCGTTTTTGCCACCAGAATTCAGGGTCAATCAGCCCAAGCTTGGGTGCTAGTTGCAGTAGTTTTTTTTGCATAGCCAGTTCAGCCTGTTCAATCACAGGGCCGTTGTTGTACAGCGTATCGTCCAAATCAAAAGAGATGGCTTTAAATGGTAAAAGGGCTTTGTAAATACGCATAAGTGTTTAAGTCCGCTGTCAGTGATACTGATTCGTCCATAGAATACGAGCTTTGGGCTCACTAAGATTTACTTCTTCTTCGCCCTCGGATGCGCATTATCATACACTTTGGCGAGTTGTTGGAAATCCAGATGGGTGTACACCTGAGTGGTATTGAGGTTGGCGTGGCCTAAAAGCTCCTGCACAGCGCGCAGGTCTGAGCTGGATTCAAGCATATGAGTGGCGAAGGAATGGCGCAGCATATGCGGGTGCAAATGCTGGGCTAACCCCTGACGTTCTGACCACAGCTTGACCCGTTGTTGCACTTGCCTGTGACTGATGCGGTTTTTTTGCTTGCTTAAAAACAACGCATCCGGCTCTGAACCGATGTAAGCACTGCGTACTTTTAACCAATCTTTCAGAGCAGCGACCGCCATCCGGCCTATAGGCAGAACACGTTGTTTATTGCCTTTGCCACGCACCCGTATTAAGGCTTCGGACCAATCAATATCCTGGAGGTTGGCGCTGACCAGTTCGTCCAGCCGTAAACCTGAGGAGTAAAACAACTCCAAAATCGCTTTGTCGCGGCAGGCAAGGGCGTCTTCGCTGGTATCAAAATCCAGCAGATGATTCACTTGATCGACATCGAGGTTTTTTGGCAGAGGTTTGTCAAACTTGGGCACCTGTAAATACGATGCCGGGTTTTCCTTTAGTTTGCCTTGTTGCACCAGATAACGGTAAAAGCTGCGCAAAGACGCGACTCTTAGCGCTAAGCTGCGGGCTTTTAAGCTTTTGCGGCACGAAGAGATATGCAATTGCAGCTGGGTTTCGGTCAGCTCGACCCAATGGTCGGCCTGTTCAGCCACCTGACTGGCCACAGCAGAAAGCTGCAATTGATAACTACTGAGCGTTTTGTCGCTATAACCCCGTTCATGCTTTAAATAAGCCAGGAAAGCCGACAAGTCGGCTTGCCAATGATCAAGTTCAGCAGGCAGTGTCATTTAAATAGCAGTTGGTAAAACGGCTACTACCAGCTTCGCCAGATGGTCCAAAAATAAGGTATCCATGCCTGGCTGGAAATGCTCGTCTGAATCACTGCCAAAGGCTAGCAGGAACTGTTGATCTTCCGATAGCTTTAACAGCTGCAAGGATACAGAATGAATATGAGATTCAAACAATGCCGACATTTCGTCGCGGTTCATCCGGCCAAAATAATAAGTTTTGCCACTTAAACGGCGCTGCAATATCAGCTGTAACTGTGCGACCTGATCGGTGTTCTGCTGCAAATCGACCAAGACGCAACTCTGTACATGTGGCATTTGGGCGGTAAAAGCCTGAAGTGCTTCTAACAAGGCCGTTTGATCGGCGGCTTTTAATAACTGTAAGTGCAGATCGTTCAGCGCATAAAAAATCTGTTCGTTCTGGCGGGCTATGCCCATCAGGCGAGTGATGTCGTCTTCCAACGAGCGGATTTTTTCGCGCTGTAATTCCAGCTGACGTTCTACTAAAGACACCACACCGCGTTGCTGGTGTGGTAAGCGCAAGCGACTTAACAGCTCCGGATGCTGCAGAAAAAATTCAGGATGATCATAGAGATAATCCACAATCAGGCTGGCTTCAGCCAGTTCAGGGTTCACCAGTGCTGTATCGAGAGGAAGGTCGCTCATAAGAATAATTGTCCATCAAAAACATGTTCGGCTGGCCCTGTCATTTTGACGGGTTGGCCAGGCCCTTGCCAGCGGATCTGCAAAGAACCGCCCGGTAAATCCACCCTTACCTGGGTTTGTAATTTTTTCTGCATTTGGCCTACCACAGCAGCAGCGCATGCGCCTGTACCGCAAGCCAGAGTTTCACCTGCGCCTCTTTCCCATACTCTTAATTTGACATGAGAAGGCGACAGCACCTGCATAAAACCTATATTGGCACGCTCAGGGAAGCGTTCGTGATTCTCAAAAACCGGTCCCCACTGATGCACTGGTGCCGTTTGAATATCATCCACCAGTATCACTGCGTGCGGATTGCCCATCGACACCACACCACATAAAGTGGTGGCATCTTCACTGTGCAAAATATAGTTTAGCTCCTGCTTCTGAGCCTTAAAAGGCACCTTAACCGGATCAAACTGTGGCACGCCCATATTGACCGTGACCTGACCATCCTGTTCTATATACAAAGTGATTTTGCCGGATTTAGTACTAACGGAAATTTTGTATTTATTGGTCAGGCCTTTATGTCGGACAAACTTGGCAAAACAGCGGGCTCCGTTACCGCATTGCTCGACTTCAGAGCCATCGGCATTAAAAATGCGGTAATGAAAATCCAGATCCGGATCATAAGGCGGTTCTACCATCAGCAACTGGTCAAAACCTACACCAAAATTGCGATCGGCCAGCTTTTTAATTTGTTCTTTGGTTAAAAACACATTTTGGCTGACGGCGTCTATCACCATAAAGTCATTACCTAACCCGTGCATTTTTGAGAAATGCACTAAAGTTTGGTTGCTGCGATCTTTAAATTTATTGTCTGGGATCATTCAGGGTACCAACTGTTCACCGTGCCACAGGTCCTGCCATTGTTCACGCTGGCGGACTAAATAGCTGCGGTCACCATCAACCAGCACTTCTGCGGCTCTGGGTCTGCTGTTGTAGTTGGAACTCATGGTAAAACCATAAGCGCCTGCTGAGCGCACCACCAGTAAATCACCTGGCTCCAGTGCTAAAGCACGGTCTTTACCGAGGAAATCACCGGTTTCACAGACCGGACCTACTACATCGTAAATGACGGCCGCAATTTCAGGCTTTTGTTTTACCGGAATAATAGCTTGCCAGGCACTGTAAAGAGCAGGGCGAATTAAGTCGTTCATCGCCGCATCGACAATAGCAAAATGCTTTTCCTGACCCGGTTTTAAATATTCCACTTTGGTCAGCAACACACCTGCGTTGGCCATAATGGCGCGGCCCGGTTCAAAAATAATGGAGAGCTGTGGATAGGCGGTCAGCTTTTCGACCACTTTAGCGGCGTATTCAGCAGGATGGGGCGGCGTTTCGCCATCGTAAGGCACGCCTAAACCACCACCAATATCGATATGGCTCAAGTGGATGCCCACTGCAGCTAATTTGTCTATCAATGCCAGTAACTTATCTAAGGCATCTAAAAACGGCTGGGTTTCGGTCAGCTGCGAGCCGATATGACAATCCACACCACAGACTTTTAAATGCGAAGCCGCATGCGCTTGCTGGTACATGGCCAGCGCATCGTTAATGTCGATACCAAACTTATTGGCTTTTAAGCCGGTAGAAATATAAGGGTGAGTTTTGGCGTCGATGTCCGGGTTCACCCGAATAGAAATAGGTGCAATGATATTCAGGCGGCTGGCCACTTGCTGAATACGTTCCAGCTCAGGAATAGATTCGACGTTAAAACACTTGATCCCGGTGTGCAGTGCAAACTCAATTTCAGTGACCGACTTACCTACACCAGAGAACACCACTTTTTTTGCATCGCCACCAGCTTGTAATACACGGCGTAACTCGCCTTCGGAGACGATATCAAAACCACTGCCAAGACGGGCCAAAAGGTTTAATAGGGCAATGTTACTGTTGGCTTTGACGGCGTAACAGACGAGTAAATCGCGGCCTGGCGCTGCTTCAGCAAAAGCTTTGTAATGGCGCTCTATGGTCGCGCGTGAATAAACATAAGTAGGTGTGCCAAATTCTGCGGCAATATCGGCCAAAGCTACACCTTCGGCAAATAAGTTCTGATCCTGATAATTAAAGTAATCCACTACTGTTCCTTTGAAACTACTGGCTGATCGGCTGGCGCGACTTGTTCGGTCTGCGCTTTATTGGGTTGTGGGGTTTGAGGCAATGTCAAAGGACCTTTTTGGCCACAGGCCAGTAACCATTGGCTGAGCAACAGGATGCACACCAGTCTTTGTCGCTTTGTATTCATGGTTTTTATTTCATTAATTATTTTGCGCTCTATAATCGCATCCTTAACAGCAAAAGCAAACAGGTGAAACCGATGAATGACGTAGAATATGACGAACTGACCGATCAGGTGCTGCTTGCGGTGGAAGATGCAATAGAAGCCTTGGACCTGGATCTGGATTATGAGTCGCACGGTGGTTTGTTAAGTATCAGTTTTCCTGACGGCAGCAAGGTGATTATTAATAAACAACCTCCGCTGCATCAGCTGTGGGTCGCGACTAAATTTAATGGTCACCATTTTGAGTTAAAAGACGGTGTCTGGATTGATAACAGAACAGGTGCTGAGTTCTGGGCATTGCTTTCTGATGCCTTTAGTAAACAGTCTGGTCAAAATGTAAAGCTGGCCGATAACTCGTAAATTGGCTTTTGCTATCTACCCTGAGTATAGAGAAGAATAATGGCGTTACTTCCTTTTGTTGATGTAAAACCTGCAGCTCAGGCTGACGCTGCTGTGGTCTGGTTACATGGTTTAGGCGATTCGGGTGATGGTTTTGCCCCTATAGTGCCGGAATTACGTTTGCCAAAAAGCTCTGGCATCCGGTTTTTATTCCCTCATGCGCCTGTGCGTCCTATCACCATCAACGGTGGTATGCAGATGCGCGGTTGGTACGACATTAAAACCTGGGATTTAAACGACAGAGCGGACGAAACCGGGGTGCGCGAATCTGCAGCAGCAGTCACAGCTTTGTTGGACAAACTGATAGAGCAAGGCATACCGGCCAACCGTATTCTGTTGGCAGGTTTTAGTCAGGGCGGTGTGATTGCCTTGCACCTGCTGCCTCGTTTGCCTTATAAACTGGCCGGTGTAATGGCGCTTTCTACTTATATGGCTGTGCCAGGTAAGTTAAAAGAAGAAATGACAGCTTTTAATAAAAACACGGCTGTGCTGGTGAATCATGGTACGCACGATGAAGTGGTGCCTTACAGCGCAGGTCAGGCGGCTTTTAATGCGCTGAAATTTGCCGGTTTTAATGTGAACTGGGCCGAGTACCGTATGGGCCACAGTGTCTGCCCACAACAAATTGCCGATATTAGTCGTTTTATTCAGCAGCAATTACCAGCACTTTAAAAATGGAATAATGAAAGTGACAACAGCACAGGAAAAACTGGTGGTTCGGGTAAGTCTGGGCGCCGCAGCGGCATCCGGTGATTTGCCTGAACCAAAAACAGAGCAACACTGGCATTGGCGCCGTATTGCCGGTGCCGGATTGACACTTTGTGCTGCTGCTCTGTTGTTGTATGGCTGGCTAAATGTGGAATCACCTGATGCCGTAGCTCCTCCTGTCGTTGCAACAACACCTGTAGTGATCACCGCTGAATCCGTTGACGTCGTCACACCTGAGCTGGTGCTGGAAGCCGTGCAGCAAAACCCTGAACCAGAGCCTGTACCCGTTAAAACGGCAAGCACTGGAACAGAAGTCAAACCAGCAGAAATTCCGGCATTATCCGACACCACTGTGACACTAAAGCCCAGCGTTGCTGACGTAGCTTTAGTTGCAGAAACTCCGGCAGAAGTGGGTGCGCCATTATTTAGCGCTGAGACTGGTGTATTAAGACTGGCTTTGTTGACTAATGAAACACCTTCAGCCAAAGCCCGCAGTTTAGGTGAGCAGATTGACTCAGCCACAGTTCCACAACTGGCTTTGTATTCTGAAGTCAAAGGTTTAAATGGTCAGCACATCGAACATCTGTGGTATTACGAGGGCAAACTGATGACCCGTATTAAACTGCCGGTCAAACTCGACTACTGGCGTACCTACAGCAGAAAAGAATTCGACGCTGGCCAAAAGGGTGAATGGCGGGTCGAAATCCTTGATCCACAACAAAATCTGCTGTTTAGTCATCACTTTCATTACCAATAGCATCCCCTTCGTACTTGAAGCTGCAGCTTTGTTGCCTGCGTGCTTGCGCCCCAGTCACATAGGTAAACTATGCTCCTGAGGTCTCAATCACTTGTCGTCGCGCTGCAACTCCAATTACTTTGGGTATATACTAGGCGGCATTTTCGGGCAGGCCAGCTTTTATTGTTATGGCGCTGCTGCTGTTTTCCGCTGTTTTAAGGAGTACCTATGAACCTGGTTCGTATCGCCACCCGTAAAAGTGCTTTAGCTTTATGGCAAGCCAATTTTGTCAAAGCTGAACTGGAAGCGGCTCACCCTGGTTTGCGGGTTGAGCTGGTGCCTATGTCGACTCAAGGCGATAAAATTCTGGATACTCCTTTAGCCAAAATTGGCGGCAAAGGCTTGTTTGTCAAAGAGCTGGAAACCGCGATGTTGGAAGGCCACGCCGATATAGCTGTGCATAGTATGAAAGATGTACCGGTCGATTTCCCTGAAGGATTGATGTTGCATACCATATGCCGCCGTGAAGACCCCCGCGATGCTTTTGTCTCTAACCACTATCAACAGCTTGCCGATTTACCCCAGGGGGCTGTAGTCGGAACTTCCAGTTTACGTCGTCAGTGCCAAATCAAAGCCATGCGGCCAGATTTAAAGATCAAAGACTTACGTGGCAACGTTAATACCCGTCTGGCAAAACTGGACGCAGGTGAGTTTGACGCCATTATTCTGGCTTCGGCAGGTTTAATACGTTTAGGTTTTGCAGCCCGTATTGCCAGCTTTTTAGACGTTGGCACCAGTTTACCTGCCAATGGTCAGGGGGCTGTAGGTATTGAATGTCGCACTGATGATCTGGTGATGCAGCAACTGCTGGCTCCGCTGGAACATCAGGAAACCCGCATTTGTGTGTTGGCCGAAAGGGCGATGAACCGTAAGCTGCAGGGCGGTTGTCAGGTGCCTATTGGTGCTTTTGCTGTGCTTAATCACAATGAACTTTGGCTGCGGGGTTTGGTCGGACAGTTGGATGGTTCTGAAATTTTACGTGCAGAAATCAAAGGGCAAGCTTCACAAGCTGAGCTGTTGGGGACTCAACTGGCAGAACAACTGCTGGCGTTAGGCGCAGATCGCATTTTAGATGCAGTCTACCGTCAGGCCTGATTGACGTGACGACTCCACTGCTTGATCCACTAAGCCCGGTGCTGATCACCAGACCTGCGGGCAAGGCGGATCAATTGCTGGCCAGTTTAGATGAATTGGCTATTCCGTATTTGTACCAACCTTTGATCACCACCCAATTAGTGCCGTTAGAAGCCAAAGTCGGCACTCTGCTGGAACAGGCCGATCAGGTGATTTTTGTCAGTGTTAGCGCGGTCAGCTGTTTGCAGCAACAATACGATTGCAAAAACATTACTGCACCATTAATAGCTGTTGGAACTACGACAGCCACAGTGCTGGAAAAATGCAGTGGTCGCGAAGTAACTGTGCCGCAGGATCAGCGTAGTGAAGGCTTGCTGGCTTTACCGCAACTGCAGGATGTAGCAGGTCAACATATTGTGATAGTGCGGGGCAACGCAGGCCGGGAGCTGATTAAAAAAGGCTTACTGGATCGTGGTGCTCATATTCATTATGTACAAAGTTATCGCAGGGTACCGTTACCTTTAAATGGTCAAAGCTTGTCAGACCAGTGGCGTCAGCAACATATTCAATGTATTGTGGCTACCAGCAACGAAATTTTACAGCTTATTTTTGAGTTATTGCCCAAAGAGCAACATAGCTGGTTACAGCAACAGTTATGGATCATGGTTAGCCCGCGGATGAAAGAAGCCGCTATAGAACTTGGGATTGATGCATCCCGTATTTATTTGTCAGCCAGTGCCAATGATCAGGCGTTACTGGAGGCGATTTGCCAGTTAAGAGGAACTTGTCATGACTGATACGCCGGTGGCTGTTACTGCCTCTGAAGCCTCACTTTCTAAAAATCCGGTTCAGAATGATTCGGTGAAAAAAGACCCTATTAAAAATACGCCGGTAGTACCAGCCAAAACAGGCCGTGCTGTCGCCTGGTTTTCTGTGCTACTGAATCTGATTTTGGTTGCTGCTATTGCTGCAGCGACTTGGTGGTTATGGCCTCAGTGGACTGTGTTACAGCAGCAACAGCAGGTTTTGCAACAACAGCAACAACAGCAAGCTGAGCAAGGTCAACAGCAATATCAGCAACTGACGGCTCAAGTGCAGCAGCAACTGGCATTAGTGGTTGATCAGCAGAAACAACAAAGCGATTTGGATTCACAGCAACAACAGGCGTTGCTGCAACTACAACTGGAAAATAAAAAGCAGCTAAGCAACGGTCGTACCTGGCAGTTGTGGCAAATTCAGCAGCTATTACAACTGGCCGGACAAAAAATCTGGTTAGAGCAGGACATGCCAGCTGCTTTACGTTTATTGCAAGGCGCTGAACAGCAGTTGGCCTTATTGCAGGACAGCAGTATGCAGCCGCTACGTCAGGCCATTCAGGCTGATTTAGCTGAACTGCAAAAAAATACCTTGCCCGATGTCGCCAAAATTCAATTGGGTTTAACCAGCCTGCGTAAAGCTGTGTTTGATTTACCGCTACGTCAAAGCGAACGTGAACTGGATGATGCAGCGCCTGTAGTTGCCGCTAGCTCTGACTGGCAAACCACATTACTTCGACACTGGAATTCATTCTGGAGTTCGTTAGTGCATGTGCGTCCAACTCAGCCGGAAGATTTGTCTGTGTTATCTGCAGGTGAGCAATTGAGTTTACGCAACACCTTACAGCAACAACTGTTGTTGGCTGAACTGGCCGCAATGAAGTATCAGAACGAGTTGTATCAGGCTGCATTGCAGCAGGCGATGGATACTTTGCAACGTTATTTTGCTGCTGTGGATCCATCCGTCATTGCTGCATCAGAGCAATTAGTCCAACTGGCTGCTTTGCCTGTGGCTTTCCCTGCAACTGCGGCTTTGCAATCCAGCGCTGTGCTTGACCAGGTCATGCGGCAAAACATGGTAGAGACTATGGTGGAGAGCAAGCCATGATCCGTCTGCTACTGGTAGTTTTGTTGCTGGCATCCGCCATGTGGCTAGGACCATGGCTGACGCAGAATCCGGGTTATCTGATGCTGGTGCTGGGTCCATGGACCATTGAAATGACGCTGGTGGGTTTTGCCATCATTTTGTTGTTGAGTCTGAGTTTGTTATGGCTGACGTTACGAATTTTAAGGCCGTTTTTGGGCTTCCGTAACTGGACTCTGAATCCGTTTCGTGGCCGTCAGCAGCGCAAAGCCCGTTTGGCTTTTGAACAAGCGGCTTTGGCTTTGGCTGCAGGGCGTTTTCAGGATGCTGAGCAATATTTTGATCGCTCTGACGCTATGCCAGAATTTACTATGCTACGCCAAAGTATGGCGTGCTATGCCGCTTTACAGGCCGGGCATGCGACGAAAGCTATGCAACTGGCTGAGCAGTTGGATGCAACAAAAGCTCAGAGTTGTTATGTCAAAGCTGATTTATTACTGCGCCAGAATCAGGCCAAAGCGGCGCTGGAGTTATTGCAGCCTCACATGTTGATACCGGCAGATGCGCCTTTGTTAGCTCCTCTGTATTTTCAGGCGCTTTTAGCAGCCGGTCATAATATTGAAGTCTTTCATACTGTACTGAAAGCCATAGAGCAAAAGTGGTTTACCAAAGCGCAGTGGCAAGCACAGCGTTATCAGATCTATCCGCAGGCCATCCGTAACCTGGCGGCCCAGGGCGTATTTGACGAGAGCAGTGATTATTGGCTGGCATTGCCGTCGAAAGAACGTAAGTCGATGGCTGCAGTGTTAGGTCGGGTTTGGGCCAAAGTGAAAGCCGGTCAGGCTGAGCAAGCGGAAAAGTTGTTGGTTGATCATTTATCCTATAGTGATTTGCCTTTGGTGTGGCCTGTACTGCGGCACATTCCATTAAAACGTCATGTGGTGTTGCTACGTAAACAGCTGCAGCATTGGTTGCGTGACCATCAGGAAGACGCAGTGTTGTATGCGACTTTGGCTTATTGTGCAGAGCAAGATGGCGAGCCTATGCAGGCTGAAATGGCCTGGCAAAAAGCCCTGCAGTATCAGCCGGGTCTGAAAACTTCCTGATATGCATCCTGAGTTATTAACGGGTCTGGCTCCGGTTCTTGGTGGCAGACCTCGTCTTCTGTTGCTTGGCAGTATGCCTGGCTCAGCTTCTTTGCTTGAACAGCGTTATTACGCCCATCCCCGCAATTTATTCTGGCCTTTTATGCAGCAGTTGTTTGGTATTCCGCTGGAGCTTGGGTATCCACAGCGTTGTCAGTTGCTAACCGAACAAGGGATAGCGCTGTGGGATGTCATCGCACACTGCGAACGAGCTGGTAGTCTGGACAGCGCCATTAAAAAAAGTACTGTTATTTGCAATGCTATACCGCAATTGCTTACAGAAGAACCACAGATTTCAAAGATTTGCTTTAACGGCGCCAAGGCAGCAGAAGAGTTTAAACGTCATCTGCTGCCCTTGCTGAAACACCGCAGCGACATCGGCTATGTTCAGCTACCTTCCAGCAGCCCTGCTCATGCCAGCCAAAGCAAAGAGCAGAAGTTGGCATTATGGGCCAAAGCTTTACTGGAATAAAATTTCCAGTTCTGCTGTAGCTTCAAATCCCGCTGCTTTTGCTTGACTGAAAACAGCTCTCGCTTCGTCAGTTTTATTTGCCGCCAGCAGCTCAATAGCTTGCCAGCCTAAAGCCACAGGATCGTTTTGCCTCTGCAGATAATGAGCCCAGCCTTGATCAAATTGAGCCCGTGCGCGCTGGGCTTCAAGTAAGCCATTGCGGGCGGCTTGATCCAACCAGTATTCGTCGGTCCATTCTTTAGGTCGCAGATGGATCCGTTTGAGATACATTTTATCTTTGGCATAAAGAGGGGCTTTTCCTGTGTTGTAGTTCAGATCCCAAGGGGCAATTTTGTAATCACCAGCCTTATTGATAAAACTCAGGGTATCGCCTTGTGCAAAAGGAATCTCGCCGGAAACTACGGTCAGTTGTTTCAGCTTTTTATCTGAGCCTACTCTGAGCATAGCGCTGCCGGTAAAGGCTGGCATCTTCACTGCTTTGGCTTTCTCTGATTTAAAATCTGAAAGTTGCGGTAATTCTTCTGTACTTAAGCTCAGATCTGTAAGGCCCGCCGTAGCGTCCTGATTTAAATAGTTAAGCAAAATAGCATTGCTGTATTGAGAAGATGCCACACCAGCTTTGGCTGCGGGCCAGGAGTCCTTAGTCAGTGCATGCAGTAGTTTTTTCCGCCACACTAAAATCCAGAGTGATCCTGCGTATAGATTTGCTGGATGATGGCTGATAACGCCATTGTCGCAGCGCATTTTCTGACACTTCATCAAACACTCCTGCGGGAAAACTATGCTGGGTTTTAGCGTAAATCACCTGACCTTGCTCATCCACCAGGAAAAGCACAGCAGCAAACCCCTGAGTCCCTTTGCGCGCAGCTCTGACCGGATATTTGGGTTCAACCCTTTCTATCACTTCGGGCAGCGTGCCTTGGTTATACAGGGAGGATGGAGATTTGCGTTGGGCCAACATTGTGGCATAAGAGGGAACCCACTGACTTTTTTGCAACAACAGTTGCTGCTGCGCCAACTGCTTTTGCTCTGTCGTCAGGTGTGTATCCAGAGTTTGCAGACCAGTAGCTGCATCAGGGTGGCCCAGTTCTGCTGCGGCTAAAAAGTAAAGATAGGCCAGAGACAAATCCTGTTGCATGCCCTGGCCTTTCATCGCCATCACCGCCAGATTAAAGGCGGCCATGTCGTTGCCCAAAGGTAAGAGACGCTCAAATTCAGCTTTTGCCTGCTGATAATTTTCCTGATGGTAATAGCGTCCTGCCTGGTAAAGATCGGCACTGACAAAAAATGAGCTTAACAAGGCTGAACTGAGCAATAGTTGCTTTAACATCCATGTTCCTGACTATCCGTTAGAATCCTTAATGAATGTTATCTGCAAATATTTTTTAGGTAAACATTTTGTTATGCCATTTTGCTGCCATTTGGTACTTGTTGCTCAGGTACAGCCAATACCACAGCGCCATCTGGTCGGTAAAACCCTGTGATCAGACATTCAGAGCGAAAAGGCCCTATTTGTTTGACTGGAAAATTCACCACGCCAATCACCTGTTTGCCTAACAATTGTTCTTTGGTATACAGCGCTGTGATTTGAGCACTGGATTGTTTCACTCCAATGTCAGAGCCAAAATCTACTTTCAGTTGATACGCAGGCTTTCGTGCTTGCGGAAAATCAGCTACCTCGATAATGGTGCCAACGCGCAATTCAACCAGACCAAATTGTTCCCAGTTAATCGTTTCCATATCCGTGACTCTACTTTTTTAACAATGACTTAGATTTACACGGCCTTGCTTTTATTGTCATGAGTTTTGCGATCAAACTGCGGTTTTATGGTGTCATTTGTGTGCAGCAGAAGGAGAGTCAGTCATTTGCGATGATCCTGCCAGAGCGAATACACTGGCAGGCTTGTTTCTGACCTCAGATATCGATGTGGTTGGCCAGACGTGGCTCAAGGCGGCTTTTTAAATCACCTTCAATCACTACGGCACGGCCGGTTTTTTTATCCAGACAGACAAAAGTGATATTGGCATCGGCCACTAAGGTATCAGTGCCATCCAGCCAGATTTTCTGATGAATAACAGAGCTTTTGGTATTAATGGCGCTGAACTCGGTATCAATACGCAGTTGCTGGCCCATAGTCGCCTGAGCTCTGTAGTTGATATTGATATTCACGATCACCCAGGCCAGGCCCAGCTGTTCGAAGTGTTCAATATCGCCATGCTGTTCCAGATAACCCCAGCGGGCTTCTTCCAAAAACTCCAGATAACGTGCGTTATTGACATGCTGGTAGCCGTCCAGGTGGTATCCCCGGACTTTGATATAAGTGTGATGTAACATAAAACCCTCTGGTTGGACCTGTTTGTGGTTATGATGCCATAGTTTCCGCACAGGGTTAACCCGCTTATTACTGGTTCTTTTTGAGATTTTTTTGGTCTGTTGCGCTGGAACCAGTAGAATAAGCACACTTCAGTTATTTGGTGCTTTTATGCGTCTGTTACAGCAGCTCTCTGCTAAATCCTATTCCACTTTTGCTTTGGATACACAGCTTGCTGAATTAATTGAGCTGGGGTCTTTAGCTGAATTAAAAGCTTATCGGCCTCAAACCATTCCCTTATTGTTAGGTGAAGGTAGCAACAGCATTTTCCTGAGCGATCAAAACCAAACTGTTTTGCGTTATTTAGCCAATAGCAGAACTCTGTTGTCAGAAGATGAGCAGCAGGTGCAACTGCATATAGAAGCAGGGGATAATTGGCATCAATTGGTGAGCTGGACAGTAGCTCAGGGCTGGTGGGGATTAGAAAACTTATCTCTGATACCAGGCAGTGTAGGTGCAGCTCCGGTACAGAATATTGGTGCTTATGGTGCTGAGCTGGCGGATTGCTGCGATTATGTCGATTTTTTCTACTGGCAAAACCGTGACGTGCAGCGTTTACGCAAAAGTGACTGCGGTTTTGGCTACCGGGACAGTATTTTTAAAACAGCGCTTGCAGGTCAGGGCGTGATTGTGGCTGTGGGTTTGACACTAAAAAAACAAGGTCAGCCGAAATTAGGCTACAAAGGGCTGGAGCATTTAAATCAACATAGCAGTGTGGCAGAGGTTGCGCAGGCTGTGATTTCGGTGCGTCAGTCTAAACTACCAGACCCTGCTGTGTTACCTAACTGTGGCAGCTTTTTTAAAAATCCTGTGGTGAGTCGCCCGGTATTTGAAGCAATTCAACACAGGCATCCTGCGATGCCGTTTTATCCCCAAGCTGATGGCTTGATTAAACTGGCTGCTGGTTGGCTGATAGAGCAGGTCGGTTTAAAAGGTCAGCGTATTGGCGATGTGGGTTGTTATGAGAAACAAGCGTTGGTGCTGGTGAATTTTGGTAAAGGTACAGCTGCAGAGTTGCAACAAATGATTGCGCTGATACAGCAAAAAGTTGCAACAGAGTTTGCGGTTCAGCTGGAACCTGAGGTGCGTTTACTTGGCTAATGAAGCACGCAAAACTTTACCCCATAGTCTGATTGTACAACGGCAACTGGTGCATTACCTTGCCGATGGCGCCTTATGTTCCGGCCAGTGGCTGGGGGAACAGTTAGGCATAAGCCGCACCGCTGTGGCCAAACATTTAGAACAACTGCAGCACTACGGGCTGGATTTATACAAAATTAAAGGCAAAGGCTATCGGCTGGCGCAACCTGTGCAGTTGCTGGATGCGGCGCTGATTAAACAACAGCAACAGCAGCCAGCACCTGTCTGGGTACAATCTGTAACGGACTCCACCAATAGCCAACTGATGCAAAAAATCAAAGAAGGCGTTTTGCTTGAAAAAGGTGCTGTACTGGTAGCTGAAGCTCAGACTGCAGGCCGTGGACGGCGAGGCAAGCAGTGGTTTTCGCCTTTTGGTTGCAACTTGTATTTTTCGATGTACTGGCAACTGGAGCAGGGGATTCAGGCTGCGATGGGCTTAAGCTTAGTCGTGGGGCTGGCGGTAGCCAAAGTGCTGCAGCAGCAATGGCAATTGCCTGTGCGGCTGAAGTGGCCTAATGATTTGTATATAGAGCATAAAAAACTCGGAGGCATTTTAGTCGAGCTGGCCGGGCAAACTCATGCTCAGTGTGATGTGGTGATAGGTTTAGGCTTAAATATTCGTATGCCGGAGCAAACCGATAAAGCAGTGGACCAGCCCTGGGCTGATTTAACTTCGGCTTTGGGTCAGCCGATAGACCGTAATTTGTTAGTGGCTTTACTGCAACAGCAGTTAGTGCTGGAATTACAGCAATTTAGTCAGCAGGGTTTTGCAGGCTATGTGCAGGAGTTTAATCAACTCGATCAATTTGCCGGTGAGCAGGTGACTTTATCCAGTGGCAGTCAGACCATCACAGGTTTTTGTGCTGGCGTGGATGCTCAGGGTGGGCTGGTGCTGGATATCAATGGCCAGAAGCAAAGCTTTTATGGTGGCGAACTTAGCTTAAGAAAGGCGCTGTGATGGAATTATTACTAGATATAGGCAATAGCCGTAGTAAAGCCCGTTTATATCATGCAGGCACATTGACAGAAATTCAGCTGGAAAACATCAATGCGGAACAATGGGCACAGATAAAAGCAGTCTATTGTGCCAGTGTGGCGGCGCAGACCAGAGTGCAACAGGTTCGCGACCAGATCCCCGTTGCTATCCCTTTCGTCCAGATACAAAGTGAAGCTCAGGCGTTTAATGTGACTAACAGTTACCTGCAGCCACAATTATTAGGGGTCGATCGGTGGCTGGCGTTAGTGGCTGCTGCGGGCTTGTATCCGAATACCGATCTGCTGATAGTTGACGCTGGTACAGCTTTAACTGTCGATTGGTTAAGTGCTGAAGGTATGCATGGTGGCGGCTGGATTTTGGCCGGGCAAAAACTACAGCAAGAGGCTGTCTTGAGTAAAACTGCTAAAGTATTTTCAGCAGAACTTGAAACAGAGCAGTTGTCACCTGCAACTGACACAGCAACAGCTTTGTATCAGGGAGCTATTGCCGCTTTAGTGGGGGCTATACGCCAAGCCTATGCAATTAAACCTACACAGCGAATTATTTTAACAGGTGGCGATGCCTTGCTTTTACAAAAATACCTGGCGGATCTGCCCATTCAGCTCGAATCCCAACTGATCTTTCAGGGATTAGCCCGTTATATTCAGCCGAATTGACCATTTTGTGTACTTATTGAGCATTCAGGCCAGAATTTATAAGTTTTTTTTTAATTCCTGTTGCGTGGGGTGGGGCATTCCACTAGAATTCGCACCCACTGACGTAGTGCCGCTTTAGCTCAGTTGGTAGAGCAACTGACTTGTAATCAGTAGGTCATCCGTTCGACTCGGATAAGCGGCACCATTAGTATAGTGGAGGGGTTCCCGAGTGGCCAAAGGGATCAGACTGTAAATCTGCCGGCACTGCCTTCGAAGGTTCGAATCCTTCCCCCTCCACCATTTTCAGTACAATAGCTACGAGTAGGCCGCGGGCATCGTATAATGGCTATTACCTCAGCCTTCCAAGCTGATGATGCGGGTTCGATTCCCGCTGCCCGCTCCAAACAGATCAAGTTGCTGATATAGCTCAGGCGGTAGAGCGCATCCTTGGTAAGGATGAGGTCCCCAGTTCGATTCTGGGTATCAGCACCATCTTAAAAGCCTCTCTTGCTGTACAATCTAAAAAACTTATTTCATACAACCACCGTTTGCTAAAAAGGGTCTATTTATGGCTAAGGCTAAATTCGAACGTAATAAACCGCACGTTAACGTGGGCACCATCGGTCACGTAGACCACGGTAAAACTACTTTAACTGCTGCTATCACTAACGTACTGGCTAAGCACTACGGTGGTCAGGCGTTCGCTTTCGATCAAATCGACAAAGCGCCGGAAGAGAAAGCTCGTGGTATCACGATCAACACATCTCACGTTGAATACGACACACCAACTCGTCACTACGCTCACGTAGACTGCCCAGGCCACGCTGACTATGTGAAGAACATGATCACTGGTGCTGCACAGATGGACGGCGCTATTCTGGTAGTAGCTGCAACTGACGGCCCAATGCCACAGACTCGTGAGCACATCCTGTTATCTCGTCAGGTAGGTGTACCTTTCATCGTTGTATTCATGAACAAATGTGACATGGTAGACGACGAAGAGCTGTTAGAGCTGGTAGAGATGGAAGTACGTGAACTTCTGTCAGACTACGATTTCCCAGGTGATGACCTGCCGGTAATCCGTGGTTCAGCGTTAAAAGGTCTGGAAGGCGATGCAACGTGGGAACCAAAAATCCTTGAGCTGGCAGCAGCTTTAGATTCTTACATTCCAGAGCCAGTACGTGCGATTGATAAGCCATTCATCATGCCAATCGAAGACGTATTCTCAATTGCTGGTCGCGGTACAGTAGTAACTGGTCGTGTAGAGCAAGGTATCATCAAAGTAGGTGAAGCAGTAGAAATCGTAGGTCTGAAAGAGACAGTGACTACTACTTGTACTGGTGTAGAAATGTTCCGTAAACTGTTAGACGAAGGTCGTGCAGGTGAGAACATTGGTGCTCTGTTACGTGGTACGAAGCGTGAAGACGTAGAACGTGGTCAGGTATTAGCGAAGCCAGGTTCAATCAAGCCACACACCAAGTTCGAAGGTGAAGTGTACGTGTTATCAAAAGAAGAAGGTGGTCGTCATACTCCATTCTTCAAAGGTTACCGTCCACAGTTCTACTTCCGTACCACTGACGTAACTGGTTCAGTAGAACTGCCAGAAGGCGTAGAGATGGTAATGCCAGGCGACAACCTGAAGTTTGTAGTAGAGCTTATCAACCCAATCGCGATGGATGAAGGTTTACGCTTCGCAATCCGTGAAGGTGGCCGCACAGTAGGTGCTGGTGTAGTATCTAAAGTACTGGCTTAATTGTCAGAACGTTGAAAAGGGCTCCTAAGGGGCCCTTTTTTATATAGCCTTCGTACTTGAAGCTGCAGCTTTGTTGGCTGCGTGGTTTCGCCCCAGTCACATAGAAAACTATGCTCCTGGGGTCTCAATCACTTGCCGCCGCCCTGCAACTCCAATTACTTTGGCTATAAAGCTAGTAGTTAATGAAGTCGCTTTGCTGACTTAAGCTGGAAAATTAACAACGACAGGCTTGAGTTCAACACTGCTTACCCCGATTAAATAGTTTCAAGTCGGATCCTTGTCTTGTTTTAGTCGTCTAAGACAGTATAATGAGCGGCTATTTTTGTGGGACTGCGTTGTTGGTCAGCACAATTTTCTGTAGGGGCGTAGTTCCAATTGGTAGAACAGCGGTCTCCAAAACCGATGGTTGGGGGTTCGAATCCCTCCGCCCCTGCCACTTATATTAGGCGCTAAGGTGTTTTACACGTTAGTCGAAGTAGTAGCTTGTAACAACAAGCCATGGGAAAGTGAGTTAAAGCATGAATGCAACGAGTGAAACCCCAAAAGGCGGCTTAGATTTAGTCAAGTGGCTGAGCGTCTTAGTTCTGCTGACCCTGATGGTCGCAGCGAACTATATATATGAGTTTTCTGCAGTGGAAAAAGCTGCAAGCATAGTGGTTTTAGTCGGCCTGGCCGCTTTTATTGCTGCCAAAACCAATAAGGGCTCTGCATTTATTGAATTTGCCAAAGAAGCCAGAACAGAAGTTCGCAAAGTGGTATGGCCAACGCGTCAGGAAACTATGCAAACCACTATTATCGTGATGGTTGCGACCTTGATTGTTGCATTACTACTTTGGGGCTTGGATTCAATTTTATTAAGCCTTGTATCATTTATCACAGGTCTGGGGATCTAAGTTATGTCAGGAAAAATGCGTTGGTATGTAGTTCAGGCTTTTTCGGGTTTTGAACAGCGCGTAGCGACTTCATTGCGTGAGCATATCAAGATCCAGAATATGGAAGACAAGTTTGGTGAAGTGCTGGTTCCGACTGAAGAAGTTGTTGAAATGCGCGCTGGCCAGAAACGTAAGTCTGAACGCAAGTTTTTCCCTGGCTATGTGTTAGTGCAGATGGAAATGTGTGAAGAAGCCTGGCACTTGGTGAAAAGCGTGCCACGTGTATTAGGTTTTATTGGCGGCACTTCAGATCGTCCTGCTCCTATTTCTGAAAAAGAAGCAATGACTATACTGAACCGTCTGCAGGATAACGCTGACAAGCCGAAGCCGAAGACACTGTTCGAAGCCGGTGAAGTAGTGCGTGTGACTGAAGGTCCATTCGCTGACTTTAACGGCGTGGTTGAAGAAGTCGACTACGAGAAAAGCCGCGTGAAGGTATCTGTACTGATTTTCGGCCGTTCTACTCCTGTTGAACTGGAATTTGGCCAGGTCGAAAAAGCCTAAGCAGAAATAGTTTGTAACGGGCCGCTGATTAAAATATAATCGCGGCCTTTTTTAACGTCAGGGGAGCCGTTTGAGTAAGTGTCCTCGCACTTACGAGGCGAATACCCTAAATTGAGGTGAAACATGGCAAAGAAAGTCACGGCACTTGTAAAATTACAAGTTAAAGCTGGTATGGCAAACCCGTCGCCACCAGTTGGTCCAGCATTGGGTCAACACGGTGTGAACATCATGGAATTCTGTAAAGGCTTCAACGCCCGTACAGAGTCACTGGAAAAAGGCATGCCTATTCCAGTAGTGATCACTGTATACAGCGACCGCTCATTTACATTTGAAACCCGCACCCCACCTGCTTCTTTCTTATTACTGAAAGCTGCTGGTTTAAAAGGTGGTTCAGGCCGTCCTAATACCCAGAAAGTGGGTAAAGTGACTGTTGCTCAGCTGGAAGAGATCGTAAAGATCAAACGTGCTGATTTAACAGCAGGTAGCGACGAAGCAGCACTGAGCACTATTGCTGGTACTGCCCGTTCAATGGGCTTAGTGGTGGAGGGTTAATCAATGGCTAAATTATCTAAGCGTGCTAAATTAATCCGTTCAAAAGTAGATTCTACTCGTGAATACGCGATCAATGACGCAGTTGCGTTATTAAAAGAATTAACAGCTGGTAAGTTTGTTGAGTCCGTTGATGTTGCTATCAACCTGGGTATCGACGCTCGTAAATCAGATCAAAACGTTCGTGGCGCTACTGTGTTACCACATGGTACTGGCCGCACTGTACGTGTTGCTGTGTTCACTCAGGGTGCTAACGCTGAAGCTGCTAAAGCTGCAGGCGCTGACATCGTGGGTATGGAAGACTTAGCTGAACAAGTTAAGAAAGGCGAGATGAACTTTGACGTTGTTATCGCTTCTCCAGACGCAATGCGTGTTGTTGGTATGTTAGGTCAGATCTTAGGCCCACGTGGTTTAATGCCTAACCCGAAAACCGGCACAGTAACTCCAAACGTTGCTGAAGCAGTGAAAAACGCTAAAGCTGGTCAGGTCCGTTACCGTAACGACAAGAATGGTATCATCCATTCTACAGTAGGTAAGGTTAACTTCGACGCTGACAAGCTGAAGGAAAACGTTGAGGCACTGTTAGTTGCTCTGAAACGTGCTAAGCCATCAGTAGCTAAAGGTACTTACATCAAGAAAGTAACTATCTCTACTACGCACGGCGCTGGTATCGTTTTAGACCAGGCTTCTTTAGACGCCAAAATCTAATTCAGCCCGCTGAAATAGCTGCTTTACAGGAGTGCGTGGTTGTTTTATAATCTCGCGCTCAAAAATTCGGGTAGAAGCCGGGACTTTGTTTACAAAATCTCCGGCTTCCGTCCAAGACCGTAGGTGCCGCAAATTTTTTTAAAAGGCGTGGCTTAAAAATACAACCTACGCAGACGGTGTTAGCCCCAGAAAGATTCCTATCAATCTGGCTCTCACCGTAAATCGCGCGTTAAACAGTAAATATTTACTTTTTAACGTTGTGTAGGCAACCAGACAATACCGTCTGGATGAACCAGGAGTTAAGAGCCAATGGCTATTAAGCTTGATGACAAAAAAGCGATCGTTGCTGAAGTTCAAGAAGCTGCCATAGGTGCTTTATCTGCGGTAGTTGCAGACGCTCGTGGTGTCACTGTAGGTAAAATCACAGAACTGCGTAAGCAGGCCCGTGAAGCTGGCGTGTGGATGAAAGTTGTCCGTAACACGTTAGTACGCCGTGCAGTATCAGGCACCGAGTTCGAGTGTTTAAGCAACGCGTTCGTTGGCCCAACACTGATTGCATTCTCTAAAGAGCACCCAGGTGCTGCAGCGCGTATCTTCAAAGATTTCGCGAAAGACAATGCTAAGTTTGAGCTGAAAGGCGCAGCCTTCAATGGCGCCACAGTAAGCATTGACGTTTTAGCATCATTGCCAACGCGCAACGAAGCTATCGCACGTTTAATGAGCACTATGAAAGAAGCAGCAGCTGGCAAATTGGTACGTACCATCGCCGCAGTTCGCGACCAAAAACAAGCCTAAGCAACGTAATTTTACGTTTTGTTTAGAATTAAAGTTTAATACGGGATACGTCCCCTTAATTTAGGAATCTGAGCAATGTCAGTTACTAAAGATCAAATCTTAGATGCTATCGCTGCAATGTCTGTTATGGAAGTTGTAGAATTAGTTAGCGCTATGGAAGAAAAATTCGGCGTTTCTGCTGCTGCTGCTGTTGCAGTTGCTGCTGGTCCAGCTGCTGCTGTTGAAGAACAAACAGAATTCAACGTAATTCTGGCTGCTGCTGGCGCGAACAAAGTTGCTGTTATCAAAGCAGTACGTGGCGCAACAGGTTTAGGCCTGAAAGAAGCTAAAGATTTAGTTGAAGCTGCTCCAGCTGCAATTAAAGAAGCAGTTTCTAAAGCAGAAGCTGACGCTCTGAAGAAAGAGTTAGAAGAAGCTGGTGCTACTGTTGAAGTTAAATAATCTAGATTTCTCTAGATTATACGCCTGATTTCAGGCTAGGCTGGTGGTGAAATAACCACCGGCCTTTTTGCGCTGTGGGACATTGATTTTCCCCACCCTAATGTTGCCATGTCGGTAACATTCAAGCCGCCCCTCGAGGGTAGGTAGGGTAAAAAATCAGCTAGCTGAGGAACCCCATGACTTACTCTTATTCTGAAAAGAAACGTATCCGTAAGGACTTCGGCAAACGTCCTTTGGTTTTGGACGTGCCATATCTGTTGTCGATTCAAATTGAGTCGTTCAGCAAATTTATCGAACCCGATCCAGAAGGTGGATACGGCTTAGAAGCTGCTTTCCGTTCTGTATTTCCAATCAAAAGCTACTCAGGCAGTGCCGAGCTGCAATATGTCAGCTACCGCATTGGTGAGCCGGTTTTTGATGTCAAAGAGTGCCAAATTCGTGGTGTGACTTACTCAGCTCCGCTGCGTGTCAAACTGCGCATGGTGTTATTTGATAAAGAAGTGCCTGGTACAATCAAAGATATCCGTGAACAAGAAGTCTATATGGGCGAAATCCCATTGATGACTGAAAACGGTACCTTTGTGATCAATGGTACTGAACGTGTTATCGTTTCTCAGCTGCACCGCAGCCCTGGTGTATTCTTTGACCACGACCGTGGCAAAACGCACTCCTCAGGCAAGGTGTTATACAATGCTCGCGTGATCCCTTACCGCGGTTCATGGTTAGACTTTGAGTTTGATGCCAAAGATAACTTGTTCGTGCGTATCGATCGTCGCCGTAAATTACCAGCCACTATTTTGTTACGTGCGCTGAACTTAAGTACTGAAGATATTTTAAGTACCTTCTTCGAAAGCACCCGTTTTGAAATTAAAGACGGCAAACTGTTGATGGAAGTGGTGGCAAACCGCTTACGTGGTGAAACAGCTGCTTTTGATATTAAAGACAACGATGGCGAAGTGATAGTCGAAGCTGGTCGTCGTATTACTGCCCGTCACGTGCGTCAGTTAGAAAAAACTGGCATGACACTGATGGAAGTACCTCATGAATATGTAGTAGGCCGCGTTTTATCAAAAAATTACGCTGACCGTTCAACCGGAGAGATTATTGCCGAGGCGAACGCAGAGCTCACACTGGAGCTGTTAGCAAAACTAGCCAAAGCGGGCTACGAAACTTTCGAAACTCTTTACATTAACGATTTGGACCAAGGTTCTTATATTTCTGAAACCATCCGGATCGATCCAAGCAGCAACCGCATGGAAGCATTGGTAGAAATCTACCGTATGATGCGTCCAGGCGAGCCACCAACACGTGAAGCTGCTGAAACTTTATTTGAAAATCTGTTCTTCTCTGAAGACCGTTATGACCTGTCCACTGTAGGCCGGATGAAGTTCAACCGTCGTGTTGATTTCGAAGAAGGCACGGGCGCAGGCGTACTGTCCAAAGAAGACATTCTGGCCGTGATGAAAGTCTTAATCGACATTCGTAACGGTAAAGGCGAAGTGGACGATATCGACCACTTAGGTAACAGACGTATCCGTTCTGTTGGTGAAATGGCTGAAAACCAATTCCGTGTTGGTTTAGTTCGTGTGGAACGTGCAGTAAAAGAGCGCCTGTCTTTAGGTGATCTGGACGCTGTGATGCCACAGGATCTGATCAACGCTAAGCCTATTTCTGCTGCGGTGAAAGAGTTCTTCGGTTCAAGCCAGCTGTCTCAGTTTATGGACCAGAACAACCCACTGTCAGAAGTGACGCACAAACGTCGTATTTCTGCCCTAGGCCCTGGTGGTTTGACCCGTGAGCGCGCAGGCTTCGAAGTACGTGACGTTCACCCAACTCACTACGGTCGTGTTTGTCCAATCGAGACGCCAGAGGGTCCAAACATCGGTTTGATCAACTCGCTGTCTATGTTTGCTCAGACCAACGAATACGGTTTCCTCGAAACACCTTACCGTCGTATTGAAGATGGTATTGTAACTGACGAAGTCGATTTCTTATCTGCGATTGAAGAAGGTAACTTTGTTATCGCTCAGGCCAACGCCGAGTTAAGCGCAGAAAACCGTCTGGTTGAAGATTTAGTACCGTGCCGTTACAAAAACGAATTCACCTTAATGCCGGCCGACAAGGTTCAGTATATGGACGTTGCACCACAACAGATCGTATCTGTTGCTGCTGCTCTGATCCCGTTCCTTGAACACGATGACGCCAACCGTGCATTAATGGGTTCAAACATGCAACGTCAGGCCGTTCCTACCTTACGTGCTGATAAGCCGTTAGTAGGTACTGGTGTAGAACGTGTTGTAGCCAAAGACTCTGGTGTAACTGTAGTGGCGAAACGTGGTGGTACTGTTGACTATGTCGACGCCAGCCGTATCGTAATTAAAGTACACGAAGAAGAAATGGTTGCCGGTGAAGCCGGTATCGACATCTACAACCTGACTAAATACACCCGTTCTAACCAGAACACCTGTATCAACCAGCGTCCATGTGTAAACCATGGTGAGCCGATTGAACGTGGTGATGTACTGGCCGATGGTCCGTCTACGGATTTAGGTGAACTGGCTTTAGGTCAAAACTTACGCGTGGCATTCATGCCGTGGAACGGTTACAACTTCGAAGATTCGATCTTGTTATCCGAGCGTTTAGTACAGGAAGATCGTTTAACCACTATTCACATTCAGGAACTCAGTTGTATCGCTCGTGATACCAAGTTAGGGCCTGAAGAAATCACTGCCGATATTCCAAACGTAGGTGAGTCTGCTTTATCTAAGCTGGACGAAGCCGGTATCGTTTACATCGGTGCTGAAGTGAAAGGCGGCGACATTCTGGTTGGTAAGGTGACACCTAAAGGTGAAAGCCAACTGACTCCGGAAGAAAAACTGTTACGCGCTATCTTCGGTGAAAAAGCTTCTGACGTAAAAGACAGCTCATTACGTGTGCCTAACTCAGTCACTGGTACAGTGATCGACGTTCAGGTATTCACCCGTGATGGCGTTGAAAAAGACAAACGTGCCCGTGAAATCGAAGAAATGGAAGTCAAACAGGCGAAGAAAGACCTGAATGAAGAATTCCGTATCCTTGAAGAAGGTATCTTCTCACGTGCCCGCAACCTGGTTGAAAGCACAGGCGTTGACCGCACTAAGCTGAACGGCTTACGTGGTGATGCTCTGTTAGGCTACAGCCTGGCTGATGAAGATAAGCAAAACGATCTGGAACAATTAGCGGCTCAGTACGAAGAAATCCGTATTGAATACGATAAGAAGTTCGAAGCCAAACGTCGCAAGATTGTTCAGGGTGACGATTTAGCTCCAGGCGTTCTGAAGATCGTTAAAGTGTACTTAGCTGTGAAACGTCGTATCCAGCCTGGTGACAAGATGGCCGGTCGTCACGGTAACAAGGGTGTGGTTTCTACCATAGTTCCTGTTGAAGACATGCCATATGACGAAAAAGGTCAGCCGGTTGATATCGTATTGAACCCGCTGGGTGTACCGTCTCGTATGAACATCGGTCAGATCCTTGAAACTCACTTAGGCTTAGCGGCCCGTGGTATAGGTGACAAGATTGACGGCATGATCAAAGACCAGAAAGAAATTGCGGAAATCCGTGAGTTCCTGAAAAAGGTCTATGCACTGGGTGAATCACGTCAAGAAGTGGATATCGCCAGCTTCACCGATGATGAAGTGCGTCGTTTAGCAGAAAACCTGCGTAAAGGTTTACCTGTAGCTACTCCAGTGTTTGATGGCGCGAAAGAAAGCGAAATCAAAGAGCTGTTAACTTTAGGTGACTTACCGACCAGCGGTCAGATCACATTGTACGATGGTCGTACCGGCAATACCTTCGAACGTAAGGTGACTGTGGGTTACATGTACATGCTGAAACTGAACCACTTGGTAGACGACAAGATGCACGCCCGTTCTACTGGTTCGTACAGTCTGGTTACCCAACAACCATTGGGCGGTAAAGCTCAGTTTGGTGGTCAGCGTTTCGGTGAGATGGAAGTGTGGGCTCTGGAAGCATACGGCGCAGCATACACGCTGCAAGAGATGTTAACAGTCAAGTCTGATGACGTGAATGGCCGTACCAAGATGTATAAAAACATCGTGGATGGCGACCACCGCATGGAACCAGGCATGCCAGAATCTTTCAACGTATTGATGAAAGAGATCCGTTCACTCGGTATCAACATCGAATTGGAAGAGGAATAACCCCGGTTAGCAAAACTAATCGAATTGTCCGGGGCGGCACGCCGCCCCTTGCTGGTTAACCTCTTACAGGAGAGCAAAGGTGAAAGACTTATTAAAGTTTCTGAAACAACAAACTAAAACTGAAGAGTTCGATGTGATCCGTATCGGTCTTTCTTCACCAGACATGATCCGTTCATGGTCTTTTGGTGAAGTGAAAAAGCCTGAGACGATCAACTACCGTACCTTCAAGCCAGAGCGCGATGGTTTGTTTTGTGCCCGGATTTTTGGCCCGGTAAAAGACTACGAGTGTCTGTGTGGTAAATACAAACGCTTAAAACACCGTGGTGTGATCTGTGAAAAATGTGGTGTTGAAGTTACGCTGACTAAAGTACGTCGTGAACGTATGGGTCACATTGAACTGGCCAGCCCAACAGCCCACATTTGGTTCCTGAAATCACTGCCAAGCCGTATCGGTTTGCTGTTAGATATGACATTACGTGATATCGAACGTGTACTGTATTTTGAATCTTATGTTGTGACCGAACCAGGCATGACGTCTTTAGAGCGTCGTCAGATGCTGACTGAAGAAGAATATCTGGACGTGCTGGAAGAGCACGGCGACGAATTCGAAGCCAAAATGGGCGCAGAAGCAATTCTGGACATTTTACGTGGCATCGATCTGGCAACAGAGATCAAGCAAATGCGTGAAGAGTTGCCAACCATCAACTCTGAAACCAAACGTAAAAAGATCAGCAAACGTCTGAAACTGATGGAAGCATTCCACACTTCTGGTAATAAACCAGAGTGGATGATCATGACAGTACTGCCAGTACTGCCACCGGATCTGCGTCCTTTAGTTCCATTGGACGGTGGCCGTTTTGCTACCTCTGATCTGAACGATTTATACCGCCGTGTGATCAACCGTAACAACCGTCTGAAGCGTCTTTTAGACCTGTCAGCTCCGGATATCATCGTACGTAACGAAAAGCGTATGTTGCAGGAAGCTGTCGATGCGTTGTTAGACAACGGTCGTCGCGGTCGCGCTATCACGGGTTCAAACAAGCGCCCTCTGAAATCTTTGGCCGATATGATCAAAGGTAAACAAGGTCGTTTCCGTCAGAACTTGTTAGGTAAGCGTGTTGACTACTCAGGCCGTTCTGTCATCACAGTAGGTCCTACTTTACGTCTGCATCAGTGCGGTTTACCAAAGAAAATGGCTTTAGAGTTATTCAAGCCTTTCATCTACGGTAAGTTAGAAGCCCGCGGTTTAGCCACTACTATTAAAGCGGCTAAAAAGATGGTTGAACGTGAAGAAGGCGCTGTATGGGACGTTCTGGATGAAGTGATCCGTGAACATCCGGTGCTGTTAAACCGTGCTCCTACATTGCACCGTTTAGGTATTCAGGCATTCGAACCTGTACTGATCGAAGGTAAGGCTATCCAGTTACACCCATTGGTGTGTGCTGCGTACAACGCCGACTTCGACGGTGACCAGATGGCCGTTCACGTGCCTCTGACCATTGAAGCTCAGTTAGAAGCCCGCGCGCTGATGATGTCGACGAACAACGTTCTGTCACCAGCCAACGGTGAGCCAATCATAGTTCCTTCACAGGACGTTGTATTGGGTCTGTATTACATGACGCGTGATGCTATCAACGCCAAAGGCGAAGGCATGCTGTTCAAGAGCCCGAAAGAGGCCGAAAAAGCATTCCGTGCCGGTGTTGCCAGCTTACACGCCCGTGTCAAAGTACGTATTACTGAAGTGACTATTGCCGAAGACGGCAGCCGTACTTCTGTGACTGCAGTACGTGACACTACAGTAGGCCGTGCCATTCTGTACTCCATCATGCCGGAAGGCTTAGCCTTTGATTCAATCAACCAGGCTATGGGTAAGAAACAGATTTCACGTTTACTGAACGGCTCTTACCGTCGTATTGGTCTGAAAAATACCGTTATTTTAGCGGATCAGATCATGTACACAGGTTTCCATTACGCCATGTTGTCTGGTGTGTCTGTTGGTATTGACGATATGGTCATCCCGGCAGCCAAGGTTGATATCATTTCTGCTGCAGAAGCTGAAGTGGCAGAGATCCAGGACCAGTTCCAACAAGGTTTAGTAACGGCCGGTGAAAAGTACAACAAAGTTATCGACATTTGGTCAACTGCCAACGAAGCCTTATCTAAGGCGATGATGGACAACTTATCGAAAGAGTCAGTGGTCGATCGCGAAGGCAATACTGTCACTCAACCGTCATTTAACTCTGTTTATATGATGGCCGACTCTGGCGCACGGGGCTCTCCAGCTCAGATCCGTCAGTTAGCCGGTATGCGTGGTCTGATGGCTAAACCAGATGGTTCAATCATCGAAACGCCAATTACAGCGAACTTCCGTGAAGGTCTGAGCGTACTTCAGTACTTCATCTCTACTCACGGTGCTCGTAAAGGTTTGGCGGATACAGCGTTAAAAACAGCAAACTCCGGTTACCTGACCCGTCGTTTGGTAGACGTTGCACAAGACTTAGTAGTGACTGAAGCTGACTGTGGTTCCACAGAAGGCATCATGATGAAACCACTGATCGAAGGTGGTGACGTCGTAGAAGGTCTGCGTGAGCGCGTATTAGGTCGTGTTGTGATCGGTGACGTAGTGGTTCCTGCCACTGGCGAAGTGCTGGTTGAAGACGGCACTATGCTTGACGAGAAGCTGTGTGATGCGATTGAAAAACACTCGATTGACGAAGTTTATGTTCGTTCTGTAATTACCTGTCAGACTAACTTTGGTGTTTGTGCCAAGTGTTACGGTCGTGATTTGGCCCGTGGCCATATCATCAACGCTGGTGAAGCTGTTGGCGTTATCGCCGCTCAGTCCATCGGTGAGCCAGGTACACAGTTAACGATGCGTACTTTCCACATCGGTGGTGCTGCATCGCGGTCATCTGCTGAGAACAGCGTACAGGTGAAGAACTCAGGTATCCTGAAGTTACACAACGCCAAGTTCGTACGTAACAGTGACAACAAGATTGTTATCACTTCACGTTCAGCTGAAGTCACAGTGTTCGACGAGCAAGGTCGTGAGAAAGAGCGTTACAAGCTGCCATATGGTTCTGTGTTAGCCACAGATGACAACGCCAAGGTCACATCAGGCCAAATCGTTGCAAGCTGGGATCCGCACTCTCACCCAATTATCGTGGAACGTGGTGCCAAGGTCTCTCACAGCGATGTGGACGATACCAACACTGAAGTTCAGCAGGACGACCTGACTGGTTTAACCCGTACTGTGGTGAAAGACCTGTCCAAGGCCAATGCGAAAGAACCTAAGTTAATTTTAGAAATGGACGATGGTGCGTTACAGGAAATCCGCTTACCGAGCTTCACCACTATTGAAGTGACTGATGGCTCTCAGGTAAAAGCCGGTGCTGTATTAGCCCGTATTCCACAAGAAAGCTCGAAAACACGCGACATCACCGGTGGTCTGCCACGCGTTGCCGACTTGTTCGAAGCCCGTAAGCCAAAAGATCCTGCCATCCTGGCGGAAATCTCTGGTGTTATTAGCTTCGGTAAAGAAACCAAAGGTAAACGTCGTCTGATCATCACTCCAGAGCAAGGTGATTCTCATGAAGAGATGATCCCGAAATGGCGTCAGGTGAACGTGTTTGAAGGTGAACGTATCGAAAAAGGTGAAGTGATCTCCGAAGGTCCAGAGTCACCACACGATATCCTGCGCTTACGTGGTATCCACCATGTAGCCAGTTACATCGTGAACGAAGTACAGGATGTATACCGTCTGCAAGGCGTTAAAATTAACGACAAGCACATCGAGACCATCATTCGTCAAATGCTGCGTAAATGTTTAATCATTCACCCGGGTGACAGTGAGTTCTTAGAAGGTGAAATGGCGGAAGTGTCACGCGTTAATATCGCAAACGCTGAATTGGAAGCCGCAGGTAAGATCCCTGCGAAGTACGAGCGCTCGCTGCTTGGTATCACCAAAGCATCGTTGTCAACGGACTCTTTCATTTCTGCGGCGTCGTTCCAGGAAACTACGCGCGTATTAACAGAAGCTGCAGTGGGCGGAAAGTTCGACGAGCTGCGTGGCCTGAAAGAAAACGTTATTGTCGGTCGTTTGATCCCGGCAGGTACTGGTTTTGCGTATCACCAAAACCGTATCCGTCAGCGTCAACGTATCGCCAATGGCGAAGTCGCTGAACCGGCGATGAGTGCAGAAAGTGCTGAACAAGCTCTGACTGATGCTCTAAACATGGACTTGTCAGGCAACGACGAATAAGTCGGAGCCGCAGATTGGGGTGGTTGCCAGCAATTCACCACCCCTTTTTGTTCCTTGACAGGTCAAAGGTTGACCAGTAGAATTCCGCAGCCCCAAAACTGGGTGCGGAATTTTCACGTTTATAGGTAGTTATTAACCAGGAGTATTTAATGGCAACAATCAACCAGCTCGTGCGTAAGCCGCGCAGCCAGGTGGTCGCTAAGAGCACCGTTCCGGCGCTTGAAGCTTGCCCACAGAAGCGTGGTGTTTGTACCCGCGTATACACCACCACACCTAAGAAGCCAAACTCTGCATTACGTAAAGTATGCCGTGTTCGTTTAACTAACGGATTCGAAGTTTCTTCTTACATCGGTGGTGAAGGCCACAACTTACAGGAACACAGCGTTGTTCTGATCCGTGGCGGCCGGGTAAAAGACCTTCCGGGTGTGCGTTATCACACCGTACGCGGCACTTTAGACTGTGCTGGCGTTAAAGATCGTAAGCAAGGCCGTTCTAAATACGGCGCTAAACGGCCGAAGAATAAATAACTTAACTCCGTTAAGTAAGGCCAAACTAAGTAACTTTTTTCATTAAAAGTTTTGGAATCCCCTGAAGCAATCGGAGTTTCGAATGCCAAGAAGACGCGTCATAGGTCAACGTAAAATCCTTCCAGATCCTAAGTTCGGAAGTGAATTACTTGCCAAGTTCGTAAACGTCGTAATGATCGACGGTAAAAAATCTACAGCTGAATCAATTGTATACGGCGCATTAGACATCGCTGCGACAAAATCTAAAAAAGCTGAACTGGATCTGTTCGAAGTTGCATTAGACAACATTCGTCCTACTGTAGAAGTTAAATCACGCCGTGTGGGTGGTTCTACTTACCAGGTTCCATGTGAAGTTCGTCAGGTTCGTCGTAACGCTTTAGCTATGCGTTGGTTGGTTGAAGCTGCCCGTAAACGTGGCGAGAAATCAATGGCCCAGCGTTTAGCTGGTGAAATGCTGGATGCCGTTGAGAATAAAGGTTCTGCTGTTAAGAAACGTGAAGACGTTCACCGTATGGCTGAAGCAAACAAAGCGTTTGCTCATTTCCGCTGGTAAGACAGACCTTTTTAAGAGGATTCGATTGTGGCACGTACAACTCCTATTGAGCTCTACCGTAATATTGGTATCTGTGCTCACGTTGACGCGGGTAAAACCACAACATCCGAACGTGTGCTGTTCTACACAGGTCGTTCGCACAAGCTTGGTGAAGTTCATGATGGCGCAGCCACTATGGACTGGATGGAGCAAGAGCAGGAACGTGGTATCACTATCACGTCCGCTGCCACTACGGCCTTTTGGTCTGGTATGCAGCAACAGTTCGAACAGCACCGTATTAACCTGATCGATACACCAGGGCACGTCGACTTCACTATTGAAGTCGAACGTTCCCTGCGTGTTCTTGATGGTGCAGTGGTTGTATTATGCGGCTCGTCAGGTGTTCAGCCTCAAACTGAAACTGTATGGCGTCAAGCAAATAAATACGAAGTTCCACGTTTGATCTTCGTGAACAAGATGGACCGTACCGGTGCTAACTTCCTGCGTGTAGTGAAGCAAGCCCGTGATCGTCTGAATCACACTATAGTTCCTATTCAGTTACCTATTGGTGCTGAAGATAACTTCACTGGTGTGGTTGACTTGTTAAAAATGAAAGCGATCAACTGGAATGAAGCTGACCAGGGTATGACCTTCACGTACGAAGATATTCCTGCGCAGATGCTGGCTGAGTGTGAAGAGTGGCGTGCGAACATGGTGGAAGCTGCGGCTGAAGCGAATGAAGAGCTGATGGAGCGTTATTTAGAAGGCGAAGAGCTAACTGAAGACGAAATCCGTGCAGCTTTGCGTCAACGTACTCTTGCTAACGAAGTCGTTCCGGTGCTTTGTGGTTCGGCATTCAAAAACAAAGGCGTTCAGGCGATGCTTGATGCTGTGATTGAATACTTACCATCACCAACTGAAGTGAAAGCGATCAAAGGGATCAACGAAGATGAATCAGAAGGCGTACGCCACTCTGATGACAATGAGCCATTTGCGGCACTTGCGTTTAAAATCGCAACTGACCCCTTTGTTGGCACTTTGACTTTCTTCCGTTGTTATTCCGGCGTGATTAACTCTGGTGACAGTGTGTATAACCCTGTGAAGCAGAAGAAAGAGCGTATTGGTCGTCTGGTGCAGATGCATGCCAATGACCGTCAGGAAATCAAAGAAGTCCGTGCAGGTGATATTGCTGCTGGCATAGGTTTTAAAGATGTGACTACAGGGGACACTTTATGTGACCCGGATCACATCATTACACTGGAACGTATGGAATTCCCGGAACCGGTAATTTCTATTGCAGTGGAACCAAAAACTAAAGCGGACCAGGAAAAAATGGGTATTGCTCTGAGCAAACTTGCTGCTGAGGATCCATCTTTCCGTGTTCACACCGACGAAGAAACCAGTCAGACTATTATCTCTGGCATGGGTGAATTGCACCTGGAAATTATCGTGGATCGTATGAAACGAGAATTTAAGGTGGAAGCCAACGTCGGTAAACCTCAGGTTGCCTATCGCGAAACTATTCGCGCCAGCACTGAAGTTGAAGGTAAATTTGTTCGTCAATCTGGTGGTCGTGGTCAATTTGGTCATTGTTGGCTAAAACTCGAACCTCAGGAAGAAGGCAAAGGCTATGAGTTCGTTAATGCTGTGGTCGGTGGTGTGATTCCAAAAGAATACATTCCGGCTATCGACAAAGGTATTATCGAACAAATGAAAAACGGTATCCTTGCTGGATATCCGGTCATTGACGTGAAAGTTACCGTATTCGATGGTTCATACCACGATGTGGACTCAAACGAAATGGCGTTCAAAGTTGCCGCCTCTATGGGCTTCAGAAAAGGCGCACTGCAAGCTAAACCAGTGATCCTTGAACCTATCATGAAAGTGGAGGTGGTGACACCGGAAAACTTCATGGGGGACATCGTAGGTGATTTAAACCGTCGTCGCGGTATCATCAACGGTATGGAAGATGCTCCTGGTGGTATCAAGATCGTTGACGCTCAGGTTCCTCTGTCCGAGATGTTTGGTTATGCAACCAGCATGCGTTCATTGACCCAGGGCCGTGCTTCTTATTCAATGGAACCATTGAAGTATATGGAAGCACCAAATAACGTGACTGAAGCAATTATTGCAGCTCGTAGCAGTACTGGTAGTAACGATTAATCACTTAATTTGGTCCACTTTAAGTTGGATCTATTTAACAGAAGGTAATTAAAATGGCTAAGGCTAAATTCGAACGTAATAAACCGCACGTTAACGTGGGCACCATCGGTCACGTAGACCACGGTAAAACTACTTTAACTGCTGCTATCACTAACGTACTGGCTAAGCACTACGGTGGTCAGGCGTTCGCTTTCGATCAAATCGACAAAGCGCCGGAAGAGAAAGCTCGTGGTATCACGATCAACACATCTCACGTTGAATACGACACACCAACTCGTCACTACGCTCACGTAGACTGCCCAGGCCACGCTGACTATGTGAAGAACATGATCACTGGTGCTGCACAGATGGACGGCGCTATTCTGGTAGTAGCTGCAACTGACGGCCCAATGCCACAGACTCGTGAGCACATCCTGTTATCTCGTCAGGTAGGTGTACCTTTCATCGTTGTATTCATGAACAAATGTGACATGGTAGACGACGAAGAGCTGTTAGAGCTGGTAGAGATGGAAGTACGTGAACTTCTGTCAGACTACGATTTCCCAGGTGATGACCTGCCGGTAATCCGTGGTTCAGCGTTAAAAGGTCTGGAAGGCGATGCAACGTGGGAACCAAAAATCCTTGAGCTGGCAGCAGCTTTAGATTCTTACATTCCAGAGCCAGTACGTGCGATTGATAAGCCATTCATCATGCCAATCGAAGACGTATTCTCAATTGCTGGTCGCGGTACAGTAGTAACTGGTCGTGTAGAGCAAGGTATCATCAAAGTAGGTGAAGCAGTAGAAATCGTAGGTCTGAAAGAGACAGTGACTACTACTTGTACTGGTGTAGAAATGTTCCGTAAACTGTTAGACGAAGGTCGTGCAGGTGAGAACATTGGTGCTCTGTTACGTGGTACGAAGCGTGAAGACGTAGAACGTGGTCAGGTATTAGCGAAGCCAGGTTCAATCAAGCCACACACCAAGTTCGAAGGTGAAGTGTACGTGTTATCAAAAGAAGAAGGTGGTCGTCATACTCCATTCTTCAAAGGTTACCGTCCACAGTTCTACTTCCGTACCACTGACGTAACTGGTTCAGTAGAACTGCCAGAAGGCGTAGAGATGGTAATGCCAGGCGACAACCTGAAGTTTGTAGTAGAGCTTATCAACCCAATCGCGATGGATGAAGGTTTACGCTTCGCAATCCGTGAAGGTGGCCGCACAGTAGGTGCTGGTGTAGTATCTAAAGTACTGGCTTAATTGTCAGAACGTTGAAAAAGGCCCTTCGGGGCCTTTTTTATTGATTCCAATCCATGGAATCAACCCTGTCGGGCCATCGTCGCTGCGCTCCGATGTTAAAAAAACAGCAGGACAGCTGTTTTTCACAGCTTTAGCTGCCGTAGGCAAATATCATGGATGATATGAGTGAAAATTGTTCCAGACAATTTTTTTATTTCCCCGCTGTAGTTAATGAAATGCTGTCGTCACGCCACGTATACAAACCAAATCATGATCTCTGTCGGTAATTCAAACGTTTGTTTGAATTTGTGTCTTGGACATGCTAGAACTAACTCATCCGACCATTAGGGTTATTCAAGGAGAGTTATTGTGAGTCATTACCAGGCACCGCTAGCCGATATGTCCTTTCAACTGTTTGATGTCTGGCAAGTTCAACAATTCTGGCAGCAACAAACTGAGTTAGCTGAGCTGATTGATGCCGATACTGCCGCTGCCATTCTGGAAGAAGCTGCAAAAATTACGGCCGAAAAAATCGCACCTTTAGCCGCAGCTGCTGATGAACAAGGTGTTTCATGCGTGTCAGGTGTAGTGACCACTCCCACTCACTATAAAGAGTGTTATCAGTTACTCTGCGAAGGAGGCTGGACTGGTTTGTCCGGCGACCCCGAATACGGTGGCATGGGTATGCCAAAAAGCTTGTCTGGTTTGTACGACGAGATGATGTGTAGTGCTGATATCGCCTTCTCTTTATACCCAGGCCTCACTGCAGGCGCGTGTGTAGCTTTATTACAACATGCCGATGAAGCAACTAAAGCTTTGTATCTGCCAAAGTTATACAGCGGCGAATGGTCCGGTACTATGTGTTTGACCGAATCACACGCAGGTTCTGACTTAGGTATTATGCGCACAAAAGCTGAACCAGCTGGTGATGGCAGCTACCGGATCAGTGGCGAGAAAATCTTTATCACAGCAGGTGAGCACGATTTAACGGACAACATCATTCATTTGGTGCTAGCTAAGTTACCGGATGCACCAGCTGGCAGCCGTGGTATTTCTTTATTTCTGGTGCCCAAGTTTAAAGTAGATGCGAGCGGAAATCTGGGGCAGCGTAATAGCCTGATTTGTAGTTCAGTTGAACATAAGATGGGTATTCATGGTTCGGCCACTTGTGTGATGAATTTTGATGGCGCTGAAGGTTACCTGATTGGTGAGCCGCATAAAGGCCTGGCTTGTATGTTTACCATGATGAACTACGAACGTTTGGCTATGGGCAGTCAGGGCTTAGGTGCCGCCGAACGTGCTTATCAGAATGCACTGGCTTATGCCAATGAACGTTTGCAAGGCAGAACTATAACGAAAGACGGCAATAAGGCCGATGCTATTATTGGTCACCCTGATGTCAAACGTATGCTGCTGAATATCAGTAGTATCAATGAAGCGGGCAGGACCTTTAGCGTTTATGTTGGGCACCTATTGGATCAGGCGAAATTTGCACAAGATGCCAAGGCTCAGGCCCGAGCCAATTTGTTAACGCCTGTGACGAAAGCCTTTATGACGGACAGAGGCTTGGATGCTTGCGTAACCGCGCAACAGGTATTTGGTGGCCACGGTTATATCCGTGAGTGGGGCATGGAGCAGTTAGTGCGTGATGTTCGTATTGCGCAAATCTATGAAGGTACCAACGGTATACAAGCCGCTGACTTTATGTTGCGTAAAGTAGCATCGGATCAAGGTGCAGTGCTGTTAGACCTGATCGGTGAACTATCAGCAAGCTTAGCTGGTTCAGCGAGCAAACAAATCAATGCTGCTGCGCAGCGTTTTGAATCAGCAACACTATCCTTATTAGAGAGGGCTAAAGCTCAACCCGAACTTTTATCCTGGGTCGCAAATGACTATCTGGATCTGACTGGTTATCTGATTTACGCCTTTATGTGGGACAAGATGGAAGCTTCGCTGGATAGTGCAAAGCATACTGAGGATTTTATAATGTCCAAACAACTCAAAGCCAAGTTTTACTACAGTAGAGTATTACCCCGTATCGAGAGTCTGTTCAGCTTGATTGAGCAGTTCCCGACAGACTTATCTGCAGAACCTAAGTTGTTCTGACTACGTTTTACTCTAAGTCATTAGAGCTGCAGCGAGGCGACAAGTTATAGAGACCCTGGTAGCAGGGTAGTCCTATGTGACCAGGGCGAAAACGCGTAGTCAACATAGCTGCGGCTTTAAGTCCGACGGGTAAAGAGCCCTTGCTGTTTAATTATTCAGCAGGGGTTGTCTTTCTCCATCAGTTGAGTATAATGCGCGGCCAGCCATAACTTTGGCAGGCGGGTTAACCAGCAATTGAATTGGTTAACGACAACAGTGCTCCCGATTGGGGAGCAAACGTTACATTGGTGCAGGGGCATTCTTCCATCTAGCGATGGGTCAGAAAGCTTCTGTTTTATTTTGCTCTTTTTGCTCTTTGAGGCTTTGGTTTATGAGTAATCAAAGGATTCGCATCCGTCTGAAAGCGTTCGATCACCGTTTGATCGATCAGTCAACTATGGAAATCGTTGACACAGCTAAGCGTACGGGCGCGCAGGTTCGTGGTCCTATCCCACTTCCGACTCGCCAGGAACGTTTCACTGTATTGATTTCTCCTCACGTGAATAAAGATGCACGTGACCAGTACGAAATCCGTACCCACAAGCGTTTAATCGACATCGTTGAACCAACAGAAAAGACTGTTGATGCTCTGATGCGTTTAGATCTGCCTGCTGGCGTTGACGTTCAAATCAGCCTGGGCTAATCAGACAGGTTTTTAGAGAGGTTTAGGATATGGCTATCGGTCTAATCGGTCGTAAAGTGGGAATGACCCGCATCTTCACTGAAGATGGCGTATCAATTCCAGTAACCGTAATCGAAGCAACACCAAACCGCGTTACTGCCATTAAAACGCAAGACGTTCATGGCTATAGCGCACTGCAAGTGACTGCTGGCACAGTGAAGGCTTCTCGCCTGAACAAACCAGAAGCTGGTCAGTTTGCAAAAGCTGGTGTCGAAGCTGGTCGTGGTCTGTGGGAATTCCGCCTGCAGGATAACGAAGGTGCTGACATCGCTGTTGGTAGCGAGATTACTGTTGAAGTTTTCGCAGAGACGAAAAAAGTTGATGTCGTTGGCACATCAAAAGGTAAAGGTTTTGCCGGTACTGTTAAGCGCTGGAATTTCCGTACTCAGGATGCTACGCACGGTAACTCTTTATCTCACCGTGTACCAGGTTCTATTGGTCAAAACCAATCACCAGGTAAAGTATTCAAAGGTAAAAAAATGGCCGGACACATGGGTGCCGAGCGTGTAACAGTCCAGTCTCTGGAAGTTGTACGTGTAGACGCAGCTCGCAACATCCTGTTAGTGAAGGGCGCTGTCCCTGGTGCTATCGGTGGTGATGTGATTGTTAAACCTGCGGTCAAAGGCTAACGTCTGGAGGAGATGAGTGATGGAATTAGCATTAAGAGACGCTAAAGGCGTTCTTGAAGTTTCCGAAGCTACCTTTGGACGTGAGTTCAACGAAGCATTGGTACACCAGGTAGTAGTTGCTTACGCAGCTGGTGCCCGTCAAGGTACACGTGCTCAACTGACACGTTCAGAAGTACGCGGTGGCGGTAAGAAGCCATGGCGCCAGAAGGGTACAGGTCGTGCCCGTGCTGGTACAATCCGTAGCCCAATATGGCGTGGCGGTGGTGTGACGTTTGCGGCTAAGCCACAAGATCACAGCCAGAAAGTAAACAGAAAGATGTATCGTGGCGCGATCATGAGCATTTTGTCTGAATTAGTTCGTCAAGAACGTTTAATCGTGGTTGAAAACTTTGTTGTTGAAACTCCGAAAACGAAAGAACTAACAGCTAAGTTAAAAGCGATGGAACTGAAAGACGTTTTAATCGTGACTGACGAAGTTGACGAAAACCTGTTCTTATCAGCACGCAACCTGTACAAGGTTGACGTACGTGATGTTCACGGTATCGACCCAGTCAGCTTAATCGCCTTCGACAAAGTTGTCATGACTGCTGCTGCAGTTAAGCAAATCGAGGAGATGTTAGCATGATCCGTGAAGAACGTTTACTGAAAGTGATTCTGGCTCCGCACGTGTCTGAAAAGAGCACAATTGCGGCAGAAACCAACAACACTATCGTGTTCAAGGTAGCTACTACTGCTACTAAAGCTGACATCAAAGCTGCTGTTCAAAAATTATTTGAAGTAGAAGTTGTTGGTGTTCGCACTGTTAATGTTAAGGGCAAGACTAAGCGCACTGGTATGCGTACTGGTCAGCGTAGCGATTGGAAAAAAGCTTACGTGACTCTTAAAGAAGGCAGCGAACTTGATTTTGTTGGCGGCGCTGAGTAATTAGAGGAGTTAGGAAATGGCACTTGTTAAGTGTAAACCTACGTCACCTGGTCGTCGTCACGTCTTAAAAGTCGTGAACCCAGACCTGTACAAAGGCAAGCCATACGCACCTTTGTTAGAGAAGAATACTAAAACTGGTGGTCGTAACAACCACGGTCGTATTACTACTCGCCATATCGGTGGTGGTCATAAGCAACACTACCGTCTGGTTGATTTCAAACGTAATAAAGATGGTATCCCGGCTAAAGTTGAGCGCCTGGAATACGATCCAAACCGTACTGCTAACATCGCTCTGGTGTTGTACGCAGACGGTGAGCGTCGTTACATCCTGGCACCAAAAGGCTTAAAAGCGGGTGATACAGTACAGTCAGGCTTAGATTCACCAATTAAATCTGGTAATACTATGCCTCTGCGCAACATCCCAGTGGGCCAAATCGTCCACAACGTCGAACTGAAGCCTGGTAAAGGCGGCCAATTAATGCGTTCAGCTGGTGCATTCGCCCAGATCCTGGCGCGTGACGGCGCGTACGTTACTCTGCGTTTACGCAGCGGTGAAATGCGCAAAGTTCTGGCTGACTGCCGTGCAACTATCGGCGAAATCGGCAACGCCGAACACATGCTGCGTCAATACGGTAAAGCCGGTGCGATGCGTTGGCGCGGTATCCGCCCAACAGTGCGTGGTGTGGTAATGAACCCGGTAGACCACCCGCACGGTGGTGGTGAAGGTAAAACTTCTGGTGGCCGTCACCCGGTTACACCATGGGGCGTACCGACCAAAGGTTACAAAACCCGTTCGAACAAGCGTACTGACAAGTTCATTGTCCGTCGTCGTGACAAATAATTTAATGTGAGGAATTGCCATGCCACGTTCTCTCAAGAAAGGTCCATTTATCGACCTTCACTTGTTGAAGAAGGTAGAGAAAGCGTTGGAAAGCGGTGACAAGAAGCCTATTAAGACTTGGAGCCGTCGTTCAATGATCATTCCACAAATGATCGGTTTGACCATCGCTGTCCATAATGGTCGTCAGCATGTACCAGTACTTGTCTCAGAAGAGATGGTTGGTCACAAGTTAGGTGAGTTCTCACCTACTCGTACTTACCGTGGTCACGCAGCCGACAAAAAGGCCAAGAAGCGCTAAGGGGTAAATAAATGGAAGCATTAGCTAAACACAAATTTGCCCGTTCTTCTGCACAGAAAGCCCGTTTGGTCGCTGACCAAATCCGCGGCCTGTCAGTTGATAAGGCGTTGAATGTTTTAACTTACAGCCCGAAAAAAGCGGCTGAGTTAGTTAAAAAGGTTCTTTTATCAGCCATTGCGAACGCAGAACACAACGAAGGTGCCGATATCGACACTTTAAAAGTGAAAACTGTGTTTGTTGACGAAGGTCCGTCAATGAAGCGGATTAAGCCACGTGCTAAAGGCCGTGCTGACCGTATCGTCAAGCGTACCAGCCACATTACTGTGGTTGTAGCTGATAACTAGGAGTGAGAAATGGGACAGAAAGTACATCCTAATGGTATTCGCCTAGGTATCACTAAGCCTTGGAGCTCAACCTGGTACGCGAATACAAAAGACTTCCCGGACTTCCTGGTTGGTGACTTTAAAGTTCGTCAGTATCTGACAAAAGAACTGAAAGCCGCTTCAGTAAGCCGGATCGATATTGAACGTCCTGCGAAAAGCATCCGTGTGACTATTCACACTGCTCGTCCAGGCGTGATCATCGGTAAAAAAGGTGAAGACGTTGAGAAACTGCGCAAAGCCGTAGCGACTATCGCTGGTGTGCCTGCACAGATCAATATCTCTGAAATCCGTAAGCCGGAATTAGATGCTAAATTAGTTGCTGATTCAATCAGCAGCCAGCTGGAACGCCGTGTTATGTTCCGTCGCGCTATGAAGCGTGCGGTACAAAACGCAATGCGTTTAGGCGCTAAAGGTATCAAAGTTCAGGTCAGCGGCCGTTTAGGCGGTGCTGAGATTGCTCGTGATGAATGGTATCGTGAAGGCCGTGTGCCACTGCACACTCTGCGTGCTGATATCGATTACTCAACATCAGAAGCTTTAACTACTTACGGTATCATTGGTGTGAAAGTTTGGATTTTCAAAGGCGAGATCTTAGGAGCTCTGCCATTGAACAACAACGCGAACGCCAACAACGACAAACAGCCTAAGGCGCCGAAAAAACCGGCTCCGCGCAAGGCTAAGTAGGAGTATTGAGCGATGTTGCAACCAAAACGTACTAAATTTCGTAAAGTGCACAAAGGACGTAACCGTGGCATGGCGCTGGTAGGCGACAAAGTCAGTTTCGGTACTTACGCACTTAAAGCAACTGAACGTGGTCAAATGACTTCACGTCAAATTGAATCTGCACGTCGTGCCATGACTCGTGCCGTTAAACGTGTTGGTAAAATCTGGATCCGCGTGTTCCCAGACAAACCAATGACGGAAAAACCACTCGAAGTTCGTATGGGTAGTGGTAAAGGTAGCGTGGAATACTGGGTATGTCAGATTAAACCTGGCAAAGTCCTGTATGAAATGGACGGTGTGTCGGAAGAGCTGGCTCGTCATGCATTTGCATTGGCTTCAGCCAAACTTCCATTTAAGACAACCTTTGTAACGCGGACGGTATTGTAATGAAAGCAAGCGAACTGAAAGTAAAAAGCGTTGAAGAGTTAAACGCTGAATTACTGGGCTTATTACGTGAGCAGTTCAACCTGCGCATGCAAGCAGCTACAGGTCAGCTGGCTCAGACTCATTTGTTAAAGCAAGTGCGTCGCGATATCGCGCGTGTTAAGACTATCTTAACCGAGAAGGCAGGTGCCTAATGAGCGAAAAAAACACCCGTACCCTGCAAGGTAAAGTGATCAGCAACAAAATGGACAAGTCTATTACTGTTGCTATCGAGCGTCACGTGAAGCACCCAATCTATGGGAAATTCATCACACGTACTACCAAACTGCACGTACATGACGAAGCAAACCAGTGTAAAGAAGGCGACATCGTGACTATCCGCGAATGCCGTCCTCTGTCCAAGACAAAATCATGGACTCTGGTTTCAGTCGTTGAATCTGCATCTTAATCAATAAGATGTAAGCGAAAACGGCCCTTCGGGGCCGTTTTTTTCTCGTTTGACTAAAGGCTACCATTTGTACAAAAGTGCTGTTATAATCACGCGCCCTTTTGTTGGGGGTAGTTTATAGTCGAAAGCAGCGTAACCCGAGAGGGTTATAGTAGTGGAATAGCGGAGCACTAAGATGATCCAGATGCAATCTATGCTGGAAGTCGCAGACAACAGCGGCGCGCGCAGCGTAATGTGTATTAAGGTCTTAGGTGGTTCGCATCGCCGTTATGCAGCAATTGGTGACGTTATCAAGATCACCGTTAAGGAAGCAATTCCTCGCGGTAAGGTCAAAAAAGGTGACGTTCTGAATGCTGTGGTGGTGCGTACACGCAAAGGCGTACGTCGTCAGGACGGGTCATTAATCCGTTTTGATCGCAATGCAGCGGTGTTATTAAACGCCAAGCTGGAACCGATCGGTACACGTATTTTTGGACCGGTAACGCGCGAACTTCGTGGCGATAAGTTCATGAAGATCGTTTCTCTGGCCCCAGAAGTACTGTAAGGAGTCACAATGGCTAATAAAATCCGTCGTGATGATGAGGTTATTGTTCTTACTGGTAAGGACAAAGGCAAAACTGGCAAGGTTCTGAAAGTTTTAGTAGCTGAAGGCCGTGTTTATGTTTCTGGCGTTAATTTCGTCAAGAAACACCAGAAGCCAATCCCAGCGTTGAACACCCCTGGTGGCATCGTTGAGAAAGAAGCCTCAATTCACGTTTCAAATGTAGCGATCTTCAATCCAAAAACTGGAAAGGCTGATCGTGTAGGTTTCCGTTTTGAAGATGGCAAAAAAGTTCGCTTCTTCAAATCGAATAACGAAGTAATTTAATTGCTATTGGAGTAATACGATGGCGAAACTGCATGAAATTTATAAAGACACCGTAGTTCCAGAGCTGTTCAAACAGTTCGGCTACACGAGCGTCATGCAAGTCCCTCGGATTGTTAAAATCACACTGAACATGGGTGTGGGTGAAGCAGTAGCTGATAAGAAGATCCTTGAGAACGCAGTAGCAGATTTAACTGCTATCTCTGGCCAAAAGCCATTGGTGACCAAGGCTCGTAAATCAGTAGCTGGTTTCAAAATCCGTGAAGGCTACCCTATTGGTGCAAAAGTGACCCTGCGTGGCGAACGTATGTGGGATTTCTTCGAGCGTTTAGTATCTATTGCTATTCCTCGTATCCGTGACTTCCGCGGTGTGAATCCTAAGTCGTTTGACGGCCGTGGTAACTACAGCATGGGCGTTCGTGAGCAAATTATATTCCCTGAAATCGATTACGATAAAGTAGATGCGGTACGTGGTTTAGATATCACTATCACTACTACAGCTCGTACTGATGATGAAGGGCGTGCATTACTTGCCGCGTTTAACTTCCCATTCAAGAAATAAGGTGTAGGGTCATGGCAAAACAATCAATGAAAGCGCGCGAAGCAAAGCGTGCGGTACTGGTAGCCAAATACGCTGAGCAACGTCATGCACTGAGAGATCTGATTGCAAATCCGGCGACTTCTGACGAAGACCGTTGGGCAGCAGTTCTGAAGCTGCAGTCGTTACCGCGTGATTCAAGCCCTTCGCGTCAACGTAATCGTTGTCGTGTAACAGGTCGTCCTCACGGTTATCTTCGCAAATTCGGCATGAGCCGGATCAAGGTACGTGAAGCAGCGATGCGCGGTGAAATTCCTGGCCTTCGTAAGGCTAGCTGGTAAGAATCACGGGAGTAACAGCTATGAGCATGCAAGATCCAGTAGCGGATATGTTTACTCGCATCCGCAACGGCCAAGCTGCCAAAAAGTTTGCGGTTAAGATGCCATCTTCAAAATTGAAGGTTGCCATCGCGAAAGTATTAAAAGACGAAGGTTACATCGAAGATTTCGTTGTATCTGCTGATGTTAAGGCAGAGCTGGAAGTTACATTAAAGTATTTCCAGGGCAAATCAGTAATTGAAACTATCGATCGTGTTAGCCGTCCAGGTCTGCGTATCTATAAGAAACGCGGCGAGTTACCAAAAGTAATGGGTGGTTTAGGTGTGGCTATCGTGTCTACATCTAAAGGGCTAATGACTGACCGTGCTGCGCGCAAGGTTGGTATCGGTGGTGAAATCATCGGCTATGTAGCGTAACGGAGGGTAACTATGTCTCGTGTTGCTAAGGCCCCCGTCACGGTTCCTGCAGGTGTAACAATTACACTGAATGGCCAAAACCTGACAGTAAAGGGTAAAAATGGCGAGTTAACGTTGAACGTTAACCCTGCAGTCGAAGTTGTTGTTGAAGGTAACGTACTGCGTACGACTCCTCGCGACGGCATCGCAAACGCTGACGCACAAGCGGGTACCGCTCGCGCGTTGATCAACAATTTAGTGATTGGTGTGACCGAAGGTTACACTCAAAAGCTGGAATTGGTTGGTGTTGGTTACCGTGCAAAAGCAGAAGGCAAAGTGTTAAACCTGAGCCTGGGCTTTTCTCACCCTGTTGCGTTCGAGGTACCAGCTGGTATTACGATCGAAACACCTTCTCAAACAGAAGTGTTGGTGAAAGGTTCTGACAAGCAATTAGTTGGTCAAGTTGCTGCAAACATCCGCGCGTACCGTAAACCAGAGCCTTATAAAGGTAAAGGTGTTCGCTACGCTAACGAAAACGTGCGTCGTAAAGAAGCGAAGAAAAAGTAGGGTAGGACGATGGATAAGAAACTTGCTCGTCTGCGCCGCGCTAAACGCGTTCGCAGAACAATTATCGAACAAGGTGCGAACCGCCTGGTTGTACATCGTACACCACGTCACATTTACGCCCAGCTTATCGCACCAAATGCTGAAGTGATTGTTGCTGCTTCCACTGTTGAAGCATCAATCCGTGAATCATTGAAGTACACCGGTAATATCGACGCTGCTAAAGCTGTAGGTAAAGCGATTGCTGAACGTGCAGTGGCTAAAGGCATCAGTAAATGTGCTTTTGACCGTAGCGGTTTCCAGTATCACGGTCGTGTGCAAGCATTAGCTGATGCGGCGCGTGAAGCCGGTCTTCAATTCTAGGAGTAGATCATGGCTAACGTAGAAGCTAAACAACAATCTGATTTACAAGAGAAGCTGGTTGCTGTTAACCGTGTTTCCAAAGTTGTTAAAGGTGGCCGGATATTCTCCTTCACCGCTTTAACAGTAGTGGGTGACGGTAATGGTCGTATCGGTTTCGGTTACGGTAAAGCGCGTGAAGTACCAGCTGCTATTCAAAAGGCAATGGAAAAAGCTCGTCGTAACATGACTCAAGTTGAGTTAAACGGTAACACTCTTCACCACCCGGTTAAAGGTATCCACGCTGGTTCCAACGTGTATATGCAGCCGGCGTCTGAAGGTACTGGTATCATCGCCGGTGGTGCAATGCGCGCAGTGTTAGAAGTAGCAGGTGTACAGAACGTTCTGTCTAAGTGCTACGGCTCAACCAACCCAATCAACGTAGTTCGCGCTACTATCAACGCCCTGTCTGCGATCAAATCGCCAGCTCAGGTTGCTGCGAAGCGTGGCTTACGCGTTGACGACATTCTGGGGTAATTTGCCATGTCTAAAAAGACTGTTACAGTAACCCAAACTAAGTCAAGCATCGGTCGTTTACCGAAGCACAAAGCGACTTTAGTAGGTTTAGGCTTACGCCGTATTGGTCACACTGTCACACTGGAAGATACACCTTCAGTGCGCGGTATGATCAACACTGTGTATTACATGGTTAAAGTGGAGGAGTAATAAATGTTTTTAAATACGTTATCTCCTGCACCAGGTGCTAAAAAAGAGAAACGCCGTTTAGGTCGTGGTATCGGTTCTGGCTTAGGCAAGACTGGTGGTCGTGGTCATAAAGGTTTGAAATCTCGCTCAGGCGGTAAAGTACGTCCAGGTTTCGAAGGCGGTCAAATGCCTCTGAAACAACGTCTGCCTAAGTTCGGTTTTACATCACGCAAAGGCTTAGTATCTGCTGAAGTTCGTTTACACGAGCTGGCAGCTGTAGCTGGTGATGTAGCTGATTTAGCAAGCCTGATGGAAGCTAATATCATTTCTCGTACCGTGAAATTCGCTAAAGTTGTGTTGTCTGGTGAGATTACTCGTCCAGTCACAGTTAAAGGCTTAAGCGTAACTAAAGGTGCGCGTGCTGCGATTGAAGCCGCTGGCGGCAAAGTCGAAGAATAATAAGGATAGTACGCGATGGCAAAACCAGGTTCGGATACAAAAAGTGCAAAAGGCGGCTTCAGCGAGCTGAAAGCCCGTCTGTTGTTCGTACTTTTGGCCATAATCGTTTTTCGATTAGGTTCATTTGTGCCAATTCCTGGAATTGACGCCGCCGTGCTGGCTCAATTATTCGAGCAACAAAAAGGCACCATCGTTGAAATGTTTAACATGTTCAGCGGTGGCGCCCTTGAGCGTGCATCTGTATTTGCACTTGGCATTATGCCTTATATTTCAGCTTCTATTATTGTTCAGCTGTTAACCGTGGTTCATCCCACGCTGGCTGAATTGAAGAAGGAAGGCGAGGCAGGCAAGCGTAAAATCAATCAGTATACACGTTACGGTACCTTAGGATTGGCAATAGTCCAGGCGATCGGTATTTCTACCGGTTTGCCAAACCTGATGCCCGGTTTAGTAGTAAACCCAGGTATTGGTTTTACTATCACTGCTGTGATCAGTTTGGTCACCGGTACCATGTTTTTAATGTGGTTAGGTGAGCAAATTACTGAGCGTGGTATTGGTAATGGTATTTCGTTGCTGATTTTCACCGGTATTGTTGCTGGCTTCCCGTCTGCCATTGGTCAGACGATTGAGCAGGCACGTCAAGGCGATTTGCACTTTTTGCTTTTATTAGCGATTGGAGCCATTGTTGTGGCTGTTACCTGGTTCGTAGTTTTCTTCGAACGTGGTCAACGTCGCATTGTGGTTAATTACGCCAAACGCCAACAAGGCCGTCAGGTATTTGCTGCTCAAAGCAGTCACTTACCTCTGAAGGTCAACATGGCTGGTGTAATACCACCAATCTTTGCTTCAAGCATAATCCTGTTCCCTGGTACAATTGCCAGTTGGTTTGGGTCAGGCGAAGGTATGGTTGCTAACTTCCTACAGGAAGTGGCGTTAACCTTATCTCCGGGTCAGCCGCTGTATATGGTTTTATATGCCGCTGCGATCATCTTTTTCTGTTTCTTCTATACTGCGTTGGTATTTAACCCACGTGATACAGCAGACAACCTGAAAAAGTCTGGTGCCTTCATCCCTGGTATTCGTCCTGGTGAGCAGACATCTAAATACATTGATAAAGTAATGACACGTTTAACCTTAGCTGGCGCGGCGTATATCACCTTTATCTGTTTGGTTCCTGAGTTCATGATGGTTGCATGGAATGTGCAATTCTACTTCGGCGGTACATCGTTACTGATTATCGTAGTGGTTATTATGGACTTTATGGCACAGGTACAAACCCATCTGATGTCTCATCAGTATGAGTCGGTACTTAAAAAGGCAAATCTTAAAGGCTACGGCCGTTAAGGTAATTTTGCGGAGTTAAGTCATGAAAGTACGAGCTTCCGTTAAGAAGATCTGCCGTAACTGCAAAGTTATCAAGCGCAACAACGTTGTGCGGGTAATTTGTGTAGAGCCTAAGCACAAGCAACGTCAAGGCTAACAGCAGAAAAAATCATAGGTCAGGGCTAGGCTTTTTAGTCTAGCCCCGACTTATTGTTGCAATATGGCCGCCGTTTGAGTATCCTTACGGGCTTTTCAAATCGGCACCCTTTTAATCTTTTATAGGAGAACGTTAGTGGCCCGTATCGCTGGCATTAACATCCCCGATAATAAACATGCTGTCATCTCTTTGACGTATGTTTTTGGTATCGGTAAAACCCGCTCAAAAGCTATCTTAGCTGCAGTGGGTATTGAAGAAACTCGCAAAATCTCTTCTTTGTCTGACGCAGAGCTTGACTCTCTTCGTGACGAAGTAGGTAAGTACACTGTAGAAGGTGACTTACGTCGTGAGATTACATTAAACATTAAGCGTTTAATGGACCTGGGTTGTTACCGTGGTTTACGCCACCGTCGTAGTCTGCCTGTTCGTGGTCAGCGCACTAAAACTAATGCGCGTACCCGCAAGGGCCCACGCAAAGCTATTAAGAAATAGGACGGGGTAAAACATGGCTAAAGCACCAGTTCGTACTCGTAAAAGAGTAAAAAAGCAAGTTTCTGACGGTATGGCTCATATCCATGCCTCTTTCAACAACACCATAGTCACGATCACCGATCGCCAGGGTAACGCTCTTTGCTGGGCAACTGCCGGTGGTTCAGGTTTCCGTGGTTCGCGTAAGTCTACGCCGTTTGCTGCACAGGTTGCTGCTGAACGTGCTGGTACTGCCGCGTTAGAATATGGTCTGAAGAACCTTGAAGTGTTTGTAAACGGTCCAGGCCCAGGCCGCGAATCAGCGATTCGTGCTCTGAACGCAGCTGGTTACCGCATTACGAATATCACCGACGTGACGCCAATTCCACACAATGGTTGCCGTCCACCGAAAAAACGTCGCGTGTAATAAGCGCTTCTAGGATTATTGGAGAAAGAAGATGGCAAGATATTTGGGTCCTAAGCTCAAGTTAAGTCGTCGCGAAGGTACAGATCTGTTCCTGAAAAGCGGCGTTAGAGCAATTGATTCAAAGTGTAATTTAACTACTGCTCCTGGTCAGCACGGCGCTCGTCGCGGTCGTTTATCAGACTACGGTTTACAATTACGCGAAAAACAAAAAGTACGTCGTATTTATGGCGTATTAGAGAAGCAGTTCCGTAACTATTACAAAGAAGCTGCTCGTTTGAAAGGTAACACTGGCGAAAACTTACTTCAGTTACTTGAAGGCCGTTTAGACAACGTGGTTTATCGCATGGGTCTGGCTAGCACGCGTGCAGAAGCACGTCAGTTAGTAAGCCACAAAGCTATTATGGTTAATGGCGCTGTGGTAAACATCCCATCTTACGCTGTGTCACCTGATCAAGTGATCGCTGTTCGTGAGAAAGCGAAGAAGCAAGCACGTATCGTTGCTGCTTTAGAGATTTCTGAACAACGCGAAAAACCAACTTGGATCGAAGTAGACACCAAGAAGATGGAAGGCGTTTTCAAACGTGTTCCAGAGCGTTCAGACTTGTCTGCTGACATCAACGAACAGTTAATCGTCGAGCTTTACTCTAAGTAGTAAGGCGTTTTCTTAAGAGAGGATAAAATGCAGGGTTCTGTCACCGAATTCCTTAAGCCGAGATTAGTTGGTATCGAAAAAATCAACCCAACTCGTGCCAAAGTTACTTTGGAACCACTTGAGCGCGGTTTCGGGCATACCTTGGGCAACGCGTTGCGTCGTATTTTACTTTCGTCTATGCCAGGTTGTGCAGTGACTGAAGTGGAGATCGACGGCGTTCTTCATGAGTACAGCGCCAAAGAAGGTGTTCAGGAAGATATCATTGATATTTTACTGAACCTGAAAGGTTTAGCCGTCCGCCTGGAAGACAAAGACGAAGTCACTCTGACTTTAACTAAGAAAGGTGCTGGCCCTGTAACTGCTGGTGATATCCAGCGTGGTGACGGTGTAGTGATCGTTAACCCAGAGCACGTAATATGCAACCTGACTGGTGAAACTGAATTCAGTATGCGCCTGAAAGTTCAACGTGGTCGTGGTTATGTTCCTGCTTCGGCCCGCGTATCCTCAGAGGATGACGAACGTCCAATCGGTCGTCTGTTACTGGACGCATCTTTCAGCCCGGTAGAGCGTATTGCCTACTCAGTTGAAGCTGCGCGTGTAGAACAGCGTACTGACCTGGACAAGCTGGTTATCGACATGGAAACCAATGGCACAGTAGAGCCAGAGGAAGCAATCCGTCGTGCTGCGACTATTTTGGCTGAACAGCTGGAATTCTTCGTAGAATTACGCGACAAGAGCGAACCAGAAAAACGTGAAGAGAAACCGGAGTTCGATCCGATTCTGTTACGTCCAGTCGATGATTTAGAGTTAACAGTTCGTTCTGCTAACTGCTTAAAAGCAGAGCAGATACAGTACATCGGTGATCTGGTACAACGTACCGAGGTTGAGTTGTTGAAGACTCCTAACCTGGGTAAAAAGTCGCTTACCGAAATCAAAGACGTGTTGGCTTCACGGGGTTTATCTTTAGGCATGCGCCTGGAAAACTGGCCGCCAGCAAGTTTGGTAAATAAAGACTAACCAGATTCCAGTTCCTGGTTTAGTAAGAAGGAATAGATCATGCGCCATCGCAAGAGTGGTCGTCAGTTAAACCGGAACAGCAGTCACCGTACTGCAATGTTCCGCAACATGGCTAGCTCGTTGGTGAAGCACGAAATCATCAAAACGACTCTGCCAAAAGCAAAAGAGTTACGTCGCGTAATCGAACCTCTGATTACACTGGCGAAAAATGATAGCGTTGCAAACCGCCGTTTAGCTTTTGCTCGTACACGTGATAAAGAAGTAGTTGGTTTGTTATTTAACGTGTTAGGTCCACGTTATAACGCCCGTCCAGGTGGTTACACTCGTATTCTGAAGTGTGGCTTCCGTGCTGGCGACAACGCACCAATGGCTTACATCGAGTTAGTAGACCGTCCAGAAGTGGCCGGCGCTGCATTACCAGCTGAAGAAACAGCAGCTGAGTAAGTAAGACTCCAAATAAAAAGGCCAGCGTAAGCTGGCCTTTTTCATGCCTCTAATCCATCCTGAGATTAGCCTGTTCTTTTCTGCTTTATTTACCATGCTCAGGTTTAACGTAATTTTACTCTTTACAAAGGGTAGCCCACGTTTGTTCTTGTAGCCTTCCCTCGAAGCTTCTATCTTTAAGTCTTTAGTTACTGATAGCTCCTTTTCACAGCTATATCTGCTTAATAAATGTTGAGATCCCATTTGTCATATCAGAGCTATAAAGAAAAGAAAGTGGTGTATCTCAATTAGTGAGCTCAGATCTTCAACTTTACTTCGTATTTTCGTATTGACTTCGAAATCAGACTTTCCCCGCCAGAGCTCCCGGCATAAGATCCGAGAAGAACTGAGCTTCCGACAGATCTTTTTTTCCACGAAGGTATTTTACGTCCTGCAATCTTCTCGTTTAGATCTTTCTTAGATAAGGTCGTTCAGGTTTCGCTTTAACCTTATACCGGGTCAGTTGGATCCGTAAGGCTCAGAATGTCAGCAAGCACGAAGGTTTCGGTTTATTCATTGTCTGCTATATAGAGAGCAACAGAGTATAAGATTAATTAAGACGATCCTTTCATCGGATGTAAGGTAGCATAGAAATAATCGCAACCAAATCCAGCCCAGGGTAAATGAATAGATCCCTTTGTGGTCAAACTTCAGGTATTGATCGTCAGGATCCGGTTGATGATCCGTTTTTTAAGCAGGTTTTGTACGGGAAATAAGCATAAAAACCGGATCCGGTTAAAAACTAAGCGGTCGAACAGCTTTTATTAAAAAAGATCTTGCGGCTTATTCTGAGATCTCTATAATGCGCTCCATCGACAGCGAAGACGGTTTCCAAAGCGAAATAGTTTGTAGCGAAAGATTCTGAAAGACGTTGATTATAAACGACTTTCGCTTCAGAATTGAAGCACGCTCTTTAACAATAAGCAATCAATCATCTGTGTGGGCACTCACGGAATAGATTCTGCAGCGAGCAATCGCACAAAGAATATATATCAGTGAAGTG
>FWWM01001947.1_pt1 | contig 59053 bp, 53 predicted proteins | sample 2228351 | NCBI WGS metagenome assembly FWWM01 (sample SAMEA103939774, study PRJEB20133) | metagenome
ATCTATATCCCAGACATGATTGCAGAACATATTTTTGTTTTTACTGGGTTTTTGCCTCTGAAGCCCAAGGCTTTTATAGATGCGATAGACTCTTTTATGGTTAGTGTGGATGCCGTACTTATTCATAACAAAATGGATGCGCCTGTAACCGTAAAAAATATATTTTAATGCGACTTCTCTTATCATGTCTAGAAGAGCCTGATCCTGTTCTGCTTTGATAGAATGATAATACAGAGTGCTCAGTGGCATTTCAACGGTGTCTTTAGCTTTTCTTACAGTTATCCCAAATTCTATCATTTTTTTAGCCAGCTCTCTCCTTATCTCTGAGCACCTGTATTTCATTTTCAGCAAGAATTCTTTTAAGGCGAAGATTTTCCTCTTCAAGTACTTTAAGTCTTTTTGCTTCATTAGAGGACATGCCTTATAATTTTTTCTACAGGAAATTTTGTCTGTTTCATAGTTAATCCCTCCTTCTTTTCAATTATTCGTATTTTTGTTGTTCCAAAAAATGGGGAGCAGGTCAGAAAATTATTGATATGCTAGGAGAAGAGGTCTTGGAAATATTCGATGTCTAAGAAAAATAGCACGAGCATAGTTAGTTAAAAAATTCCCTCTGGGTATATTTTGAAAAATACAAAGGAGCTATTGTTATGCTTAAAAAAAGAGTTTCTAAAAGGGAGTTACAGAGGGACATCTATCCCCCTTGTATTCCTCCTTATTAAAAGGCTGTGTCATAGTTAATAAAACAACACTATTTTGGCCTTTGAAAAAGTTAGACACTCCTTTCCATTTTTTTATTTCCTTTTTTCAAGATTCTGATTTCCCCGTAGTTCCTACGGGGTATTCAAGGCTACTATTGGCATATTAAGTGCCTCTTTGAGTGTCCGACCTGACTTCCTGATAAACTTTGCTATTTTTAAAATATTATGAGCAATACACATCAGGACAAATTCACCCCTTACCTTTTGTAAAGCTCTGAGAAGAAATCCTCTAAACCCCAAGTTATGACTTAGGCTCCCTAACACAGGTTCTACAATGCTTTTTCTAAGTTTAGTAAACATCTTCCCCTCAGGTGTGGAAAGCTTCTGCCTCATCTGGTTAATAAATTCTTCATACTCAGAAACATGAACCGTTTGACCAATAGATGAAGTCGTACATCGACCAAAATATTCACATCCCTTACAATCTTTGCAACGATAAACCCTTACCCTCTGACCCCCTCTACCTTTCATAATTATAACTGTACCGAAGTCTTTTACCAGCAGGACAGATAAATTCATCCCTCCTCTTGTCATAAATTTGTCTTGCTTGATAGAGTTGGTCCTGAATATATGGGTCTATCTTCTCAACGTATCTGCCTTCCGCAAGTTTCGCTAAATTCTCCCCTGAACTATATTATATCCAGAGTCCGTTATGACTTTGATCTTATCTCCAACCTCAAAAGTTTTTATCCTCTCAACGTTCTCAATTACCCTGTCAATCATAGGTATTAAGTTAAGTCTCTTATTTAAATTCTCTTTTAGGATAGTTCTTTTCCAATTAACAAAAATTCTTCTTTCTAAAAGGGAGTTGTAGAGGGACGAAGTCCCTCTATTTTATTTCGAGAGGGCTACCGTTCTCTACGAATACTCCCTTCATGAGAGTGTTAGATGGGTGAAGCCACCTTATAGCCTTCTAAAGGGAGAGTTTAAGAGGGTGAAACCATCTCAAGAATATATTAAGTGTGGTGTAGGTGGGAAGCATCTCCTTTAGCCTTCGCTAAGAGAATTTTTTAGCGACTACGAGGGCTCCCCGCCCACCTGCCCTAACCAGATTCACAGGAGGCTTCGCCTCCTAGTGGGTACCTCCATTTAGCAACTTAGGAAAGAAAAAATTTTCTCTAGCATGATACCAACGGGGTTTTTTACTAGGCGACTCTCTTCTTTGCTCCACCTACTGTGTGGATAGGTTTCTTAGACACCCTGATTTTGACAAAAGAGATCTTTCTTCCCTTAAAAAAGGCTATTACGGAGCTTTTATTATGCCTGTTGAGGTTTTGAAGGAGATTCAACGAAGGCTTCCCTACCGTGATAGACTTTACAATTATTATGGTCAAACAGAGCTTTCCCCTTATCACACCATTCTTAAGCCTGCCGATCAGCTGAGAAAACCAGGTTCTACTGGTATGGGTGGACTTAATATGGAGACCATTCTTCTTGATGACAACTGTCAGCCTATTGATAAACCGGGAGTTCCTGGTGAGATTTGTGGAAGGGGTCCCCGTGTGATGCTTATGTATTTTAAAGACCCTGATAAGACTGAAGAAGCCATGAAAGCAGGATGGTTTCATTCTGGAAATGTTGGGGTCTATGATGAGGATAGATACATAACCGTGGTGGATCGCAAAAAGGACATGGTTAAAACCGGCGGTGAAAATGTTTCTACAAGGGAAGTGGAAGAGGTTATTTACAAGGATCCAAGGGTTTCGGAGGTTGCTGTGATAGGTCTTCCCCATCCTAAATGGGTTGAAGCAGTGACAGCTGTTGTAGTTCCAAAGGCTGGGGAGGTTATTCGAGAAGAAGAGATAATAGAACTTTGTAAGAGGGAGCTTGCAGGTTTTAAGGTTCCTAAAGCGGTGATTATTGTGGAAAACCTTCCTAAAACACCAGCAGGAAAAATTCTTAAAAGGGACTTGAGAAAAGTTTATAATAATTTTTCTACGGGCAAGAAGTAAAAGGGCTTTTACAAGTTTTAGGTGACCTGTTGGTTAGGGAAAAACCCGTTATATGCAAGGCAATCCAATAAAATTTTAGGGATTGCCTTGTCACTACGGAAATTATTATAGTGAGCTGACTAATTTTAAGGGTTTGTGGTGTGGGCTATGACTTACAGTAGTCTCCATTACGAAGGTATCATTATAAGACCTCCAAGTGAGGCTAATAGTATCATTCTTCAAGTTACCGTTGGATGTTCCCATAACAAGTGCACCTTCTGTGGAACTTATAAAGGAAGGCTTTTTAAAATAAAGGACGAAGAAGTCATTGAAAAGAACATCATTACAGCTTCTAGGGAACTTTATTTTCTAAGAAGAGTCTTTCTTTGTGATGGAGATGCTCTCATAGTGCCTCAGCCAAAGCTAAAATGGATATTGGAACTCATAAGAGAAAAGATGCCCTGGGTTCAAAGGGTCGGTCTTTACGGGAATGTAAAAAGCATTTTAAGGAAGACTCCTTCAGAACTTGAAGAACTTAGGGAGCTTGGCTTAGGTATAGTTTACTTGGGAGTGGAAACAGGAGATAGAGATACTTTAAAGGCGATAAGAAAAGGTTCAACGCCAGAATCCATTATTGAGGCAAGCAGAAGGGTTAAGGATGCGGGTATTACCCTTTCTGTCACTGTCCTTCTTGGCATTGCTGGTAGAGAAAGGTCTCTTGAACATGCTAGAGCCACTGGTTGGATTCTTAGTGAGATAGATCCTCACTACGTTGGTGTTCTTACATTAATGATTCTTCCGAACACTCCTCTTGGAGGAGATTATGCAAAAGGACTTTTCTCTATGCCTTCTCAGAGGGAGCTTCTTGTTGAGCTTAGGGAAATGTTAAAGCATGTAGAACTTAGTAGGGGGCTTTTTATGGCAAACCATGCCTCAAACTATTTGCCTATTAAGGTTAGGTTCCCAGGTGGTAAAAACAAAGCTATTGAAATGATTGATGCTGCTATAAAAGGTGAAATTCTTCTTAAACCCGAGTGGTTAAGGGGATTGTAGAAGCTTTTTTCTATTTCTTCCCCATTTTAGTTTGGTTCTTAGTATTTCAAAGTAATCGATAGACAATGGTTTTACAAACTTCAAGGGTATTGGTGAAACGCTAACTGTTATAATGTTTCCTGGATAAATATGCCTTCCAACCTGACCGTCGCAGGTAAGGTAGATTTCTTGGTCAGGGCTTTCTGGGAGTATGTCCATTTTAAAGGGAGTTGGGATTACAATTGGGCGGTCTGTTAAATTAAAGGAGCAAATTGGCGTTACTACAATTACTCTAGCGGTTGGGCATATAATGGGGCCTCCTGCTGAGATATTGTAGGCAGTTGAGCCTGTAGGCGTAGAAACGATAAGTCCATCTGCTCTGTAATGGGTAAGATACTTTCCATCTATGTAAACCTGAAGGTCTATTATCCTTGCTAGAGTCCCTTTATTTATTACCACATCATTCAAAACGGTTTGACGAAATAGAATCTCCTCTTTTTCTTTTATGGATACCTCCAGTTTTAACCTTTCTTCCATTATAAAGTTGCCTTTTAATATGTGGCTGAGCTCTTCGAAACAGTTTTCTTTGGATATCTCGGTGAGAAAGCCAAGTCCCCCAAGATTTATGCCAACTATGGGAATGTCTGAGTCTCCAAGCCACCTTGAAGCGCTTAAGAAAGTTCCATCTCCTCCAAGCACTATTACTAAGGTGTTGTCTTGTTCAACTTCTTTAGAGGAAAAAATGGGGGTATCTGCTGGTAGCATATAGATTCTATTAACTTTGCCACTAATTAGGAGAAAATCCTTGATCTTTTCCGTAAAGGTTATGCATTCTGGTTGATTTTTGTAATAGAGAATGCAATTTCTTATGTAAGGCATTTTAAGTCCTTGTAGCTAAGTTTCCATTTTTTAGTAATTACATAATACTTTTAAAGTAGTAAAGGCTGAAAGTAGGTTATTATGTGTAAATAGGTCTTAAAGTGATTGTGTTTTGTGTAACAATCTAAAAAAATTGAAAAAATTATCTTGACACCATTTTTTCAATTTAGTAGAAAGCAAAGTAACGATAGATAAAGATATTCTTAAACTATCAAAGCCGGGGGAGGTGATGGAAGGAAGAGGAAAAGGTTAGATTGGTTTTTTTAGGTTTTGCTCTAACTCCTTTTATTTTCCCGCCTGTTATTCTTTAGGAAGATGGTTCTTGATCCTTTAGGTTTGCCAGAGGGTTATTTCAAGGCTCATCATTTAATCTTAGATTTACTTAGTTTTTGGCTTTATTTCCTTTAACCTCTAAAAAAGGAGGTTTTACCATGGTAGCCGCTCAAGCTGTTGAAAAAGAGCCCGCAAAAGCGTGGCGAGTAGTTTTTGCAGGCATGGTAGTTAATCTTTGCCTTGGTTGTCTTTATGCTTGGAGTGTTTGGGTTAAGTATCTTATTGATGAGAAGTTAATGATTGCTCAAGGATGGACTCCTTTAACAGCAGAGCAAGCCTCAAACCCTGCATCACTTTGTATTTTAGTTTTTGCACTTCTTATGATTCCTGGAGGGAAGATTCAAGATAAGTTTGGTCCTACTATAGCAGCCTCTCTTGGTGGACTTGCCATTGGTTCAGGCCTAATCTTAGCAGGCGTAATGAAGAGTTACCTTGGAGTTTTAATTGGATTTGGTATCCTTGGTGGTATTGGTATGGGTATTGGTTATGCTGCACCAACGCCAGCTGCTGTCAAGTGGTTTGGACCCCATAAAAGAGGTATGGTTGCTGGAATAGTGGTTGGCGGTTATGGACTTGCAGCCTTTTATGTTGCGCCCCTTGCTAAGTGGCTTATTACAAGTTATAGTATGAGTGCTTCTTTTTACGTTCTTGGGATTGCATATCTTATCATTATTTTGATAGCTGCTCAATTCCTTGCTTGGCCTGAACCTGGTTACGTTCCACCAGCTCCTCCCGCAACTGCCCAATCAGCAGCAAGGGCAGCAACTCAGACCCGTTTTGATTGGACTGCTTCTGAAATGATAAGAACATGGCAGTTCTATGCTCTTGTTGCTATGTTCTGCATTAACACTCAGGCAGGTCTTCTCCTTATAGGCCATGCTGCAAATATGATTGCAAAGATTATGGCAGCTGGATATTTGTTGGTTTCCTGGGGTGCTGTTTTCAATACTGTGGGAAGGATTGGAACTGGTATTATTTCGGATAGGATAGGAAGAGTTAATGCCCTTACAATTAACTACATTGCTGCCTGTATAGTAATGTTTGCCTTCCCCTATCTTCTCAGCATCAAAAATATTGTTCTCCTCTTCTTAGCTACCGCAGTCGGTTTCTGGTGCTATGGTGGAGGTCTCTCTCTCTTTCCATCCTTTACAGCCGACTTTTATGGTCCTAAAAACCTCGGTTTCAACTACGGTCTAGTGTTCATTGGATGGGGTCTTGGTGCCTTCATGCCAAAACTTGCTGGTCGAATCTACGACAAGTATAAATCTTATGATTACGCCTTCTACATTGCAGGTGTTCTGATCATTATTGGCATACTCCTTGCCTTGATCACCAAGAGACCAAAATACGCTAAAGAATAATAGGTTTGCCTTTCCATTACCTTAGAGTTAAAATGAAGAGCCCTTTTAGGGCTCTTCATTTTTTCGTGAGGGGAAAAGAGGTTTGAAAGGGGATCGGAAGATAAAGCTCTTCATTAGAAATGTTCCAGAGTTGCTACAGCTTAAAATATTGGATGTAGTTTCTTCGAAATTCCCCGATTTATCCATTGAGATTTATTCCGATTTATCTCCTGAGGAAAATAAGGTTGTTCTTATATTTTGGGATGGAAATAACAGCTCAGAATTTAGCAAGTTTAAAGGAAACCCCTTATTTTTGTTTGTGGATTTAAACTCTGTTGAAAAGGTTTCCGTTATGGAATTTTCAGAGATGTTTCCCGTTTTTGACTATTGCGTGATCTCGGAACCTGAGGGTGCTATAAGCAACAGGATTACTCTGTTTATAAAAAGGGTGGTGGAATACCTTGAGAGTAGTGACACTACCGGTAAGGGTTTTCTGGAGTTTGTGAGGAATAGCCTGGGCAAACTTTTTTCCGCCTTGTTTTCCCGTAGGAGTGTTGAAGTAGGAGTGGACCTTTCCCCAGTTATTGGAAATAAGTGGACTCGTGTGAAAAAGTTAGGTTTTGGAAGTTTTGGCGAGGTCTGGCTGGTTCAGCGTAAGGGAACAATAAGTGGGGAGTTTGCTGTTGCTAAGATTCCCCATGATGTTAAGTTCAATCCTAAGTTTATTCAAGAAGCGGAAATTCTTAAAAAGCTTGGAAATCATCCCAATGCTGTTCGACTTATTGAGGTTATTAATCAACAGAATAAGGTCATCATAATAGAGGAATTTGTTGAAGGTGACACCCTTCAGAAACGCCTTGATGAAGGCATGAGTTCAGTAGAAAAAGAGCAGATCTTTATACAAATACTTGACATGATAGGTTATGCCCATGAACTAAACATTATGCATAGAGATTTAAAACCGGAAAATATCATCATAAATACAAGAGGGCTCGTTAAGATTCTTGATTTTGGAACCGCTAAAGATGTCAGCCGAAGGAGCATAAGTAGCACTGTTATTGGTTCCAGACCTTATATGGCTCCTGAGCAAATCTTAGGTGAAAGCCGTATAGCTAGTGATGTATGGGCTCTTGGGGTTATTCTTTATGCCCTAACAACAGATTATGTTCCTTTTTATTCAGAGAATGAAAAAGAGTTGATGGACATGATACTTGAAGCTCCCCCAGAGCCACCAAGTGTTCATGCTCCATCTATTTCAAAAGAACTCGAGGATATTATTTTGAAATGTCTTGAAAAGGACTGGAAAAAAAGATTTCCCAATGCTAGAAGCCTTCAAAAAGCTATATTTTCTACCTTTCCCGATTTTGGAAAGGGTAGTGTTATTCCTTAAGGTGTCTTTTTTAACCATTTTGGATCATATAATTGCCCAATATCGCAAACCATTATCAAGATATCCAAGCTGTTTTCATTTAAATCTTTCACAAGTCCTTCTATTACCGCTTTGCACCTGAAGCCAGCATTTTTGAAGGCTTTTATAGCAGCAACCGAATCAAGGGGCACCTCTGCCCATAGCTTTTCAAGCCCAAATTCAGCGCTCAGTTCTATAACCTCGTTTAACATGGCTGTTGCAAGCCCCTGGCCGTGATAGTCAGGGTCAACAACTATTCTTACCTGGCCAATATGCCTTTTCCATCCATAAGGAATGCGGTGTAAGGTTACATCAGCTATAATCTTTTTACCATCCAGAGCCAAAATGGGAAGAACACGATCATAATTTAAATGATCCGCCCATTCTTTGATGACAGCAGGATCTTTTACATTATGCCTAAGAAACATTAGTAAATTATCGGGGAGCCTCTGAAAGAATTCGAAAAGTTCTTTTTCATCTTCTCGCCTCATAAGTCTTATAGTGACCTTCTTTCCCGATCTTATTGTGATTTCTTTAGAGCCGTACATGGGATCCTCCATTTTTTATATTCCCTCATATAATCTTATAGCAAGAAACTCTGGCAAACGAGCTTTTAGTATCTTTTCTTGAGCTTTATGAATATCATAAGGAACTGACCGAAAAATTACCGTGAGTGTGCTTAAATCGAATATAACATAGCGAGCCCTATTGTCTTTTTGCCTAGGTTGACCCACGCTCCCAGGATTTATCAGATACATCTCTTCCTCTTTAAGCCTTATAAGATCTGATTCAAGTCGAAGGGTGCTTACCTTGCCTACCGAATCTCTATGCCATATTTTACTTACATGGGTATGGCCAAAGAAGCCAATCTTTACGGAAGGAAGTTGCTTCAAGATATAATTGAAAGCTCTTTTAGCCTGATGAATGTGAATAATATAGGTATTAACATTTTCTGGAGAACCATGAAAAAAGGCATACTTACCTTCTAGCACCAAGCAAAAGGGTAAATTCCCTATGTATTTGTGGGCATTGTCAGTTAACTGGCTTCTTGTATATATTATTGATTGATAAGCCATTAAATTAAAGCCCTCTGCAAACTTTAGATCCAAAGCTGCTAGGTCGTGATTTCCATAAACTCCTTGAAGGCCTTCTCTTTGGGCAATCTCTATACATTCTAAAGGATTAGCATTATATCCTACAATATCGCCAAGGTGGATAATCCTTTCAACACGCCATGTTTTTATATCCCTTAGGACTGCCTCGAAGGCTTCCATGTTTGAGTGAATATCGGAAACAATAGCCCATTTCATGATAATTATATAACTGGCTCCCTCATAATTATTTCTCTTGCCTTTCGTGCAGATTCCGCAAGAGCTAGATGGGTTTTTGAAAGAGATTCAATCTGACTTAGATGGTCTGCCGTTCTTACTATTAACATTACCAGGTCACCTTCATCAACTCCAAAAAGTTCCCTTATTTCTTCCCAGGGGCTTTCTTTTGCCCATAAGTAAAGCACAACAACTGGCCAAAAAGGTAAGGAAGGCACAGGAAAGCCGGCACTTTGTAACTTAATCTTTAAATTATATATGCCTCTTAGCATCATAAAATAATGGCCGTAAAGCTCAGGATACTTATAGGCAAGGGTGGTTACTTCTATGTCATGTCCTCTGTCTCTATCTATCACAAAAGGTGATATAAGGGCTGCAAGAAGAGGGGGATCATCTTCTGGAAGTAGCTTTTGCTTGATACACTCTGATATCAGAAGGGGTTGGTCAAGACGAAGCTTTGAAGCCCAAAGACCGTCATCTGTTGGTTTTCCCTTTTCGTCAACATAGCCTTCCTGAACCAGGAAATGATAGTGTTGGAGAAAGGATCGCCAAAGTTGTTCTTTAACTGTAATAATCTTTCTAGAAAGCATCTCACATTTATAAACAATTCTTGTGAAGGGGTGAGAAGTTCCTTTGATACATGCTCCAAAGAGTTCACAACGACTGCAGGGCATTTTAGCTCGTATCTCAAGAAGTTTGCTAATCTCTAATTCTTCTGCTTCTAATGGATTTGGCATGGAATTCCTACTTATTGGAGTTTCGGAAAGAATCCTGTTTGCAACTTCTTCCCACCTCTCTATGTCATTTACCGCCGGAAGATTCTCAATATGGTGGGAAATAAAGCTTATACTCGAAAATTTGATAAGGGAAATCTTTACTGCTCCTTTTCTAGTCTTAAGAGGGATCTTTAATTTCACTGCCTTAACATGCCTGTCGTCAATTCTTGGCCTCTCAACAACTATGTAGGTTCCCTGCTGTTTTGTATATACAATTCTTCCCCTTACCAGAAGGTGGTGGAACATTTCTGGAAATACTTCTCTTCGTTTTCGGCTCTTAAGCTGGGAGATCTGTTCCGTAAGGTGCAAATATCTTCTTCTTGTTTCAATGAACTCAATGCCCTCTCCACAGGCCATTGCATCCTGCCATGGCGCCATTTCCTTTTTCAGCTTCTTAAGGAGTGCTTTGGCCTTTGGGGCTTTTTTGCGTTCAGTTTGGTAAGTTGCAAGGGATAAAGAGAAAAGTTCTTTTATGTCTTCAAGCTTGTGAGATAGAAGAAGGTTTAAAACCATAGAAAAGTTAACCTTTACCTTACTTTCAACAGGTTCTGGTGGACTATGAAGTAGTTGGTAAATATACCTTGGATACTGGTAAGGACCCGGTATTACAAGCACAAAGCCTACTTTGTCCATTCCTCTCCTTCCAGCCCTTCCTGTCATTTGGTGAAGCTCGGTAGAGGTAAGAGCTACGAACTCGTGGCCATTAAAACGATCGCTTTGGGCGATAACAACTGTTCTAGCAGGGAAGTTGACCCCTGCAGCAACGGTAGATGTAGAAAATATAGCTTCTAGATAACTCTCTTGCATAAGCTTTTCCAAAAGCATCTTCCATTGAGGGAGTTGACCACCATGATGGGCTCCAACTCTGCATTCTTTGAGGATCTTCATATGCTTGTGATTTTCCAAGAAAGGATATTCTTTGATGAGCCTATTCAATTCCTTCAAAAATTCACTCTTATCTTTGGAAAGGCTAGTCTCGTTTACAGGAAGACACATACTTATTGCCTTTTCACAATCAGCTCTAGATTTCAAAAAGAATATGGCTGGAAGAAGGTTTGCCTTTCTTAGAGCTTCCATTATGTTTGGAATATCCGGAAAGTAGGTTCTTGGAAAATCTTTAGGCTCTATAAGATCTATTTTTTCATAAAAACCCTTTTCTGTTTCCAGGGGAACAAGTTCACCTGTAGGAAAGAGAAAGAGGGAATAAAGAGGAACTGGCCTTTTTTTAGCACTAACCCATTTGCAAGGTGAGTTTCTAAGCCAGGTTAACCAACTACAGATTTCCTTTGCGTTCTTAATAGTAGCGGAAAGAAGAAGAAGTCTTACCCTCAAGGGAAGATATATTAACACCTCTTCCCATACTACCCCTCTATCTTCATCGCCAAGATAGTGGGCTTCATCCATTACCACAAGATCTATATTCAGGTCTAGTCCCTGGTGCATAGTGTCATAGAGTTGATTCCTTAAAATTTCAGTGGTTCCAACTATAACCGGAGCATCGGGATTTTCTTTTCTGTCACCGGTGAGAATACCCACTTTGGATGAACCAAAAATTTCCTTAAATTCAGTATATTTCGAGTTTGAAAGAGCCTTAAGAGGAGAAGCATACCAAGCTCTTTTGCCTTCTTCTAGAATTCTTTTTATGGCTTCTATTGCTATGTAAGTTTTTCCAGCACCAGTTGGTGCTGTCACTAATACGTCATAGTCTCTCACTAGCTTTATGGCTTCAAGTTGGAAAGGATCTGGCTTGAATATACGTTCTTCAGGTGTTCCAATTTGTTTTAAAATTTCCTGGACTTTGGGGTGAATGGTAAGTTCAAATTCTTTTTTTACTTTTGCAAACCTTTGTCTTCTAACCATCGCTTTTTCTCTTTGATTTAAAAAAGTTTCATAGGTTATAGTATAAACTAACTTGAAAAAAGAAAAGATAATATTTAAAAACCTTCTAAACATGAGGCTTATGGAGAGGATAAGACCTATAGATTTCAGTCCTTCCCATGTTACTACCCTAAGAGTGCCTCTTTATGAAGTTGACATAGGAGGCGGTGTTTATCATGGTAACTACTTCCACCTTTTTGAGATAGCAAGGGATGACTTCTTTAGGTCTATAGGATTTCCCTATATTCGCCTTGTAGAAGAATATGATATGCATCTTACAGTTGCTCAGGTAAGTTGTGCTTACTTTCAACCCCTTCGTTATGACGACCTAGTAGATGTTCATACTGGCGTAAGGGAGATAAAAACTCGAAGCATAGTAATTATTCAAAGAATTGATAGATTTAAAAAGCCTTGCACCCAGGCTGAATTTGCCATGGTTTGTATAAGTCCTAAAAAGGGGGTTCTTTCTATTCCAGAATCTTTTAGAAATGCTATTAAATCATGGATGGACACTACCTAATTGTTTTATGAATTTTTCCACATCCTCTATAGTATCTATTCCAATAGTATCTTTCGGCGATTCCACTACAAAAATAGGATATCCCCTTTCAAGGGCTCTTAGCTGTTCGAGTTGTTCAAATTGCTCCAGAATACCAGGTGGCCAGGAAGTGTATTTTTTTAGAAAGCCATACCTGTAAGCATAGTAGCCAAGATGTTTCCAAAATGAGAAATTTGTAGCTCTATTTCTAAAAAACGGTATAGGAGATCTGGAAAAGTATAGAGCTTTACCACTCTTATCAACCACAACCTTTACAACGTTTGGATTTTCATAATCCTCTTCAGAAGAAGATTTGTAGGCAAGGGTTACCATGCCTTCTAAGGGCATTTGCTCTAGAGTTTTCACCAGTATGTCTATCATACCACCTTCTACTAAAGGTTCATCACCCTGAACATTGACAACAATATCTGTGTCCCTTAGGCCAAGTTTTCTGCATGCTTCTGCTATTCTATCCGTTCCACTAAGATGGTTAGGTGATGTTTTAATTACTTTTGCTCCAAAGCTTTGACATTCCCTTTCTATCCTTTCGTCATCGGTTGCAACAAAAATATCATCGATTCCTTTGGCTGTGGAAGCTCCCTCATAAACCCATCTTATAAGGGTTTTGCCAAAAAGATTTATAAGAGCCTTTCCTGGAAGCCTTGATGACGCATATCTACAGGGTATGATTATATAGCTAGCCATTCCCATCTGCCTCTCTTTCATTGACTATTCTTTTCGAAAAATCCTTTTAGCATGGGATGCTTATGGTTGCAAAGTTTTAGGAAAATATGTAGACTCTCGTAAATTTTTAAATAGGATTAAGTAAGAGGGTAGGGGGAGGATTAAGGTAATGGCTAAAATTCTTATCGTAGATGATTCTGCCCTTTCTAGAAAGATGCTTCGGTCGATCCTAGCTAAAACAGGACATGAGGTTATAGAGGCTTCAGGTGGTTTGGAAGCAATGGAGATTTTTTCTTCAGATAGACCTCATCTAGTTTTTCTTGATCTTGTGATGAAAGATATGCATGGATTGGAAGTTCTTGAAAAGCTTCGCCAAAGAGAACCTAACTGTAAGGTTGTTATAGCTACCGCAGACATCCAAAAAACCACTAAGGAGACAGCAATAGAAAAGGGGGCTATAGATTTCCTTAATAAACCTTTCCAGGAAGAACAAATTTTAGACATTGTCAAAAAGTATTTGGGTTAACAGAGTCCTTTAAGGGGTTTAAAAAAGATGCTTACAGAAGCTCAAAAAGATGGTCTTCAGGAAATAATGCATATTGCTTTTCGACGAGCAGCTGCAAGTCTTTCGGAGCTTGTTGAAAATCGAGTAGATCTTGATGCACCTGAAATTTACGTATTTACCCTTGAAGAGCTTGAATCTTTTATAACATCCAACCTAGAAAACAAATTAGTAATAGTTACTCAAGAATTTTGGGGGGACATAATAAAGGGAGTGGCTTTTATTGCTTTAGACGTCCAAAGCGCAATAATTCTTTCCGGGCTTCTTGATGAAAGCAGAGTAAATTTACCGAGGTTTGACGATTCTGACAAGGAAGTAATCCTAGAAGTTGGAAATATTCTTATAAATGCCTGCGTTGGAACAATAAGCAATATTATGGAAGCTTCCGTATTTTTCTCAGTCCCTACTATTAGAATAGAAGAAGGAAGGCTGATTTTAAAGAATACTATTTCCCGGTTCAATAATCTGACTCATGCTATTGTGCTTATTACAAGATTTACTATAAAGTCTACGAGCGTTACGGGATGTCTTGGGATGATTCTTGGAACTTCTTCTATTGAGTCTCTTATGAGTACTATTGAAAGGATTTACAAAGAAGCTTGAGGGGGTATTATATGGGAAATGGTAGTTGATATTTTAAATTCTATAGACATTGGGATCATCCAGACCAACAAAAACCTGGAGATAGAGTTTATAAACCGATGGATTGAACAGCAAAGCGGTAAAAAATTAAAAGAGGTTTCAGGTAATAAGCTGGAAAAGGCTTTTCCAGAGATTAATACTCCCAAAAAAATAAAACACTACCATAGGGCTCTAAAAGGGGAAAGCGTGGTTTTATCTTACCGCTTTCATGAACCTTTTTTTCTTTTTTCCTCCCCCTTACCTGACTCTCCCTTTGAAAACAGTATTCACAATGTGAAGATTGTTCCCCTTTTTAAGGAAGGCTCTGTAGTTGGAACACTGACCATTGTAGAAGATGTAACCTCAAGAGTTATCAAGGATAGGGAACTTAGAAAACAATTAGAAGAGCTTGAGAAAGCTTCCGGTATTATTAAGGAGAAAGAGGAACTCTATAGGACTATTGTTGAGAATATTGGAGAAATTATTATAACCTTAGATGAAAATTTCATTATCAAATATGTTTCTCCTTCTGTTTCCAAGATTCTTGGAATAGAGGCTGAAGAATTGGTAGGTTCCTCTTTCCTGAGACTTACTCATCCTGAAGATAGTAGAACTCTTCTTGAGAGCTTTACCAGAATTCATGGTTATAAGGACTTTTCCAGGACTTGTGAGGTCAGGTTGAAAAATAGCCAAGGAGAATGGCAACCCTTTGAGATGGTTTTTAATACCGTTTTGGATGGGGGTCAAAAGGGGGTTATCACAATTTCTCTGAGGGACATTACTTCTAGAGTAGAACTTCAACTGGAGTTGCTGAATGAAAGAAACTTTTCTCGAACTATCATTGAGATAATTCCAACCATTATTGTGGTTACAGACAAAAACGGTGACATTATTAAGGTAAACAATGCCCTAGAGGAGTTACTTGGACTGACTTCAAAATCCTTACTTGGTAAACCAGTAGAAGTTTTACTAAATTTTGTCCCTAAAGAAGAATTGGAACATGTTAGGGATGTTGTTAAGAGCACAAAAGGTAATTGTACAGAACTAGAGTGGGAAAATAGTGTCATTTCAAGTTCAGGGATAACGAAGTTTGTTAGATGGAATACCCGTATTATCAAGGATTACGATGGTAAAGTAAAGTATGGAATAATAACAGGCGTTGACATAACAGATCTAACAAGAGCGAAACAGGAACTTGTTGAATCGAAGGAACAAATTTTAAAGCAGTTAAAGGCTCTTGAAGAAAGGACTAAAGCTTTAGAGCTTCTTTCGGAGCTGAATGAAGTGCTTATGGCCTGTTCCAATGAAACTGAAATTAAGGATGCTCTCTTCCATTTTATACCCCTTTTCTCCCCTTTAAAGGCTGGTAGGTTCTTAATATTTGATAAGAAGGAGTTTCTCCTTAGAGGGTGGGTTTGCTGGGGAGAATCTGTTGAAAATATTTTACCGATAAAAGCAAGTGAGTGTTGGGCACTTAAAATTTTTAAGCTTTGCGAGTGGTCTTGTTTGTCAGAAAATCCTGTTTTGTGTTCACACCTTAGGAGTGATGTAGAATGCCACATTGCTTACTGCTTACCTGTCCATCACGGTTCGGAAACAATGGGGGTATTATCAATTTACCTTGAAGGAGATCAGGATGAAAAAGAAAGAACCTTTTTTAGGCAAGTTCTTACAACAATAGCAAGAACAGTTGCTCTTACTTTAGGCAATGTGGCTCTTAGAAATGAGCTTTACGAGCAATCTATTAGGGATCCTCTCACAGGCCTTTACAATAGACGTTATCTTATGGAAACAATGATGCGAGAACATAGTCGGGCGGTAAGGAAAGGAATGCCCATATCAGTCATGATTGTTGATATAGATAACTTTAAGGAATTTAATGACAGATATGGCCATGTAGCTGGGGATTCTTTACTAAAACATGTTGGTCTTGTTATCAGGCAACACATTAGGTTGAGCGATATACCCTGTAGATATGGAGGAGAGGAGTTTTTAATAGTCTTTCCAGAAATGAAGCTTGAGAATGCTGTAGAAAAAGCTGAAAATCTTAGAACCCTTATCTCCAAACAGGCTATATTCCCAACAGTAAGTGTTACAGTCTCTATAGGCGTTGCCTCTTTTCCCGAGCACGGTGCCACCATGGATGAAGTGATAGCAAGGGCTGATGAAGCTCTTTATAAGGCTAAAAGAACCGGGAAAAACAAAGTTGTTGTATCAGGAAAATAAAAGTGTGATTTTTCAAAAGCCACTTTCTCAGTTTTCTGATAGATCTTGACAAAGTTTTATCTATTTCCTATAAGCAATTGTCCCTGATGGTAATTTGGAATTGGTTTAGATAGGAGAATCTAGAGATGAGAACAGAAAGCGCTAAATTTGATCCAAACAAGCGTAAGTGGATATTAGTTGACGCAGAAGGCCAGGTGCTTGGAAGGCTTGCCAGCAAAATTGCTATACGCCTTAGAGGCAAACATCTTCCTAATTTTACTCCTCATGTAGATAGTGGTGATTTTGTGGTGGTAGTGAATGCGGAAAAGGTTGTGCTTACCGGTAAAAAATGGGATCAAAAAATATATTATCGTCATAGCGGGTATATGGGTGGTCTAAAAGCAACTTCTGCCAGGAAAATGCTTCAGGAACATCCAGAACGCCTTCTTTATTTTGCTGTAAAGGGAATGCTTCCTAAAAATCGCCTTGGAAGAAAGCTTCTCAAAAAATTGAAAATATATGTTGGACCTAAACATCCTCACGAAGCTCAACAACCTGAGAAAATAGAACTTTAAAAGAGGGAGAATAGATGTTGGCAGAGAACAGATTTTATGCAACGGGCAAAAGAAAAACTTCCGTAGCAAGAGTTTGGCTATCCCCTGGGACAGGAAAGATTATCATAAACAAGACTTCATTGGATGAATTCATAAAGCTAGAAACCGCAAAGGCTTTAGTATGCCAGCCTCTAATGCTTACAGGACTTTACGGAAAAGTTGATATATATGCTACCGTTTCTGGTGGAGGTTTTTCTGGCCAGGCTGGAGCTTTAAGACATGGTATTGCCAAAGCTCTTGTAAACTATAACCCTGAGTTAAGAGGCATTCTTAAAAAGCATGGGCTTCTTACAAGGGATGCTAGAGTGAAGGAACGTAAAAAATACGGTCTTCGTGGAGCAAGAAGGGCCTGTCAGTACTCCAAGAGGTAATTCTTACTCGGAGATTTGGAATCTGGTGTTGGGTCTGAGGATGGAAGGCGCCTACATAAAGGGTGCCTTTTTATTTACTTAACAGAAAGGGTAAGAGGTGGTAAGAGTAGCTGTTATAGGAGCCTCCGGATATACAGGTTTTGAGCTTATTCGTATACTTGTAAGTCATCCAGAGGTTAAAATAACCTTTGTTTCTTCAAGAACTCAGGAAAAATCTGTTCTTTCTAGCCATTATCCTGCTTTTAAAGGTATTCTTGACATTGCCTATGAACTGGCTGATGCTGATGTAGTAGCCAAGAAAGCGGATTTTGTCTTTACAGCCCTTCCCCATGGGGCTTCTATGGAAATAGTTCCATCTCTTCTTGAAAAAGGCTTAAAAGTTGTTGATTTAAGCGCTGACTATCGCCTAAAAAGTGAAGATGTTTATAAAGAGTGGTATGGTTTTCACAGTAGTCCAGAGTTTCTTAAAGAAGCTGTTTACGGACTGCCCGAGCTTTACAGGGATGCCATAAAGAAGGCAAGGCTTGTTGCAAATCCTGGTTGTTATCCAACGAGTGTAATTCTTCCTTTGGCACCCCTTCTTAAGAACAACCTTATAGATACCGACTCTATTATTGCCGATTCTAAATCGGGAGTTACAGGAGCAGGGCGAACCCTTTCACTTACTACCCACTTTTGCGAAGTCAATGAAAGTTTCAAAGCCTATAAAATTGGAGGAGTTCATAGACATATTCCTGAGATTGAACAGGAACTCAGCCTTTTAAGTAAAAGGGATGTTAAGATAACCTTTACACCTCACCTTGTTCCCATGTCTAGGGGCATCCTTAGCACTATCTATGTAAAGCTAAAGGAAGGTGTCAGATTGTCCCAGGTTAATGAAGCCTTCGAAAGTTTTTATAAAGATGAGCCTTTTGTGAGACTTTATGGTGCTAACGCTGAACCTCCCTCTACTATTCAGGTAAGAGGCAGTAACTATTGCGACATGAGCTGGCACTTCGATAAAAGGACAGAAAGGCTTATTATTGTGTCCGCTATTGATAACCTTACCAGGGGAGCTTCTGGTCAGGCGGTTTGCAATATGAACATCATGCTAGGCTTTCCTGAAGAAATGGCTTTAAAGTATGCTCCTTGGCAACCATAGTCAAAGATGGCTCATCATCTGGAAAGAAACTTTAAGTTAACTCTCGAATATGATGGAACAAATTACCACGGCTGGCAAAAACAGAAAGGTCTTTTAAGCATTCAAGAAGTTGTTGAATCTCGCCTAGCCATAATGTTGAACAGGGAAGTTCACATTAGGGCTGCAGGAAGAACAGATGCGGGTGTTCATGCTTTGGGCCAAGTTATAAACTTCTACGCTAGAACGAGGTTAAATCCAGAAGATTTTAAAAGAGGGCTCAATAGCTTGCTTCCGGAAGATATTGTTGTGAAGGAAGCAGAAGAGGTTGACCATTCCTTTCATGCTACTTATTCTGCAAAGGGTAAGGTCTATTGTTACAAGGTATTAAACAGGAAAACACCCAGCGCCCTCTATAGGAGATATGCCTGGCATGTGCCTTATGAGCTAAATTTTGAAGAGATGGGTAGAGCTCTGAAATACCTTGAAGGTGAGCATGACTTTACTTCTTTTAGAGCTTCTAGGTCATCTGTTAAATCATCTGTAAGAATACTCTACAGGGCAGAGTTTGTGCCTATTGGCGATGGAATGCTTTTGTTTACTTTTGTTGGAAATGGATTTTTGAGGCACATGGTAAGAATTATTGTTGGAACCGTTATTGAAGTTGGCACGGGAAAAAGAAAAAGTGAGGATATGCCAAGAATAATTGAAGCTAAAGATAGAAACGTGGCTGGCATTACTGCCCCAGCCCATGGGCTTTATTTGGTTAAAGTTATTTATAACGAAGAAGAACTGGAAGGAGAAAAAAGAGGTCATGGAACTATCTCGGAGAGTTTCAAGTATAAGTTCTTCTGCCACCCTTACTATTAATGCTAAAGCCCAGGAACTCAAAAAAAGAGGTGTCAAAGTTATAAGTTTTGCTGTAGGAGAGCCTGATTTTGAAACTCCTGAACATATAAAGCAGATGGCTATCCAAGCTGTTTTGAGAAACCAGAATCGTTATACTCCTGTTGGTGGTATTTTAGAGCTTAGGGAGGCTGTATGTTCCTGGGTAAAGGCTAACTACGGGCTAGACTATAAACCTGAAGAGGTCATGGTGAGCTGTGGGGGAAAACAGGCAATTTATAATGTCTTACAGGCTATAATTAATCCCGGCGATGAAGTAATAATTCCCTCACCTTACTGGGTTTCTTACCCAGATATGGTAATTCTTGCGGGAGGAGTGCCAAAGTTTTTAGAGTGTCCTGCAGAGGATAGTTATAAATTAAAACCTGAAGCTCTAGAAAAAGCTATAACCCCTGAAACGAAGGCCATAATAATAAACAGTCCTTCTAATCCAACGGGTGTCCATTATAAAAGAGATGAGTTAAAGGAAATAGCGGAAGTGCTGAAAAAAAATAGCCACCTCTTTATAATCTCTGATGATATCTATTCCAGCATACTGTTTAGCGGCAACGAATGGATAAATGTTGTAATGGTTGAGGAAGAGCTAAGGGATAGAACTATCATTATCCATGGAGTAAGTAAAACCTATGCCATGACAGGTTGGAGAATAGGTTATGCTATTGCTCACAGGGACATAATAAAGGCTGCTACCAAGATTCAGAGCCAGTCTACCAGTAATCCCTGTTCTATTGCTCAGTGGGCTTCAGTAGCAGCTCTTACGGGAGATCAGTCGATGGTAAGGGGAATGGTAGAGTCTTTCCAGAGAAGATGTAAATATGTAATGGAAAGATTGAACAATATTGAAGGAATCAAGTTTGTGGAACCTCAAGGAGCTTTTTATATTTTTCCTGATGTAAGTAGCTTTTACGGAAAGCGTTATGGGTCTTATTTTGTAAGAGATTCTCTTTCTATGTGCGAATATCTTATGGACGAAGCCCATGTAGCAGCAGTTCCAGGTTCAGCCTTTGGCGATGACAAATCTATAAGGCTTTCTTATGCTATTTCTGTAAGAGATTTAGAAGAAGGACTCGATAGAATAGAAAGGGCCCTTAAAAATCTTTCTTGAAGCTTTATAAGGGAAGGCCAAGGGCTGGCCTTCTCCCTTTCGCCCTATAACTTTGGGTAGTGACAGCCTTTTCTACTTTATTTCCAGAAGATTATAAACCTTTCTAACGCCTGCTACAGATTTAGCAATCTCGGTAGCTCTATTTTTTTCAAACTGATTGTCTACCGCTCCTGTAAGAGTTACAACGCCCTTGAAGGTTGTAACAGATATGGCAAAGCCACTTAGATAAGGATCTTGAAAAAGCTTTGCTTTTATAGCTGTGGTAATTGATGTATCATCTATAACTTCTCCTGGAGTTCTTCCAGCAGGTGTCTGGCAGGAGGTCAAAGCCAGTGTAAAAAGCAAAATAACAGCTAAAAGTTTCATAGAATCCTCCTTTTTATGGTTTAACTTCAGGTTTTAAGATGCGATAAGTAGCGATGGATATAGCAACCACTTTTCCAGTGGTGTCTAGCACCTCAATAAAAGAGGTGCCTATGGTCGATCCGCATCTTATCACTTTAGCTTTCGAGATGATGTTAGTTCTTGCAGGTTCCAGGAAATTCACCTTTATCTCTATTGTAGGGGTAAGAGTTTTCGGCGGAAGCAGTGAAAAAAGAGAAAGTCCTCCAGCAGCATCTGCTAAAGCAACAATAAATCCTCCCTGGATGTTTCCCATGGAGTTACAGAGTTCTTCTCTAAAGGGAAGCTCCAAAGATACGCTTCCTTCGGAAATTTCAACAACTTTTATGTTAAGAAGCTTAAAAGCAGGAATTGCTTCAATCCTTTCGTAAAGCTTTTTGGAAAATTCTTTCATGCTTTAGCCCTTTACAAAAGCGTTTGCCACGACCTTTCTTTAAATGATATTGAAATTCCCGAAAAATACCAAGAGGAAAAGCAGGACTACCATGAACTCTATTGACAAGTATCTTGAGAAGGTAAAAGAGATTTCTCAATACTTTTCTATTCTTCTTGAAAGGTTTCCAGAATATACAAGGTGGCTGAGGGATGAAAAGCAGGTTCTTCGAAAGTTTACACTTACCGAACTTTACAAGGATCTTATGGCCGAGTTGGAACCTCTCCCGGATGAAGGTAAATGGCATTATATTGCGGTTAAGTTTAGAGTCTTCAAGCAGAAACACTTTCTTCGACTTGCTTTAAGAGATCTGATGGGTCTTGATAGTTTTCTTGAAACAACCGCTCAGCTTTCAGAACTTGCCTCGGTCTTTCTTCAAAGTGCTTTCAGAATATGGTGGAACAACCCCTCTTTGTGGCTTTCTCCCAAGGAAGTAGAGCTATGGAATAGAACCTTTGAAGATATTCGTATGGCGATCTTGGGTCTTGGGAAATTAGGGGGTTGGGAACTTAATTTTGTTTCAGATATAGACCTTCTCTTCATTTACGACTCCTCAAAGGAAAAAGCTCAACTTGCCCAGGAACTTTTACCAAAACTTTGTCAGAGTATTTCAAGAGTTATGTCTGACCTGGTGGATGGTGACAGGGTGTTTTTTGTAGATATGAGACTTCGTCCGGGTGGAAAGGATGGTGAACTTGTTTCACCTATTACTTATGCTGTCTATCATTATCTTGTAGAGGGGAGAAGCTGGGAAAGGCTTGCCCTTACGAAGATTAATGCTATTGCTGGCGATATCTCTCTTGGGAATCAGTTTATTGCTGAGATTCAACCGTTTCTGTTCAGAAGATTTCTTGATTTTCAGGCTATAGACGAAATTATGGGTTTAAGAGATAGAATGCTTAGAGAGATTCCATCGACCAACCCAGGACCTGGATTTGACGTAAAGCTTGGAAGAGGAGGAATAAGGGAGATTGAGTTTCTCGTTGATTCCTTCAAGCTTATATATGGTGGAAGATATAGAAATTTGAGAGAAAGAAATACTCTTCGCTGTATAGAGGAACTGAAAAAGGAAGGTTTTATTTCCAAGGATATAGCTGAAAAACTTCAGGAAGCTTACATATTTCTAAGAAGGATTGAGCACTGGGTTCAGCTTTATGAAAACAGACAGACCCAGCGCATTCCAGCAGGTTCTAAAGCCCAGGAAAGGCTTGCCCTGGGCCTTGGACTTTCTTCTGCTGAGCTTTTTGAAAAACTTGTCACTGTAACTGATTTTGTTCATCAAAACTTTTTAGAACTCTTTTCCTCGAAAGAAAAAGCTTCTTCCAATTCTTACCAAGAACCGGTGCCGGAATGGATGGAACAGCTTCTGGGAAAAGACTTCTCACAGAAACTATGGTATCTTTCTGAAAAGGAGCTTACCGAAATAAAAGATCCCATGACTCGCCAAGAGTCCCTGAATAGAGTAAGAAGATTTTGCCAGGCTCTTTCAAAACGGCCAGGTCTAATTAAGTTTTTCGAAACTGAGCTTTCAAAGCATTCAAAAGTCTTGGAAAAAACCATTTTTTCAATAACCCGTATCCCTATTTCCGCTGAACTTATTGTCAATATGCCGAGTCTTGCTGAAGGTTTTTTAAAACAAAGCAACGAATGGAAAATAAAAGCTCTGGAAATTCTTGAAGCCTCCGATAGCTTTGAGGAAAAACTTCATTGGCTAAGAAGGATCAAAAATGAAAGATACCTGGAAATAGCCTTTTGGCATGTTACCGAAAACCCGGAGGTGGAAAAACTAGAAGAACAACTTACTTTACTTGCGGATTTTTTTGTCGATTACAGCTACAAGCTAGTGTGTAGCCACTTTAATGTTTCGACCAATGAGTTTCCCCTCGTTGTGGCTTCTATGGGAAAATTTGGAAGTAGAGAAATGGGCTACCATTCTGACCTTGATCTTGTTTTTGTCTATGGCTCTGATGGCAAGGAAGATCAAAGAACCATCCCTGAAGCTGTTACAAAACTCATCCAGAGGTTTATAAGGCTTATTTCCATGCCACTTCAAGAAGGGCAGGGCTACAAAGTGGATATGCGCCTTAGACCTACCGGAAATTATGGACCTCTTGTGGTAACTCTATCTAGCTGGTGCGAGTATTATGAAGGAGTGGCAGACCTTTGGGAAATTGCCTCTCTTCTTAGATTTAGACCTGTCACAGGCCATCCAGAGCTTGGAAAAATCGTTGGAGAAAAGGCAAGATGGTATTCCTTTAGAGGCTTTGAGCCATCGAAGGTTTGGGATCGCCTTTGTGAGCTAAAGGAACGGATGGAAAAGGAGAGAACCAGAGAAACGGAAGAATCTTTAAACTTAAAGCTTGGTAAAGGAGGTATTGTTGAGGGAGAGTTTATCTGTCAGGGGTTTGTAATATCTCACAAAGACTTTTTCTTTGATCACCCCTTGGTAACTTCTAAGGCTCTTCCCCTGGTTTTAGAAGCCCTTGGAATTTCTAAGAATGAAAGGGACCTTTTTCTCAGATCCTTTAGTTTGCTTAAAAGTTTTGTTCGCAAAGTGGATCTCCTGGGAAAAGGAATCGAGGAAGTTACTGTGGAAGACCTGAAGCGACTTAAAGTTCTCGGACTCTGGGGAAGGGATAGTCTTTCAGAGAAATATCAGGAGTGGACTGACTTAAAAAATGCAAGACGGTCAATAAGAAAGTTGTGGGAAAGGGTTTGTCAAGAGATTTGCTGTTAGCCTTGAGGAGGATGTCTATGGAAAAGCCAAAGGTGCTTGTTGTTGGAAGTGGTGGTATTGGTGGTTTTTATGGTGGGAAGCTTTATCAGAGTGGGGCAGAGGTCTTCATGCTCTGTAGATCTGACTATGACATTATTAAAGAAAAGGGAATTAAGGTTTACAGCATATGGGGAGACTTTTCTTACAAACCCCATGGAGTTTTTCTTGCGGGAAGCGGAGCTGAAGGAAAATATTTTGATTATGTAATTGTGTGCACCAAGGTTTTGCCTGATTCCAATATAACATCTCTTATAAAACCTTTCGTAGGTAAAGAGACATCAATCGTTCTCATCCAAAACGGAATAGATATTGAACAACCTTTTATAGAGACCTTTCCTGAAAATGAAATTATAAGTGGTCTGGCTTTTGTTTGCTGTCAGCGCTCTAGACCTGGAGTTATTCACCATACTGACTATGGAAGGCTTGTTTTAGGAGTATATCCCAAGGGGACAAGTGTTAAAGTCAAAAAACTTGTTGAACTTTTTAAGCTTTCTGGTGTCCCATCCTTTGAAAGCGATGATATTTTAAAGGCAAGGTGGGAAAAGCTTGTATGGAATGCTCCCTTTAATCCTATATCGGTTCTTGCTGGTGGAGCCAACACCAAGGAAATGCTTTCTTCTTCCGTAATGGAAGAAATTATAAGGGCTGTGATGGAGGAAGTTGTAAAAATTGCTAAAGCCTGTGGATGTGATTTACCTCAAAGGGTTATTGACGAAAATATAGAGGCAACCAGGGTTATGGCTCCTTACAAGACAAGCATGCTCTTGGATTATGAGTCCAAAAGGCCGATGGAAGTCGAGGCAATTCTTGGAAATGTCTTAAGAAGGGCAAAGATGCTAGGCATCGACGTTCCCAATATAAGGATGCTCTATGGGTTACTTTCCATGGTAGATTCTAAAAACAGATCATCAGATGGCTGATTTTCCTCTTCTACTTCTTCAGTGGTTCTTCTTGCAAAGAGAAGAAAGCCAGTATGGGCTACCATTCTGTCGGTTGGCCTTGCTCGAGAGTCATCTATGAGCCAATCCCTTTTAAGTATCTCGAAGGTTTTGAGACATCGAAAGCCATTTTTTCTTAGCATTCTAGAGAGAATCTGGATTTGAGTCACCTGAGGACTTAGACTTGTAAGAATACCTCCTGGTTTTAAAAGTTTTTTGACTGCTTCAACAGCTTTCCAAGGCTCTGGCAGGTCTAGAACGATTCTATCAAAGGTTACATTGACGGCTGGGCTTTCTATATCTGAAACGATAAGATACCAATTTGTTGGGAGTCCTCTGAAAACCCTTTGAATGTTTTCTCTGGCAAGCTTGGCAAAATCGAGTCTTTTTTCAAGGGATACAAGATATCCTTCTTTTCCCAGGATAGTAAGAAGAAAAAGGGTCATTGCACCTGAGCCAACGCCGCATTCTAAAACTTTCATTCCAGGTCTTATATCGCCGTAGCAGATAATAGCTCCTATATCTTTGGGGTATATTATCTGGGTTTTTCTTTTGATATGAAAAAGAAAATCCTTTAAAGAGGGTCTAAAAAGAAAAAATTTTGTCCTGGATGGTGTTTCTATAAAATCTCCTTCCTGCTTATTAAGGATTTCTCTATGAGGTATTGAGCCAAGGTGACACGAAAAGATCCCCTCTGAAGTTAATAAAACAAGCCAGTCTTTTCCTTTTTGAGTGGTAATAAGAACCCATTCGCCTTCTTGAAACCTTTCCATAGAGATCCTCTGTTTTTAAAAAGTTCCATCACTTTTTCTTGAAAATTTCTCTTCGCATGAAACATCTTGGAAGACGGGAAAAGTTACGGTAAAGATGGCATTGTTTTGTTCCTGAAAACAGCTCAAGATGCCATTCATGTTTTTTACCAAGCGATAGGAAAGAGGAAGGCCTATACTTTTTCCTCCTTCGGAAAATGGCAAGAATATGGTTTCGCAGTTTAAGGTTTCTCCAGGAGCAAGTGGTGTAATACATTGTATATGAACGTGGCTTTCTGTTGAGAAGGTTTTAACTTTAAAGACTTTCTCGCATTTACAGCCTTCTATGGCGTTTTTAAAGAGATTTATCATGACTTGAAGTAGTATATTGGGGTCAACAAGAACAAAGGGTAGGGACTTACTCAGCATAAGCTCGGCACTTACGCCTTTTTGCTCCATTTCTGGCTGAAGAAGCTCATAACATCTGTAGATTATTTCATTTACATCAGTGCAAACCTTGTTAGCTTCAACGGGCTGAAGGTATTGCCTTATTCGGTTTAGTAGTTGCTCAAGTCTGTGAGTTTCCTGGAGAATAATCTCCGCTTCTCTTAGGTCGGGATATTTTTTCTTAATTCTTCTTGCAAATCCTCCGATGGAGGTAAGGGGATTTCTTATTTCGTGAGCTACCTCCGTTGCTATAGCTCCAAGGGTTTTTAATTTTTCGCCTTGGACAAGGGATTTTTCATAAAACACTCTGTCGGTTATATCTACAACAATTCCATCCATTTCGCATATTTTAGAGCTGTTTTGAAAAGAAGGAAGAGATTGAACCAGCGTATAGACAAGGTGTCCTTTTTTATGAATAAACCTACATTCTTGCTTGAAGGGGGTGCAATCGCCATGGAAGAATTTTATTATAGATTGCCTTAGCCTTGCTCTGTCCTCGCTATGGATAATGAGTTCAAACCATTTTTCATTTCCAATTATTTCTTCAGGTGTATAACCCAAAATGGATTCACAGGTTTTGTTTATAAACTCAAGTTTGAACTCCTTATTTATGGAGAATATAATAAGTGGTATATTTTCAACAAGCCTTGAATATCTTATTTCGGTCTTATAAAGCTGGTTTCTTATGGCTTCTCTTTCCTCAAATCTATCCAGGCAGAAAGAGATTTCATCTACCGAGAAAGGCTTTTTAAGGTAATCTGATATTCCAACCTTGATAGCTCTTACAGTATCTTCCATTGAGCTGTAACCACTCACAAGCACTATCTCAGTGTTAGGACTATATTTTTTTATAAGGGAGATCAGCTCAAGACCACTCATCTCTGGCATCTGAACATCTACAAAGGCCAAAGCAAAACTTTCCTTTTTGACTATATAAAGAGCTTCTATAGGATTTTGATAATAAATGGCATCGTAACCTTTTGACTTAATGGAGTGAACCATAAAAGAGCCTACAACAGGATCATCATCAACTATTAGTATCTTTTTTCGCTCTTCATTGAGATTCCTCATCTCTTGCTATGTCTCCCCGTTATGAAAGAGATTCACATTTCAATATCGCATATTTGAAAAGGTTGTTCCACTTTTTTGTAATAATACCACTGTCCTTTCTTCTTCAGCAAAAAGCTTGAATTTAGAAATTTTTAAATCAACCCCCTTTGTTTCTGAAAGCCTTTCTAATTTACTTGAGGGAAGCCACAAAGCCATAACCCCTTTTTCCTGCAAACCCTGTTCTACAATATAGGCTAATTCATAGGGCTCGAATTTGATAGCCCTTGCTGTAATAAGGTCAAATCTTTCTTTGCTGTCTATTATCTCTTCCCATCTACGTTGTTCGACACGGATTCCCTTAAGACCGCTTTCTGTTACAAAGAGCCTTAGAAAATTTACTTTTTTTCGTTTGCTGTCACAGAGGGTAATATCAAGTTCAGGAGATACTATCTTTAGAGGTATTCCAGGAAAACCAGCTCCTGAGCCTATATCTAAAGCTTTGCCAGTTTTTGGAAGCCATTTAACCGCAGGGATTATGGAGCTAAGATAGTGTTTGGTAATGGCTTCTTCCCAACTTTTTACAGCTGTAAGATTGATTGATTTGTTCCAGTAAAAGAGCCATTCGGCGTGAAGTTTTATCTTTTTTAGCTGTTCCTCTGAAAGAGATATTCCATTCTCTTCCAGAAGACTCTTAAGCCTGCTAGTGAACCATGGAGGGGCTTCTGGTATTTCGAAAGCTTTCATTTATTTTCCTATACAAAACTGGGAAAATACCCTGTCAAGGATTTCTTCAGTGCTTATCTCTTTTCCTATTATTGCATTTAATTCCTTTTGGGCATCCTTAAGTTCAAAGGAAATGAACTCATGGGATGAACCAAGCTCAAGCAAAGACTTTGCTCTATAAAGGGCTGATAGGGCTTTTTCGAGATGTTCTTTATGTCTTTCGTTAATGAGGAATCCCGTTGAAACCTCCTCAATGGCTTCTTTTAGATATGTTTCCTTTATGAAGCTCCTCAGCCTAGCTATGTCCTCTTTTTTTAAGGCAGAAATTTTGATAAGGGGTGCCTTTTCATCGTATCTTTTCTTTACTGTTGATTCATCAAAAAGGTTTGGCTTATCCGCTTTGTTTAACACTATACAGTAACGCTTGTTTTTAATGAGTCCATAGATGTAATCATCTTCTTTAGAAAGGTTTTCCGAGAGATCGAGAACCCAAAGTATTATATGGGCATCTTCAATTGTCTTTATGGTTTTTTCGATTCCAAGGGCTTCTATATAGCTCACTTTTTTTCTGATGCCCGCCGTATCCATGATTTTAACAATCACACCATCAAGGATAAAATAGTCCTCAATAACATCTCTTGTGGTTCCTGCATGTTCCGTCACTATAGCTCTTTCTTTTTCTAAAAGACTATTGAGAAGGGACGATTTTCCAACATTTGGCTTTCCAATGAGCGCCATAGAAACGCCTTCTCTTAGGATTTTTGTCCTTTCGAAAGAGCTCAGTGCTTCTTCTATCGGACTTATAAGATAGTTTTCCATGTTGGCTAAAAGATGTTCATAAAAAGAGGGGTCATCATCTTCCAGTTCATCTTCAAAATCTATTCGAGCTTCCAGGTGGGTTATAAGGTCGGTTATAAGATCGATCCATTCGGAGATCTTAAGGTAGGTATCCCCTTCGAGTTGTTTTCTTGCAATTTTTAGGGCTACCTGGCTCCTACTTCTTATTATTTCGTTTACTGCTTCTGCCTGGCTCAGGTCTATTCTTCCATGTAGAAAAGCCCTATAAGTAAATTCTCCGGGTTCTGCAAGCCTTGCTCCCTCTTTGATGACTACCTTCAGGATTTCTTCGAGAACGGCGTAACCACTGTGACAATTTATTTCCACCACATCTTCTCTTGTGTAGGTTTTTGGTGCCTTCATAAAGGAAAGAAGCACCTCATCAATAATTTCTTCGGTTTCAGGCTTTTTAATCCACCCGTAGTATAGCCTATGGGAATCTAGAGAATCTTTAGGCAGTTTGGGAATGAATATTCTCTTGGCTATCTTTAAGGCATCTTTTCCGCTTATTCTAATTATGCCAATCCCACCTATTCCTAGAGGGGTTGCTATGGCGCAGATGGTATCCTTTGCAAGGAGGTCACGAATCATTAATTTCCTCTAAAATAAGGATTTTGCAAAGAATCTCTACTATTTAGTTAAAGGGCTGTCAAGCTTGATCGAGATCTTAAATTTAACCACGATCCCTTTTGCCTAAGCATAACCTTCTGGGTTAATTTCAAGAAAAAGTAATGGAAAGGAGTTAAAATGAAAGAGGTTGTAGTGTTTTTTTCGTTTTTGTTTTCTTTGGTAGTTGGAGCGATAAATGGTGAGTGTCAGCCTTTGGAGCTTGGTAGAATGGTTTCTGAAAAGGATAAGGAAGTGAAGGTGATTGAGGTTTTGAATGTCAAAGTAGGTAAAAAATCGGATGAAATTGGCGTCTTTCCTGATCCAAACATTAAGGGTCAAGACATTGGCGAACCTACAGGTCCAGTAAGTTTTGCTGTGGGTGATAATGGGGAAATTTACGTTCTCGACCAGGAAAATTTTAGAATCCAAGTTTTTGAAAATGGTAAGAAGATAAAATCCTTTTCCATTCCAAAGTCCGAGAAAAGTTTAGGAAACATCTGTTTTGAAAATCTTGACTTGCTACCAGAAGGAAAAATAGCTTTATTTGATTACTGTTGCACAAAATCCGTTTATATCCTTGGCAAAGATGGAGAAATTATTTCCAATACAAGGATAGATAGTCTTCCAAAAGGTCATTGTAGTAGCTTTACCGAGATATATACAATCAGGGTAGGGGAGTTGGAAGGTGTGTGGCTATTTAACCACTCAGGATCAATGAAGATTTCGGATATTCGAGGTAATTTATTAGAGGGTGAAAAGAGAGTTTACGTTCCTGGTAGGGTGACTCCTGAGGGGAGAAGACTTTTAAGGGTTAAGGCAATTGGAGATATTACAGTGGTATGGGAACGAACAGAAGAAGGTAGCCTATCGAAATGGCATTCAGGCACGGTTTACAGTGGCGATCTAGATCATATATTTGGAATTTGGCAGGATAGTTACGGGAAGATTTTTTTAGGGCTTTGCTATGTTAAAAACAACATTTTCAAAGGCACCGTTGTGGTCTTAGATTCAGAAACAAACTCCGAAATAGCAAGTGTAAAACTTGGCAGTCTTAAGGGTAACTACGACGTTAATCGACCTGTTATGGTTAGTCCTAAAGGACACATTTATCACATGGTTGTTGAGAACAGAAGGGTAGTTATAAGAAAATATCTTTTAGCGGGCTTTTGACTACATCCCAGAAGAATAGAAGGAATCACTTTAGAAGGTTTTCTAACTTTTCCTGGTTTCCAAAGGGGTCTTTGAATTCCTGGTCGGGTCTGAAATTAAGCTTTTTCTCACCACGGTTGTTTAGGTATTTTTGAAGCTCAAGATCTAAATTAACAGGCACCGACACCTCTAGATTAGCAAGAGTTGTCCTCAGAACAGCTTCAGCTTTAGAGGCGTATGAGATGGCATCTCCAAGGACTCTTAAGGTCTCCGTTGGATTATGAAAGCCTATTGAATTTTCTGCTCCTATGAAGATAACCCTGTAGAGTGCTTCTAAATAAAGATCCTTAGCTTTGGCGTAAAGATCCTGATTGATCTCCTTGCCTTCCTGTTGAGCTGAGTTTGCAATTTCAAAAAGCTTTGCAACAACTGCTGTTTGATAACCTGCTCTAAGCATTAAACTCATTGTCCTATCCTGGATTGCTATCACTTGCTGTTTTAGCCATTCAGATGTTTGGGCGTGACACTGAAGGCATGGCTTCATATCGTCTTTGAGGGGGCTCATTATTCTATGTTCAGTAACTTTATAGCGACCCACCCTTTTATAGGGCATGTGGCAATCTGAACAGGAAACTCCTCCATTCCAATGGATTGAGTTGTTTGAAAATAGTTCAAACTCAGGATGCCTTATATAGGCGAGCTTAAAGCCCGTTACTGTTTGTTTCCATTCTGCGTAGGAAGGATCGCTTTTTAAAACTTTGATGATATTTTCGATTGAGATGTTTCCTAATTTGCTACCTTGCCACGGAAAGAAAAGGCCTGTTGGCTTCGTATCCTGATCTCTTGGCACTACGTATGTTACGTGACACTGAGCACATACAAGGCTTCTCATTTGTTGATGGGATACATTGTTTGTGTCAACCCCCATTGTCTGTAAAGCTTTTATAAGAGTAAAGCCTCTTCTTATATGTAGTGACGCATCCTTTGGATTATGGCAGTCCAGGCAGGAGTCTCCAAGTTTACGGTGCTTTTCGGGTATCCAGCTCCAGACTTCTTTATAGGGCTTGTTGTAATAGGAAAGGCCATATTTTGCTTCAAGCTCTGGAGCGTATGTAGTTTTGCAGGTTAAGCATACACCTCCTGGCTTTAGTCTTGAAGCATCTATTTCAAGTTGGTCAATAATTCTATAGTAGTGGCTTCTTGGCTCGTTATATTCGATTCCAAAACCCCATCCATTATAAAGTAGAGCCATGAAAGGATATTCAGAAAGTTTATCGTAGATTATCTTATCTGTATCCCATCCTCTTTTGTATTTACTTTTTCCTGCTGGAGTTGGCTCCGCTGATTGTTTCCACATATCGTAATGGATTGGATATACTTTGCCCCATACCTCTGGATCAACCTCGTTTTCTGCAAGAACTGTTGTTTTAAACTCTTCGGCTTTCTCGGATTTACATCCGTAAAAGGCAAAAACCATAGCTAGAATTAAAAGGAAGGTAATTAGTTTCAAGGGTTTCATAAATTACTCCTTGACTTTAAATGGGGTTGTTCAAAAGATCATAGATGCCTAAAGATTTATCATTTGTAAAGACCTACTAGTCTATGGGAAATCCTTTTGTGACATTCCCAACAGTTTCTACTTTCGTGATTTAGCATGTTGGATACCACACCTTCATGACACCTTAAGCAATTGGACTGGACGGTTTTCCTTCCGTGGGAAGAAATTTGGATCCTTTCCGGGAATAGCCCAGTTTGGAAAGCTATAAGATCCATTCCTCCATCAATTGCCTTCCATAGATAAAAGTTTACCTTTGAATCATTTGGAAGGTGGCAGTCTATGCATTTTATGTTGTTATGAAGACCTCCCTTCAACCAAGCATTGTATTCTTCATGCATAACATGGCAGCTGGAGCAAAAGCGAGGCTCGTTTGTAAGAGTAAGAACCTTAGGCGATAAAAGAAAAAAACTTATCAGGAATGCCACAAATAACCCTATTATGCCTTTTTTCATTGCTTACTTCCCTTTAGGTTTTTAAGTTGTAACAAAACATCCCAAAAGCTATGGGAATAAGGATTTTGCTTAGCTTAGAGCTTTGAAGCTTCATTGGATTTAACTACTAATGAAAGACCTGCTTTAATGATTAACTCTGCAGGAATTACCTCATAGGTTTTTCCTTCTATTTCAATGGTTCTACATTCGAAGGGATCGCAAATATCGCAACAAGAAGATTTACCCACTTTACCTTCTATTAGATCTTCTAAAGGAACATCATTAATCCAGATTTTGTTAGAGTGTAAAGGATCCTTTTGGAATTCCTCTATTGAAAGCTCATCCTTTTCTAGGATGACCTCGACCCTTTGATGACTAAGAAGTCTTCTCAGAGCCGAGACTGCCTTTTCAAGTTCTTCTTCTGTAGATCCGCACCTCGAACAGGTTTGTCCTTCCAACACAAGCCGTTTCCATTTGATCTTCAGAGTTTTCATATTTCCCCCTCTCATAGTCACGTTACTCAAAGGTATTCTATATTATTTTTAAACATTTTCAGCAATCCGTAATTTTATCGCTTTTTCAAGCAATTCATGATAGATATAAAAGCCCTAGGCAAAGTAAAGGATTGTCATGGCTACGGGTTTTTTCATGGGGAACTCTCTTGACAAGATCTATGGATTTTCTATACAAGCACCAAGGCTATTAAAACGGAAAGGAGATGGGGTGTTATGAAGAGGACATTTCAGCCAAGTAATCTTCGACGCAAGAGGACTCACGGATTTCTTGCGAGAATGGCAACCCGTGGTGGGCGAAAGGTTATTAAAAGGCGAAGGGCTAAAGGAAGAAAGCGCCTCACGGTTTAACTCTGGAATGGCTAAGTTTAGCTTCAGACCCTATGAAAGGCTTAGAAGAGATAGGGATTACGAGTTAGTAAGAAAATTTGGAGAAAGGGCAAAAAGTCGTTATTTCATCTTGAATTACATGCCAAACAATCTATCCTATCATCGGCTTGGTTTAATTATATCCAGGAAGTATTATAAAAAAGCCTTCGAGCGGAACCGCTTAAAAAGGTGTATGAGAGAGTGGTTCCGCCTCAATAAGCACAACCTGGGAAATATTTTTATGGACATAGTCTTAATTGCTTTGCCAGGTCTAAATTTGAATAACTGTAGAAAAATCTTTGGGGAGATTGATTTTTTGTGGAAACGGGCTGGCTTAAAAAAATAGCTACAGAAATAATGGTTTTTCCTTTATATGTATACCGTTACATATTGTCGCCTCTTAAAGGTGGAGCTAGTTGTAGATTTTTTCCTACTTGCTCCGAGTATGCTATTCAATCCTTAAGGGCTCATGGTCCCCTTAAGGGAGTTTTTCTGATTCTTAGGAGAATTATTAAGTGCCATCCATGGCATCCTGGAGGGTATGATCCGGTGCCCGAAAATTTTGTCTTATGGAGATGGAGAGACTAAATGGAAAAAAGAGCTCTTTTAGCTTTAATTTTGTCGATATTGGTGCTTTACATATGGGACTATTACTTCTACCCAAAACCCCAGCAAACCAATAAGGAGGTTAAAGAAGAATCGAAAAAAGTTACCAAAGAGGATAAAGAATCTCAGGAAAAAATTTCCCTAGATGGCATTTTTCCACAGATGTCCATAGACAAATTGACGGAGGGCTTTAAAAAATGGTCTATTTCAACGAATATTTATGAAGTTCAGATCTTGGAAGTTGGAGCCAGAGTATTCTCTACCAAGCTTAAAAAGTATAAGGAAAGTTTAACAGAGGGTGCTCCTCCAATGGAGCTGGTAGCTGCAAAAAAAGCTGGTTATTTACCCTTCTCCCTTAGTTTTATTGACCATAAAGATATCAACATAGATGATATCACCTATCAGGGACCCTCTGAAACGAATATCTCTATTGGAGAGAAAGAATCCAAAAGGCTTGAGTTTTCCGCCAGAGTTGATAACAGGTTTGAAGTTAGCAAGATCTATAATTTTGATGGGAGTAATTACACAGTAGATGTGGAGGTGCGTATAAGAAACATCTCTAACGAGCCTCTTAAGGATCGGCTGGCTTTAAGTTTTTACTTTTTGCCTTACCAGGAGAATGAACCTTCCTATAACGAGTCTATTCTTGCCTTTTATGGAAACAAAACCTTCAATTCTGTTAGTATGAAGGATCTTAAAAAGAAAGATAAAATCATTCCAGCGCCTATAGACTGGATAGGTTATCAGAACAACTACTTCATTCAAGCTCTTATACCACTTACGGAGGAGAAGTATCAGCTTGTAGGAGACCTAGTAAATGATCAAAAGGGTGTTGTAAGGTTCGTCTATCTTTCAGAACCTTTCAACATTGATAAGGGTGCTGAAAAAACATGGAATTTCAAATTTTATGCAGGTCCGAAGGAACTAAGTGAGTTAAAGAAAGCTGGTCATAAACTTGTAGCTTCTGTAGACTACGGATGGGTAGGATTTATTGCTAAGCCTTTGCTTTATCTCCTTAAGTGGTTTTACTCCTTCACCCATAACTATGGTCTGGCAATAATTGGGCTGACTATTCTTGTTAAAATTGTTTGCTGGCCACTCACTCACAAGAGTTATCAGTCGATGCAAAAAATGAAGAAAATACAGCCTCTGATTGCCCAGTTGAGGGAAAAATACAAAAACGATAAAGAGAAGTTAAATCAAGAACTTTTAAATCTTTATAGAACCTACAAGGTCAATCCCATGGGTGGATGCCTGCCAATCCTACTTCAAATTCCTATATTCTTTGCCCTTTACAGAATGCTTTATAGTGCTGTTGAACTTCGCCATCAGCCTTTCTGTTTATGGATAAAGGATCTTACCGCTCCTGATAGATTGTATGTTGGTTTCAATATTCCTTATCTTGGTGGTATTCCTGTCCTTACTATTCTCATGGGGGTTTCTATGTTCATACAGCAAAAAATGACGCCTTCCACAGGCGATCCAAGGCAAGATAAAGTGATGCTTCTTATGCCGGTGGTATTTACAGTGCTTTTTATTAACTTTCCTTCTGGTCTTGTGCTTTATTGGTTTGTCAACAATATTCTTTCGATTATTCAGCAATACTGGATAGATCGAACTGTTAAAGCTTAAATTTGCCAGGCTTTCAAGAGGTGTCCTACCCATCTTGAAATGGAGGAAGAAAGATGCCTAACCTTGATCTAGAAATTGAAGAAAAATCCATAGAAGATGCCATTAAAGTGGCCTGTGAAACTTTAAAACTGCCTCGCGAAATGCTTGATATAGAAATTATTTCAAGAGGATCTTCAGGGATATTTGGAATCGTTGGGGCTAAAAAAGCTAAAATAAGAGTTCGCCCAAAGAAGCCATCAGAAGACATGATAGCCCTTCAGGCAAAGGATGTTTTGGAGGAGATTTTAAAATACATTAATGTGCCAGCTGTTGTTGAGCCAACCACCAAAAATGGACATGTATGGCTTAACATAATAAGTAGTGGTTCTGGTCTTCTTATAGGTAAAAAGGGTCAAACTCTGGATGCAATTCAGCATCTTGTTTCTCGAATTGTTAGCAAGAAAAGCGGTCATAGTGTTCCTATAGTGGTAGATACCGAAAATTATAGAAGCCGTCGTGAACAAAGCCTCATAGAACTCGCTAAGAAACTAGGTGAAAGAGTCAAAAAGAGTAATAGGCCTATAACAACAGCTCCTATGAGCATTCAGGATAGAAAGATTATCCATCTTGCTTTGAAAGACGATCCCTATGTAAAAACTAAGAGTAAAGGCGAGGGAAATATCAAACGAGTTGTAATCTATCCAGTCAAAGATACTAGGGTTGAATCGAAAAGAAGGAATCATCCTTCCGGTCGCTAACTCCCCAATAGGTCGTAGGAAACTAAAATTCCTACGACCTTTTATTTTGGCTTTCTTGATTTAAATCATTTTTTTTGCCTCCAGCTTCGATAAAATTGCTAACAACAATAAAAAATAAGAGGAGGTTAGCCATGTTTTGCTATCAGTGTGAACAGACAGCAAAGGGTGAAGGGTGCACAAAGATTGGAGTTTGTGGGAAACAGCCCGATGTGGCATCTCTTCAGGATCTTCTTGTATATACGGTTCAAGGACTTAGCCAGGTTGCACAGATGGCCTGGAAAGCTGGCATAAAGGATCCCGAGGTCAATACCTTTACCTGTGAAGCTCTTTTTTCAACCCTTACCAACGTAAACTTTGATCCTGATAGATTTCCACCTTTGCTAGAAAAGGCTTTGTCTCTTAGAGAAAACCTTAAGAAAAAGCTAAGGGAAGCTGGTATTAAGGAAGAATTTCCAGAGGGATCAGCTACCTTTTCCTTGCCACAAACTAAGGATGAAATGGTCTCTCTTGGTGAATCTCTAGCATTATTCTCCAAAAAGGATGATGACCCAGATATAACATCTTTGAAGCATACCCTTATATTTGGCTGTAGAGGCATATCCGCCTATGCCCACCATGCTCAAATTCTGGGCAAAGAAGATGACGAAATTTATAGATTCATCCACGAAGCCCTTGCCACCACACTGAGAAAGGACGTTGGGCTTTCTGAGATGGTTGATTGGGTTTTAAAATGCGGAACTGTGAATCTAAAAACCATGGAACTTCTTGACAATGCCCATACTGAAACCTATGGTCATCCCGTTCCAACAAAAGTCCCTCTAGGACACAAAAAAGGTAAGGCTATCTTGGTTTCTGGCCACGATCTTAAAGATCTAGAAGAGCTTTTAAAACAAACGGAAGGAAAGGGCATATACATTTACACCCATGGGGAGATGCTTCCTGCCCATGGTTACCCAGGTCTTAAAAAATATCCTCACTTTTATGGCCATTACGGAACCGCCTGGCAAAACCAACAGAAAGAGTTTCCAGCCTTTCCCGGAGCAATCCTTATGACCACCAACTGTATCCAGAGACCTGCTGAAGTTTACAAAGCAAACATCTTTACCTCTGGAGTAGTTGGATGGCCTGGAGTTACCCATATTGCTGACAGAAACTTTGAACCTCTTATAGCAAGGGCTATGGAACTTCCAGGTTTTACGGAAGATGTAAACGCAAAATACGTAATGGTTGGCTTTGCAAGAAACGCCATCTTAAGCATAGCTGATAAAGTTATTGAGGCTGTAAAGGCTGGTAAAATAAGACACTTTTTCCTGGTAGCTGGATGCGATGGAGCAAAACCTGGGAGAAATTATTATACGAGGTTTGTTGAGCTAGTTCCCAAAGATTGCGTGGTTTTAACTCTTGCTTGCGGAAAATTCCGTTTCTTCGATAAAGACCTTGGATCTATCGATGGTATTCCAAGGCTTCTTGACATGGGTCAATGTAATGATGCCTACTCCGCTATCCAGGTTGCCCTAGCCCTTTCTAAAGCCTTTAATGTTGGAGTTAACGAACTTCCTCTTTCTTTGATCCTATCCTGGTATGAGCAAAAGGCTGTTGCCATTTTGCTTTCCCTTCTTGCCCTTGGCATAAAAAATATACGTCTTGGCCCATCTCTTCCCGCCTTTATAACCCCCAATGTGTTGAACTTTCTTGTTGAAAAATATAACATAAAACCTATTTCTACTCCTGAAGAAGACTTAAAGTCTATCCTAGGCTAAAATAACTTTCAGGCACCTCCCTTTGGCAAGAGGTGCCTGACTAAAAAGCCTGGTTGATTTACCTCAAGGGATGGAAAAATTCGTAAATATTTTTTGCTACTTTAGGAGATATACCAGGTATTGCCATAAGCTCTTCTAGCTGGGCTTTGCTTATAGCTTCTATGTCTTTGAAATACTTAAGAAGAATCTCTTTTCTCTTTTTGCCTATGCCTTTTATGTTGTCTAGAATGGAAGCTTTTAGAAATTTACGGTGGACTTTCTGGTAGTTTTTTAGGGCAAATCGATGAGCTTCATCTCTTATTTTTTGAATAAATCTTAAAATTTCCTCTGGTAGGGAAAGGGGTTCTGAACTTCCAGGAATGTAAAGTTTTTCAGAAAGAAGCCTTTCAACTTTGGAATTTAGCGTTCTATCCTTTGCAATAGCCACAACAAAGGGTTTATTGTGGTAAAAACCATCTAAAGCCTCTAGAGCTCCCTTGAGCTGAGATTTCCCACCATCTATTATTAAAAGGTCAAGGGATGAGAAAAGTTCTTCTTCCTCTTCGATGAACCTTTTCAGAGTAAGTTTTATCATGACTGGGTCGTTTGGCTTGTCAACACTTTCAAAGGTATAGGCTCGGTAGAGTTCAGGAGAAGCTATCCCTTTTTTGAAAACAACAACCGCTCCAACAGTGTGTTTCCCCTGAAGATTGGATATGTCAAGACAACCTATGAGTTCCGGTAGAAAATCTAATCCCAGAAATTCTTTAAGTTTATTTGCTCTTAGGTTCATTAGCTCGGCTTCCAGGGAAGCCATTTTTGCATGGTTTATGGCATTTTTGCTTGCCATTTCAAGGAGTCTTTTATCGTGTTCAGTCTTGCCAAAGGAAATTGTTACAGGTCCTCCCCTTAGTTCTTCTAGATATTTCTCTAGGATTTCCTTGGTTTCTATCTCGATTGGCAAAACAATTTCTTCTGGTATGAATGGATGTAGCTCGTAATACTGTTTTATAAAGGATTCGACAATCTCTTTTTCACTCCCAATTGCATTGCTTATATCAAAGTGCCTTTGACCACTTATAGCACCCTGTCTTATAAAGATTATGAAAGCTATAGAACGATCTTCTTCTAGGTAGAAGCCAAAAACGTCCTTAGAACTTACATCTTCGCTAGTAATTACAGACTGCCTTTCCATCATGAGGTCTATAGCTTTTATGCGATCTCTATAAAGAGCTGCCTTTTCAAATTCGAGGTTTTCGGAAGCTCGTTTCATTTCTTCGAAAAGCTTTTCCTTTATAGTGCTATCTTGACCATTTAGGAAATTTATAAGGTCCCTTACAACTTTCCTGTATTCTTGAGGCGATATTTTGCCACTGCAGGGTCCAAGGCAAAGCCCAATGTCATAGTTAAGGCAAGGGCGTTCCCTTTTTATAAAGGTATTTGTCGAACACTTCCTTAGGGGAAAAGCTCTTCTTAAAAACTTTAAGACTTCCTTCAGAGCCTGAACAGAAGGGTAGGGACCAAAATAAAAAGCCCCATCCCTTTTAAAGATTCTCGTTATTTCGATTCTTGGGAACTTCTCACTGGGATCTATTTTTATAAGGGGATAGTTTTTGTCATCCCTTAAGACAACATTATAGGGAGGTCTAAATTTTTTTATCAGCTGAGCTTCAAGAATAAGAGCTTCCTTTTCGCTTTGAGTAAGTATAAATCCGAAGTGAGAAGCCTTTTTTAGCATTGAGGCAGTTTTAGAAGAAGGTTGAGCTTTTAGATAGCTAAGAAGGCGTCTTTTGACATTTGAAGATTTGCCCACGTAAAGGACATCGCCTTTTGGGTCTTTAAAGATATAAACACCCGGTTCTTCAGAAAGTTGGTTGGTTGCTAAGGTCTCCTTTGCTAACAAGTCTATGGATAAGAACTTTTCTAAAAAAGCCATTTATTAAAGTAAAGGGAGCTCAAAAAGAGCTCCTTACTGTGTAATTTTACATATATTCGTGGGTTCCCATAACCACAGGAACACCAAAATTTGATTTTATCATTTCTGCTAGCTCTTCAGGTTTATAATAAGGACATCCCGGCTGAGGCTTTACCATGCAGGTGCTCAAGTGTATTTCATCGGGTTTCATATCAGAAAGCTTCATGGCCATCTTTAGGTTTGGCATAACTGTTCTTCCAGGACATTCGCAGGGAACAAAGAAAATAACTTGGGATGATTCGCTAAATTTTCCCTCGCCCATAGCTGCTGCTTTAAAACATCTCCATTCACCAGGACAGCCATAGCCCTCTTCCATATATGCACCGCAACCAATAATACCCACCTTTTTCATTTCTAAACTCCTTCCTTTAAGTTTATATTAAAAAACTCTACAGCGTTTTGAAAAGTTAACCCCCTGTAAAGATCTTCTTCCACTATTCCTTGTTTTCTAAGCCATTCCATATAGGGAACTGAAAGCTTCTTTGCAGAATCACTATTTAATATGATTGAGCTGGCTCGGTCTTTACGAGTTTCCAGAAGAGTTAAGAGTTCTTCAACTGAACTTTTACCTTCCTGAAGAGTAATTCCCGTAACGTAGCCAGCCCCATGAACATAATCAAAGGTTTTTATAGTTACATGATCGATAATAATGAAAGGATGAAGTGGTTCGTAGTATTCAAGAAGCTTTAAAAGCTTTTCCGTCATCCTCTCCTTGTTATTCCTAGGTGTATGGATTCCAAGGCGTTTTGACTTCGGTAGAAACTCTTCTGCCCACTCAAGTTGCCATCTAAAGATTTTTTCTTCCTCTGCCGAATCGGTATCCATGCCAATTTCGCCAAGTCCAAGACATTTTGGATTTTCAAGGTGTTTCTTGAGACTGTCCTTTATAACTTGGGGTAATTCCCTTTCTTTCGCTAAATCATGAGGAATAGAACGAGGATGAATGCCAACGAGGTAAAAGAAGGGAACCCCTTCTTTTGTGAGTTCCTTACAAAGCTTATCTAAACTATCCCAATAGGATGGGTAGGCAAGGTAAGAGCCTATTTCTTCGTTGTAAGACCAGGTTATACCACCAAGTTCCATTTGACGGTAAATTGTTAAAAAATCTGGCACATGCTTCATTAAAATGTCTATATGGCAATGGGCATCCAATACTTCCATAGGAACACTCTTTCCAAAGGTGATTTGACAATCAAAACTTTAATATACTTGACAAGTAAAGTCAATCATCTCTAATCTAGAACTCTTCGAAAAAATCTCATCAAGGGAGGGGCTTTGACATGGAATCTTCAGGGGAAAACATTAAAGTGGTTATAATCGGTGGAGTTGCCTGCGGTCCCAAAACCGCTTCTAGATTAAAAAGGCTTATGCCGGAAGCTGAAGTTACCCTGATTGATAAATCAGCAACAATCTCTTACGGCGCCTGTGGACTTCCTTATTATGTTGAAAGTCTTTTTGACGATGTGATGGTTCTTAACGAAACGCCCGTTGGAATAAGGAGAACGCCCCAGTTTTTTGAAGCTGTTAAGGGCTTTAAGGTTCTTACCAGGGTTGAGGCCATCTCTATAGACAGAAGTGAAAGGAAGGTAAGAGTAAAACATCTTGATACGGGAAAAGAAGAGGATCTTTATTACGATAAGCTAGTTATTGCAACGGGAGCAGAACCCCTAAGGCCTCCAATCCCAGGGATAGATAAAAGCAGGGTATGGACAGTTAGAAATCTAGAAGATGCCGTCTTTATAAGGAATGCTATAGAAAAGGAAGGTTGTAAAAAAGCGGTAGTTGTTGGTGGAGGTTACATTGGCCTTGAGATGGCGGAAGCCCTAAAAATAAAGGGGCTTGATGTGTCCATTGTTGAGATGTGTGATCACGTTCTTCCCCAGATGCTCGATAAAGAAATAGCCCTTCTTGTTCAAAAGCATCTTGTTGAAAAAGGAGTTAAGCTTTTTGTGGAGGAAAAGCTGGAAGCTATAGAAGGGGATGATTATGTCAAGGCTGTTCGAACCAACAAAAGAATGATTGATACTGACATGGTTGTTTTTTCTGTTGGAGTGAAGCCAAGGGATGAACTTGCAAGAAAAGCTGGGCTTGCTTGCCATGAAAAAGGAGGCATTATTGTAAATCATTTTTGTCAAACCAGCGATCCTAACATCTATGCAGGTGGAGACTGCGTTGTAAATAGCTATATCTATCCCTATCTTGGAGCACCTGTTTACACCCCTCTTGGTTCTATAGCTAATAAACATGGAAGAATTATTGCGAATCATATTACGGGCTTGGTAACCCCCTTTATGGGCGTTTTGGAAACGACTATCTGCAAAGTTTTTGATCTTACTGTTGGCAGGGTTGGGATAACAGAAGAGATGGCCAGAAATCTTAACCTGGATGTTGAGACAGCTATCTGGGCTGGACCGGATAAGCCCCACTATATGGGCGGGAAGCCTATCATTATAAAGATGATAGCCCAGAAGCGTTACAGAAAGCTTATCGGGGTGGAAATAGTAGGAACTGGCGATGTGTCTAAGAGACTAGATGTGGCAGCAACTTCTATGTTTTTCGGCGCAACTGTTGACCAAATTGCCTATTTGGATCTTGGATATGCTCCCCCCTATTCACCCCCACTAGATCCAATTATGACAACAGCCCATGTTTTGTTGAACAAGATGAACAACATAGCAAAGAGTCTAAATCCTCTTGAAGCTTATAGGTGGATGAAGGAAAAAAGGGACATAATTCTTCTGGATGTCAGAACACCCCAGGAATTTTCAGAATCTGGCTTTAAAGATGAGCGGGTTATTCATATACCTCTCGGTCAATTGAGGCAAAGGGCTTCAGAACTTTCAAAGGACAAAGATATCCTTACCTTCTGTAAAGTGAGCATGAGAGGCTACGAAGCTCAAAGGATTCTTAATGCTCAAGGGTTTGAAAGGGTTTGGTTTATAGAAGGCGGACTCGTTGCCTGGCCTTTCGAATGAAAAATACCTTGAGAACTTCTTTAAAAAATGCCTCATTCCCTTCCCCCTCGGTAATCAATCATTCCGATGGGAAGGAGATGGCAGTTGGGAGGTAGAGTGCCACTCTCTACCTGAACATCTATGGCAATACCTCCCCTTGCGTTCCATATCCCAACAACTCTTAGATATTTTGGTTCCAGAGCTTCCTTAAGCCTTTGGTGTATATAAACCGTGCCTTCCTCCTGAAAAAGACCGTAGTTTCTAAAACTTCCTATGAATAACTTGAAAGATTTGCTTTCCACAAGCCATTCATCAGGCACGTAATCTACGATAATTGTGGCGAAATCTGGCTGTCCCGTTATAGGACAAAGGCTAGTAAACTCCGGAGCGGTAAGCCTTACAACATAATCAATATTGGGATAAGGATTTTTGAAGGTTTCTAAGATAGCTTCCTCAGGTGATTTTGGAAGCTCTACCTTACTTCCAAGTTGGCTTATTATGCGTCTATATCTTTCCATATAAGCATTCTACTCCATATAAATGGTTGGATCGGGAACCCCTGCCTCTTTAAAGCCCTTTTTTCTAAGGATACAACTATCGCACCTTCCACAGGCTCTTCCCTTTTCATCAGGAAGGTAACAGGAATGGGTAAGGCTGTAATCTAGGCCGAGCTCTATCCCCTTTCTTATTATCTCAGCCTTGGAAAGTTTTATAAGAGGTGTGTGAATCTTAAACTTTATCCCCCTTTCAACACCAGCTTTCGTGCCAAGATTTGCCATTTTTTCAAAGGCTTTTATGTATTCAGGGCGACAATCGGGATAACCTGAATAATCTAAAACATTTACTCCTATGAAGATATCACCTGTTCCTATTACTTCTGCCCAGGCTAAAGCAAAAGAAAGAAATATGGTATTTCTTGCAGGAACATAGGTTGGAGGAATGGAAGAGGCTATCTCTTCCAGGGGTCTATCTTTTGGAATATCCATACCCTTTTTTCGACTTTTAACAAGGGCAGAGCCTCCTATTTTCCCAAAGGGAACTTCAAGAATAAGGTGTCTTTTTACTCCTAAGGCTTTAGCAACTCTTTTTGCTGATTCTACCTCTACCTTATGGGTTTGCTGATATCTGAAAGTAAGAGCATAGGTTTCATAGCCTTCACTTTTCGCAATAGCAAGAGAAGTGGATGAATCAATCCCTCCTGATAGTAAAACCACGGCTTTTCGGTCTCCCATCCTATACACCCCTTCTATCGCCCCATAAAAGTTTATGGAGTTGAAGGTTCAGCCTGACATTTAACTTATCTTTGAGAATCCATTCAGCTATCTTTCCAGCCTCTTCTATGTAATTTCCAGTAAAGACTGGCGAAAAGTTTATTATAGCTTTCTTGCCCTTTTTGGCTATCCTGCTAGATATCTCCTTGGCAAAGTTATAATCTTCTAAGTTGCCTATTACAAACTTGACCTCATCCTGGTCTGTAAGTCTTTCTATATTTTCGTAGTCGTTGTAAGAAGACATACCACTTGAAGGACACTTAAAATCAACAATCCGAACACTTCTTCTATCGACGAGATCTATGTTTAGACTTCCGTTGGTTTCTACTAGAACCCTATAGCCTTTTTCAATAAGACCCTTTACCAGATGGGGGGTAGCTTCTTGGAGGAGAGGTTCACCACCTGTAACCTCAACAAGATTACAGTCAAAGGCTGAAACTTTAAAGAAAACTTCTTCAAGGGACAAGGTAAATCCTTCTCTTTTTGCGTATTCTGTATCGCAGTAAGTGCAATTTAGATTACATCCCGAAAGTCTTACAAAAGTACAAGGAAAACCCGCGTAGGTAGATTCTCCTTGAAGGCTAAAAAAGATCTCACAAACCCTAAGTTTCATCACCTCTAAAGGCGATCTCCATCCATCTTTTTAGTATGTTCCTGTATTCGGGATCTTTTATAATAACTCTTGGTTTACCTTCGCCGATGGGAGGAACAATCTGAACCCATCCTTCAGCAAGCCAGTTAATGCATTGGGAATATATTTCATACTCCAGGGAAAGACCTCTTTTTCTTACCGATTCCAGACTGTCGGAAGGAAAGATAGGATAAACCATCTGGGCTATTATAGGACCTGTGTCCTCTCCTTCATCAACGAAATGGACAGTAACACCACCCCACTTGCAGCCATACTCGAAGGTATCTTCGTAGCCGTGTCTTCCAGGAAAGGAGGGAAGAAGGGCAGGATGAATATTTAGAACCCTGAAAACCCCACTGGAACCCTTAAAATGGCTTAGAAAATAAGGTGTAAGAAGCCTCATAAAACCGGCAAGACAAACATAGTCGATTTCATAGGGCTCAAGAATTTTTAGAAGCTCCTCTTCCGCTTTTAGATATGAAGAAAGCTTTCTGAGAGAAAGGGGGGTCTTTCCCAACACATTCTTTGCCTTTTCTAATAGCTCCTCGTTGGATTCTGAGGCCAGGTATTTTTTATAATCTACCACGAAAGAGGGAATATTATGGTTTCTAGCCCTTTCAAGACCGTAGGCATCTTCTCTATCGCTTATTACCAACTTAATTTCTGCTTTAAGCCTTCCTTGAAGGGCTCTATCTATCATTGCCTGAAGGTTTGTCCCACTTCCAGAGATAAAAACCGCTAGTTTAAGCATCTTTATTTCCAGTAATAAACAGCATTTTTAAAGAATTTTATACCGAGGCCTTCTTCATTTAAGGGTTCCTTTGAAGACCGCTTGAACCATTCCTTTTGTAATGTCCAGTGGGGGTGATTCGTAATGTGGTTGAAAGCTTCGGGGTGAGGCATAAGTCCCATTATCCTACCTGTAATATCGCAAATTCCTGCAATATCCATCAGGGATCCATTTGGGTTATACGGAAATTTACCGTTGGCTGGAGAGCCATCAGGGAAACAGTAAATAAGGGCTATTTGGTTGTTTCTTTCAAGATCTTCAAGGACACTTCTGTCGGCGTAGAATTTTCCCTCTGCATGACGCACCGGAAATTCAACCACCTCAAGCCCTTTAGTAAAAACGCAAGGAGATGAAGGATTTGCCTTCAGCCATACCCACATATCAAGAAAATGGCCGCAGTCGTTATTTATCAAAGCAACTTCTCTTCTAAAGAAATTTTCTTTGTCCCCAAGATTCGTAAACCTTCCGGGAAGAAGTCCCATATTTACAAGCACCTGAAAGCCATTACATATCCCAAGGATTAGGCCACCTCTTTGGAAAAACTCCATGATTTCATCTGCCATCTTTTCTCTAATCCTACATCCCATAATGGTGCCTGCTCCATGGTCATCCCCCCACGAAAATCCACCATCTATTACAAAGATTTGATAGTCTTTAAGGGTTTTGGAACCCCTAAGAAGCTCGTTTAGATGGACTCTTTCAGCCACCGCACCAGCACATTCAAGGGCATAGGCTGTCTCGTAGTCGCAATTTAAGCCAAAGCCTGTAAGCACAAGAGCCCTAGGTTTTCCTTGTTTTTCTATAGAATTAAAATTTTTGGTTTTGCTAAGGGGTGTAACGGGAGGCGGTTCAGAAACCTCCTTTCCAGACCAGGAGCTTCTTAATCTTTCTAAAGGCTCTTCAAAAAGAATTTCTCCATTAAGGCCTATACATCTGAAGACTTTTTCTCCAATTACTCTGCCTATACTCTTTACTGGGATGTTTTGGCTCTTTAGCCTATTTGAAAAGATTTTTTCAAAGGCTTCCTTGTGCTCCGAAGATACTGTAACGATAAATCTACCTGCCGACTCACTGAAAAGAATCTGGTCATTTCTTGTTAGTCCTTCCGCCGGAACCTTTCTTAAATCAACCTCTATACCTAGCCATCCAGCCATAGAAACCAGGGCAAGATGAACCCCCAAACCACCCCTGTAGACACCGTGGCAAGAAGCTACCAAGCCTTTACTTATGGCTTCTTCAAGAGCTTGATAAAGAAGAAGCACCTCTTCTACAGAGACCTTCGGCACCTTTAAGCCAATATAGTTAAAAAGCTCATAATATTCGGAACCGCCAAGCTCATCCTTTGTAAGTCCTACTATATAGACTTCATCTCCTGGCACTTTAACTTCCATGGAAAGGGCTTTAAGAAGGTCTTCCACTATGGTTGTAGCGGTAAACTGCATTACAGGAAGACCCGAGACTTTGTGACGCTCCCCGAAAGCGCCCTTAAGGATTCCATCTACATACATGCTGTCTTTTCCTGAAAGAAGAGGAATTCCAAAGGCAAGACAATAATCCCTTAAAGCCATATTAGCCCTGACGAGTTGAGCTGCCTTGTATTTGCCATCTGGATTATCTTTAGGGTCATACTGAATGGAAGGCCAGCAGAAGTTGTCAACGCCTCCTATAGTTTCTAGTTTTCCACCTACTGAAAGAAGCCTCCGAACGGATTCATCAATTGTTACTGCCACCATGTGGTAGGTATCAATAATACCGTAAGAGGGATGAAGAACCTGGGTAACCGCTATTGCCCTTCTGGAAGAAAGGATAGGTCTAACAACAACCGCATCAGAGGGCATATCCCGATGTCTTCCAACAAAGTATTTTATTACCGATCCCCCCTGGACTTCATGGTCATATTGTCTGTGGATCCATTCTCTTGATCGAATATTAGGTCTTGAAAGCATTGTGTTCAAAAGTTTTCCATAGTCTTCAGGTTCCTTAAGAACCGGCTCAAAAAGTCCTCTATACTCTGGAGGAAGCCAAAGGGCTTCAAACTGCCACTGGGGAAAGGCCTCTTCAAAGAAGCTTATATCAAGATAGGCGCAGGTTTTTCCGTTATAAGTGATGTGAAGTTTTCCTGAGTTTTCGTATCTACCTATGACTGTGCTCTCTACTTCGTGTTTTTTTGAAAGCTCCATGAAACGGCCGAGATGTTCAGGTTTGATTGAGACAGTCATTCTCTCTTGAGACTCTGAAACCCATATCTCCCATGGGTCAAGTCCTTCATATTTTAGTGGAACCTTGTCAAGTTCTATGTAAGCTCCCCCAGCAATTCTACAGGATTCCCCAACGGATGACGAAAGCCCACCACCGCCGTTGTCTGTTATAAAAGAGATAAGACCTTCATCTCTTGCTTCCAGGAGAAAATCATGCATTTTTTTCTGTGTGTAGGGATCCCCTATCTGAACATGTCCTACGGGAGTGCTTTCTGAATAAGCTTCACTTGATGCTGTAACTCCATGGATGCCATCTTTTCCAACTCTACCACCACACATAATAATCAGATCACCATGGGAGGCACGCTTTTCGTGGCAAGGCTCACCCTTTACGGTTTTAGGCATTATTCCTATGGATGCAACAAAGACAAGGCATTTCCCTAAGTAAGAAGGATGATACAGGAGATTTCCAAAAAGGGTTGGCACTCCATGCTTGTTCCCGCCATCTCTTACACCTTCCACAACTCCATCAAGAAGCCTTCTAGGGTGGAGGTGTGGTTTAAGGGAACCTTTATAGTCTGATGGGGCAACACAATAGCCGTAAAGACCTCCTATCATCTTTGCCCCTTTTCCAGTTCCCATAATGTCTCTATAGACTCCCACTATACCTGTGAGGGCTCCCCCATAGGCTTCCATGTTGGATGGGCTGTTATGGGTTTCTCCGGTTATGACGTAATTATAGTCTTCATCAAATTTTGCCACCCCTGCATTATCCCATAGAACAGAAACAACCCAATCTTTGGATTTTTGAATTTGGAGGGTTGGGGCTTCTATAAAGGTTTTGAAGAGATTATCAATTGTCTGTCTTTCTCCTGTTGATATGTCCAAATATTCAAATTTTCCTTTGAAAGTATTGTGGTTACAGTGGTCACTTCGGGCTTGTGAAATTGCCTCAAGTTCTACATCGGTTGGTTCATAAAGTCCTACAGACCTTCTAGAGGAAATTACTTCGGGTTTGTTAAAGTAAAGCCTTATAATTGGAATATCTTGAGGATGGAGGGCAAGGTTTCTTTCTTTGCTCAGTTTTTCAAGGATTTCATCGGAGGTTATGGAAAAGGTTTTTACATTGTTTTCCTTTGGCTGAATAATGACTTTAGGAATTATGAAACCAATGCCCTCTTCAGGATCCCATTGGTTTTTATGGATAATTTTCCATTGCTGGATCAGCTCGTTTGCAAGAAGTTCCTTTGTTATGGTTTCTACCTGCTCGAAGTTTAAATCGCCTGTTTTTATCTCGTAGATCTTAGAGGTATAGGCTCCACCACCATTTATAGGTCTTCCAAGGTAGTCTGAGATGGCTTCAATAGCAACACTTCCAGCAGTATCCCTTACACCAGGTCTAAAACCTACCCATATGATCCATTCAAAGGGATCTATCATAGGATTGCTAAGGGGCTTGAAGCTAGATATGTGTATTACAGGGTTAGAGAAGATATTTTTTCTTATAGATTCAAATTCTTCTTCGGAAAGATCCAGATCAAAGGTGATTACATGAATTGTTCTTATATTTACATCCCAGCCAAAGTAGTTTGAAACCTTCCCTTTTATACGTTCACCTTCAGCATCACGAAGACCTTTTTTAAAAGCGATTTCAAGTCTTTTTAGCATATCAAATCATCCCTTCATCTTAAAGGAGAGATTAAGAATAGAAAAACCTTAGAGGGTCTCCTGTTGGGTGGTAGGTAAAGGATAGGTTGGAAAGAAGAGACTGCAAGTCAGGAGTAATACCTTTAAATTTAATACCACATCCTTTAGGAACTGCCTGATCCCCTGGAGCGAAGGGGTTGGTCCATACTACTTCTCCCTGAAGCTCAATAGGATTTGGTAGATCCGGAAATCTTATCTTTAGTTTTACTATTTCCCCAAGCATTGGTGGGTCATCAGTCATAACGAGGATTCCCGTAGGGCCAAAATTTGTTGAAGTTCCAACAATCATTTCATCACCAACATAAATGATGACCTGTATTGCTTTAGTCATACCTTTACCTTAGCTTTATGCCAAAGTGTTCTGTCATAGTTTTGGCAATCCTTTGATGAACTTCGTTTACTTCCTCATCGGTAAGGCTTCTTTCGTAAGATCTGTAAGTAAGGCGATAAGTGACGCTTTTTAGAGATTCGCCAAGTTGTGGACTTTCGAAGATATCAAGTATTTCAACTTCTTCTAGCAAAGTCTCTCCTAAAGATAATATGAAAGCTATACCATCTTGAACCATAAAGGCTTTATCCACCACCACCGCCAAATCCCTTACTACCGATGGGAACTTTGGAAGAGGATTGAATCTTACATCCGTTTTTCTAAGCTCGAAGAGCTTTTCAAAGTTAAGTTCAAGAAGCCATACTGGGTATTTTATATCAAAAGATTCCGCTACCAATGGATTCAATTCTCCTACACAACCTATTTCTTCTTCCTTTACAAGAATGCTAGCAGATGAGGCTGGATCCATATAGGGAAATCTTGTTGTGTTTACGGGACGGTAGATGGGATTTTCTATCCTTAGAAACTCAAAAACTGCCTCAGCCACACCTTTAATGTCGCTATAGTCAACTTCCGATTTTTTATAAAGAAGTTTTTCTTCCCTTTTTCCGACTATAAGGGCTACTAAATAAAATATCTCATCGGGAAGAACCCGATCCCTTCTTGTCATGAAGATCTTACTTAGTTCAAAGAGCCTAAGATCTACATTCTGTCTTCCTATATTGTGACTTGCGGTCATGAGAATGGATGGCACAAGGGTTGTCCTCATTACCGCCTGTTCTTCACTCAGGGGGTTTAGTATCCTAACAGGATTTAACCTTTCATCTCCTTTGGGAAATCTAAGCTTTTCAATAGCTTTTTGGGAGATGAAAGAGTAAGTGATTATCTCTTTAAAGCCAAGACCTTTCATAAAATTTTTTAGCTCATCCCGTAGGCGAAGGTGATCATTTGGTTCTATATCCGCCATCTGAATTATGGGCTTTTCAACAGGGATTTTGTCGTAGCCATAGATACGAGCTATTTCTTCCGTAAGGTCAACTTCTCTTTTTATGTCCTGTCTGAAAGAAGGGGGTATAACCTCAAGATTTCCGTCTTCCCTAATCTTTACATCCATGAAAAGCCTTTTAAGAAGACTTGCCATTTCGTTACTACTTAGATTTGTTCCCAAGTATTTGTTGGCTTTGTCGACTCTAAGTTCCAAAGAGGGTCTTTTGAAGGGTACAGGATAAACATCAATCCTTCCCTTTGCTATTTTCCCGCCTGCTAGTTCATACATAAGCTGGGTAGCCCTATCAAGGGCGGTTATGACACCTTCTGGGTCTACCGTTCTTTCGAAACGGTAACTTGATTCTGTTGAAAGCTTAAGTTTTCTACTGGTTCTTCTGGTAGAGATGGGGTTAAAAAAGGCACTTTCTATCAATACATGTTTTGTATCTTCATAAATCCCAGAAAATTCTCCACCCATTATACCAGCAACAGCAACAGGTCCCTTACCATCGCAGATCATCAAGGAATCATCAAAAAGGTACCTTTCCTGCCCGTCAAGGGTTATAAATTTAGTGCCCTTTTCTAAACATTTAACAACTATACGATGATCTGCCAATCTTTCATAGTCAAAGGCATGGAGGGGCTGACCCATCTCAAGCATTACATAGTTTGTTACATCAACAATGTTGTTAATGGCTCTTATACCTGCCGATTCAAGTCTTTCCTTAAGCCAGCTGGGAGATTCTCCTACCTTAACATCAAAGATTACCCTGGCAGCGTAGCGAAAACATTTTTCTGGATCTTCAATATCTACTCTTGCCACAGTTTCTATAGGTGGTCCTTCTTCGACGAGCACAATTTCAGGAAATTTAAGGGGCTTTTCATAGATGGCCGATAGCTCTCTAGCAAGACCAATCACAGAGAGGCAGTCTCCCCTATTAGGGGTAATAGAAAGGTCTATTATAGAATCTTCTATTCCAATAGCCTTATCAAGGGGTAGCCCCAAAGAGGTATTCTCAGGAAGAATCCAGAGTCCAGAGGCATCATCTCCAAGGTTTAATTCTTTTGAAGAGCAGAGCATTCCTTCCGATTTTTCACCACGAATTGTAGTTTCTTGAACAGAAACACCGCTTGGAAGGGTAGTGCCTGGCAGTGCCAGGGGAACAATAGTGTTTACCTTCAGATTGGGGGCACCGCAAACAATTTGGTATTCTTTTTTTCCGTCGGTAACTTTGCAGATTTTCAGAAGATCAGCTTTTGGATGATTTCGTATCTCAAGGATTTTTGAAGTTATCACCTTTTTTAAGTAGGGATAACGGTCTTCAACGCTTTCTACCTCCAGACCTGCCATGGTAAGGCGATTAGCAACTTCGTAAACATCCGCATCGATATCTACATAGGACTTTAACCATCTGTAACTTACTCGCATAGCTTAAAACAACCCCCTAAAAGCTAAAAAAGCCCCTTTGAACCGCACGGCTTGAACGTTATGACTTTACCATTGATTGACCAGCCCATCTAACCTCCATGGCTTAAAATCCCGCAAATTGGTCAAGGAATCGAACGTTATTTTCAAAGAATAGCCTGAGGTCATCTATATACCATTTGAGCATGGCAATACGCTCTATGCCCATTCCAAAGGCAAAACCTGTTACCTCTTCAGGATCGTATCCAACCATTTCAAACACAGCAGGGTTTACCATTCCAGAACCAAGGATTTCTAACCATCCACTATAGGAACACACTCTGCACCCAGAACCGCCACATATAACGCATTGGATGTCAACTTCTGCACTTGGTTCCGTAAAGGGGAAAAAGCTAGGTCTAAAGCGAACACCAACATGAGGACCAAACATCCTCTGGACGAAAAGAGTTAAAACAGCCTTTAGATTGGCAAAAGATATATCTTTGCCAACCATTAGGCCTTCTACCTGATGGAACATAGGAGAATGGGTCATATCAGAATCGCACCGGTAAACCTTCCCTGGGGCTATTATTTGAATGGGCGGGCGCCTCTTTTCCATCACTCTTACCTGAATTGGAGATGTATGGGTCCTTAGAACTACATCATCGGAAATGTAAAAAGTATCTTGCATATCTCGGGCAGGATGTTCTTTTGGGATGTTAAGGGCTTCGAAATTATAGTAATCCAGCTCTACCTCTGGACCTTCTACCACTTCAAAGCCCATCTGGGTAAAGATACTTACAATTTCTCTGGTAACCTGAGTAACAGGATGGAGAGATCCTCTTGGTGGCACACGACCAGGTATTGTAACATCAATGGCTTCCTTAGAAAGAAGGCTAATTTCTTTGGCCTTGGAGATGGCCTTTTCTATGGACTCTTCTAGTAAGCTTTTTGCCTCATTTAGAATTTTACCAACCTGAGGCCTCAAGTTGGGTTCAACCTTTCCAAGTTCCTTGAAGAGGCTTGTTATGACACCTTTTTTGCCAAGATACTTAACCTTTACCTGCTCTATCCCTTTTATATTGCTACCGCAGGCGTTAAGTTCTTCTAATGCCTTTTCAAGGGTAACCTTGATGTTATCCTCGCTAATCAATGCCAAATCCTCTCCCCAATTAGGCGGTATTTAGGGCTTCCTTTGCTATGTTGACAAGTCTTTTAAAGGCTTCCATGTCACTATATGCAAGACCTGCCAACACCTTTCTATCTAAAGCCACCTTTGCCTTTTTTAAGCCTTCTATAAACTTAGAATAGGTAAGCCCATTCAGCCTTGCAGCAGCATTTATCCTCTGAATCCAAAGTTTTCTGAATTCTCTTTTCTTTCGCCTTCTATCACGATAGGCATACTTAAGAGCTCTATCGACAGCTTCCGAGGCTTGACGCAATAGATGGCCCCTTGCACCTCTGTAGCCCTTTGCCATTTTAAGAATCTTTTTTCTACGACGCCTTGATTTTACCGCTTTTTTAACCCTTGCCATAAATAACTCCTCTCTAAATTAGACGCCATAAGGAAGAAGTCTTCTTATTGCCTGAGCACTTGTCTTATCCACAACAGCCTTTTTCTTAAGACTTCTTTTTCTTTTCCTGGCCTTTCCACTAAGAAGGTGGCTTTTAAAAGCCTTGCTTCTTAAGATCTTGCCATTTCCACTTATTTTAAATCGCTTTGCTGCTCCCTTATGGGTTTTAAGTTTAGGCATTTGGAATTCTCCTTCCTATAAAAAATACTTCCTACAATCGAACTGGGTAATTTATGAACCTATCTAAAAAGTGTCAAGCCTTTATTTTGGCGCCAGGATCATAACTAGGTTTTTGCCCTCTTCCTTAGGTTTTTGCTCTATCGTTGCTTCATCTTTTAGGGCTTCCGCTATCCTCTCCAGCACCTGATAGCCTTGTTCCTTATACATAGCTTCTCTTCCTTTAAAAACCACTGTAACCTTTGCCTTGTCCTTTTGGGCAAGAAATCTTTTTATGTGTCTTATTTTGGTTTGAAAATCGTGTTCATCCGTTTTTGGTCTAATTTTTATCTCTTTGACTTGTATAATTGTTTGCTTTTTTTTGGCTTCCTGGGATTTTTTGCTAAGCTGATACTTATAACGCCCGTAATCCATAATCTTACATACTGGCGGATTAGCATTGGGTGCAACCTCTACTAGATCCATACCTTCTGAAGCAGCTATATCTAGTGCCTGTTCAATTGGAAATATACCTATCTGCTTCCCATCAACACCTATAAGTCTAACTTCTTTAGCTTTAATTTGATGGTTAACACGAACTTCCTTTTCCAGGGTTAAATCCTCCTTTTTAAAGGTTTAAATTATTCCCAGTCCTATTTTACCTTTTGTTGCATCAAGACACTCTTTTTCAACGAGCTGGCAGAATTTTTCTGCCGGCATGGCCTCCAAACTAGAGCCATCCCTTCTTCTAGGAGAAACTGTTCGATCTTGAACTTCTCTATTTCCTATTACAAGCATATAGGGAATCTTTTGGAGCTGAGCTTCTCTAATTTTGAACCCCAGTTTTTCGTTTCTATCATCAAGCTCCACTCTCATACCTTTATTTTTTAGAAACTCAAAGACTTCCCTAGCATAGGGTATCTGACTATCTGTTACAGTAAGAATTATGGCTTGAGTTGGCGCAAGCCATACAGGGAAGGCACCAGCGTAATGCTCAATAAGCACCCCTATGAATCTCTCCATAGCTCCAAGGATGACTCTATGAAGCATTACAGGCCTATGCTTTGCCCCATCAGGGCCTATATAATAAAGATCAAATCTTTCAGGTAAAGTAAAATCGCACTGGATAGTGGCGCATTGCCACCTTCTTTCAAGGGCATCTTTGAGTTTTACGTCTATCTTAGGGCCATAAAAGGCACCTTCACCTTCGCAGATTTTGTAATCTATACCTTTACTGTTAAGAACTTCCATCAAAGCCTTGGTAGCCCTCTCCCAGTCCTCATCAGAACCTATGGATTTTTCAGGCCTTGTGCTTATTTCCATTTCGTAGGTAAAACCGAACATATCCATAACTTCCGCTACAAAGTCTATTACTCCCTCAATTTCGCTATGAAGTTGCTCGTGGGTGCAAAGAATGTGAGCATCGTCCTGGGTAAACTGCCTTACCCTTAAAAGTCCATGCAAAACACCTGATTTCTCATGGCGGTGGACTGTGCCAAGTTCAAAATATCTTATGGGAAGATCTCTGTAACTTCTGATTTTACTTTTGTATATGAGCATATGGGCAAGGCAATTCATAGGCTTTATGCCGTAGGATTGCCCATCTATTTCGGTAAAATACATGTTTTCCCTGTAATTATCAAAATGGCCTGACCTTTTCCATAGTTCCGTCTTAAGAAGGGTAGGCCCTATGACTAACTGGTAACCCCTTCTTAGATGTTCTCTCTTTTCAAAGGTTTCCAGAATGTGCCTTAATATAGCGCCCTTGGGATGATATATGACCATTCCAGCTCCTACTTCGTCGCTAAACTGGAAAAGATCGAGCTCACGGCCAAGGCGCCTATGATCCCTTTTTTTGGCTTCTTCGAGAAAATCTAGGTATTTCTTTAGACTTTCTCTGTCTGCAAAGGCTGTTCCGTATATTCTTTGAAGCATTGGGTTTCTTTCATCTCCACGCCAGTAGGCACCTGCAACGCTGGTCAGCTTGAAAGCCTTTATGTAGCTTGTGTCTGGAACATGGGGACCTCTACAAAGATCAACAAAATCTCCTTGTTCGTAAATGGAAACAAAGGGCTCATCAATTTCTTGGATAAGTTCTACCTTGTAAGTTTCTCCTTTGCTTGAAAAAAGAGAAATTGCCTCTTCTTTGGATATCTCTCGCCTTATAAAGGGGTAAGCCTTGGAGATTATTTCCTCCATCTTTTTTTCTATTTTCTCAAGGTCTTCTTCAGAAAAGGGCTCTGGGACATCGAAGTCGTAGTAAAAACCATTTTCTATAGCTGGACCTATGGCAATTTTGGCATCTTTAAAAAGAGATTTTACCGCTTGAGCCATAACATGAGAAGCGCTATGCCTTAAGATCTCAAGCCCTTCAGGGCTATCGATGGAAACTAGCTCTATCTTCCCACTTTCCTTTATAGGGCTTTGTAAATCCAAAAGTTTTCCATTTACCTTTACCGCTACAAACCTTTTACTATCCAGGCCAGAAGAAGCCAAGATCTCTTTAGCACTGATGCCAAAGAGAACGCTTCTTTTTTCATTTTCTACTTCTATTTCTAAAAGATTTCCCTCCATCTTTACCACCTACCAAAAATTAAATCTCCCTACTAGAAACAACCATTAGGGGTATCCGAATAGCTAGCTTTCAGTGTATTCATTCACGGCTATTCAGACTAATCTCCTGCTATCTCCAACGGATAGCCGACTATCCCCTATCCCTAAAAGAAAAGGCTCGAAGTTGTTAAAGTAATAAAGTTTAATTTTCACCGGATTGTAAAGCTCAATAAAAAGCTTCTTTAGTTTAAGTTCTAGTTGAGAAAGCTTTTTAATAATCCTTAACGCCCTCTTAACCTTCATTTAGCTCTCAAGCAAAAAATCCTTACAATTATAGTCAAACCCCATTAAAGTCTTTTTTGTTGCCAAAGTCAAGCAGTGTCTTTTGACAGGTCTCTTTCCATATCTACGATTTTGCCATCCAAAGAAGGCTTAAGCTTTGCCTTATATTTCTCAAACAAGCCATGTCTTGTTAGAAAAAAAGCATTCTTACAACCTTGGAAAAAACCACACTAAAAGCCCAAACCACTAGGTTTTATATTTGAGGAGCGCAGGCAACGCTTCAACAACTTCCTTCTTACCGATCTGCTAAAATAGGATGGTAGGCACGGACGGTATCGAACCGTCGACCTCTACCGCGTCAAGGTAGCGCTCTCCCACTGAGCTACGTGCCTTCAATGTGTTTTTCCTTTTATAGGAACTATTGGCTTATGTCAAGGGGTGAAGTATACTTTTTAGGATGATTTTTGGACAAAAGGAGGTTAAAATGATTCCTGAGAAAGCCTTTGTTCCCTACGAATGTTCCGCTCTTCCAGAAGGACCTTATCTCGTTTTCGCTCCCCATCCAGACGATGAGTCCATAGGTATGGGAGGAACTATTGCCAAAGCTGTTTCTTCCGGGATTGAGGTAAATGTTGTTTTTATGACCTCCGGGGAATTTGCTGGAGAAGCCTCTGTAAGAGAAAAGGAGGCTGTAGAAGCCTGTAAAATTCTAGGAATCAAAAACTATTTTTTTCTAGCCATTCCTGATAGGTCTGTTTACAAGTATAAAGAAATCGTTGTGAATAAAGTAAAAGAGATTGTAGAAAAAGTTAACCCGAAGACCATCTTTCTTCCATCTTTTCTGGAGTTCCACCCCGACCATAGAGCAACCACGGTAATTGTTTTAGAAGTGCTTAAAGATGCGGGTATTCCTAGGGAAGTATGGCTTTACGAGATAGGAAGGCAAGGTGAAGTTAACAGGTTGATAGATATAAGCTCTCAGGTAGAGATTAAATCAAAGGCTATAAGAGCTTACGAAAGCCAACTGAAATTCAATAACTACGAAGAAATAGCTCTGGCGGTAAACAAAGCAAGAACCTTCACTTTGAGGGGAATAGCCTATGCAGAAGGATTTTTAAGTCTTGGTGATAGCTTTTACTTTGAGAAACTTTCTGAACATAACCTTAAATATTTTCAAGATATTGACCATATTGATGCTCTTCCCCTCGTTTCAGTTATTGTGCGCACAAAAAATAGACCCAATCTTTTGGTAGAGGCATTGAATAGTTTGGCAAATCAAACCTATCCCTTGTTGGAGGCGGTGGTCGTAAATGATGGTGGAAAGGATGTGTTTTCTATAATCGAAGGCTTTGTCGGCAAAATCTACAAAGTAAAATATATTCACCATGAGATCAGCAAAGGAAGAGCTGAATCTGCCAACAGTGGCATAAAAAATGCTACTGGTGAATGGATTGGTTTTTTGGATGACGATGATATTTTGCTTCCTGACCATGTGGAAACTCTTATTAAAAGGGTTCTTATTTCTAACAGCAAGGTGGTTTTTTCCAGAACTGCCCTTAGGATCGTGGAAGATGGTAAAGCTGACAAGGTTTTGTATCCGTGGGAAGGTGGATTTTCAAAGGAACTTCTTTTGCTTGGGAATTACATTCCCCTTAATTCTCTTCTGTTCCACAGGGAAGTTTTCGAAACAGTTGGATTTTTTGATAACACCCTAGAGCTTTTTGAAGACTGGGACTTTCTTATTAGAGTTTCTTCAAGGTATGACTTTTCTTGTGTAGACAAAGTGACAGCTGAATATAGACTTATTAAAAACATAGATCAGATAGCATCGGAAAGTCAAGGCTTAGAAAGGGAAGAGAATGCCTACTTTAATGTGATTAAAAAGCATTTTAGCAAAATTACCTCTCAGGTTCTTTACAGGAACTTCTTGCATAGAGCTGGGCTAAGATGGGAACTTGCAATAGCTCGGAGTGAATATGCTGAACTCGAAAATAAGCTTTTATTGGTTCAACATAAGTTAGAAGAATATGTCAACAAAAATAAAGAACTCGAAAATCAGTTGAAAGAACTCGAAAATCAGTTGAAAGAACTTGAAAACCAGCTGAAAGAAAAAGAAAAGCTTTTAAACGAAATTTTTTCTTCTTTTTCCTGGGTTC
>FWWM01001949.1_pt1 | contig 59006 bp, 62 predicted proteins | sample 2228351 | NCBI WGS metagenome assembly FWWM01 (sample SAMEA103939774, study PRJEB20133) | metagenome
TGAGGACTGGCGGATTGTCAATGGCAATCATACTGCTAAAGCTCATGAGCTACTTCAGAGACCTGTCAAAGTCTTTGAAGTGGAAGGAGAGTTCTCTTATGAAGATGCTATAAAACTTCAGCTTGAGCTAAACCCCATTGAGAATTTGCCCGTCTCAAAGAAAGACCTCAAGGTGATGGCTATAAGGGCATACAAAACCATGAGGCATGTGGGAGCTAAGAGAGAGAGGACAGAAATAATCCAGAGGTTGGCACTGATATTCAAAAAGTCTGAAAGACATATCTACAGATGGCTTGATGAGGTAATAGAAGAAGAAGACAGAGAGCTGAAAGAAAAAGCAGTAAAGCTATGGAGAGAAGGTAAAACACAAGAGAAAATAGCCAAAGAGCTTGGCGTTCCCCAGCAAACTATCTCTGACTGGCTAAAAGCAAATAATTATCAAGTGAAAACTTATCGCATTTTACCGATTTTTGACACATGTCAAAAATCGGTAAATACTGACACTCAATCTCACCTCACAATCACGAAAGACTTTTCCGACCTCATGGAAAGGTATTATGAAGAGCGTGAAGAGGGTCAAAAGCTTGAGGAGTGGGCTAAGTCAAAGGGCATAGAGCTTGACCCTGAGGAGCTTCAAAAGCTTAAGTCTTTTCTGTCTGACCTTACAAGCAGGACTGCTATAGAGATGCTCAAGGACACTCAGGAGGCGTATGAAAAGCTCTTAAGGGAAAGGTTGAAGGCTATAGGTTTTGGCACAAAGGCTGTAAAGGCTCTTGTGGAGAGCTTTTCAAAACACAAAGCTCTTATTAGAAAAACCTGTGAAGAGCTTATAAAGAAGATAGAAAGCCTTGCAGAAAATCTTGACCTGTCTGAAGAGGAGATACTCCACAAGGCTTTTCAGCATGAGGCATTGCTGACAAAATACAGAGAGCTATTTATGAGCGTATGCAAAGATGAGATAAAGAAGGCTCTTTCTAAGTATCCTGTGCTTTCTAAAGAAGAGATAAGCCTTGAGGCTTTCTATGAGCTTGCGGAAGAAGAGCTGGAGCAGGAGCTAAAGGCTCAGTATCCAGACTACAGAATACCCAGAGACCTTATAGAGTGGCTAAAGTTAGAAGTCAGAAAGAAAAGGCTGGAAGAGGAAAGAAGAAGGCTTGAAGAGGAAAGGGCAAGGCAGGAAGAGGAAAGAAAGAAGAGGGAAGAGCATGAGAAGGCACAGCTAAGTGAAATTATATCAAGCCTGAGAACTTCTCTTCCTGATAGCCTCGAGAGCTTTCTTATGAGCCTCTCAGATGAGGACAGGGCGGTGGCTCTAAAGTATATGGCGGAGCTAAAAAGAGTTTTTGATAGTCTGCCGAAAGCACCAAAGGAACTTATAGAGGAGCTTGCAAAGGCAATGCTTAAGGGCTTAACAGAGGAAGAGGCTAAAGAGGAGCTAAGGGCTAAGGGATATGTGCCTGATACAAGACCTGTGCTTAAGGCAAAAGAAGAACTCCTCAGGAACAAAGAAGAGGAGCTAAGGAAAAAAGAAGAAGCCTTGAAGCCCCTGCTCCCTTCATCTACCTCCTTTAGCTCTCCTGAGGGGGCTGTCCCCCCTCAGTCTTTCAACGGTGAGGTTGTAGAGGGGCAGGTGCTTGAAGAGGAAGAGCTGGATGATGAGCTTTTTGAGCTTTTAGGGCTTGAAGAGGAAGAGCTTGAAAAAGAAAGGGGTATAACGCTAAGGGGTGTGAAGAAAAAGCTCAAGAAGATTTTAAAGCTTTTGGGAGAGCTAAAGAGTGAAATGCTTTCCGCAAAGGGCAGGAAGACGCTTGAGAAAGCCCTCAAGGAGTGTGAAGAAACCCTTGAGAAGATAGAGGTGGTCTTCAGAAGAAAGGAAAGATACACGCAGGAAGATAAGGCTATTACTAAAGTGGTTTTAATGAGGTTTTCGGAGCTGTGGCAGGAGGAGAAAGGCACGGGGCTTGCAGTGCAGGATAAGTCCGCACTTGTTAAGAGGGTGTTAGAGATAGCAGGCAAAAATACAGACAAGGAGCTTATCAAGGAGAAGTTTTTAAAAGCTGTGGAGGGCTTTTTTGAGTATGTGAGGGAAAATGAAAAGAGAGAGGGGCGATACAAGGCTCAGGTTTCGCTCAGAGATTTTATTGCAGACCCTTTTAAGTTTGAGCTTATGAGAAAGCCTTCAAAAGAGGAAGTGCTTATGCACAACCTCAAGGTTTTAGAAAAAGTTCTTAGAGAGGAGGGTCAGCAATGGATAAGGTAAAGGTTTTGCTTTTATCCTTAGCAAAGGCAAGCACGGACGGAGACAAACTCAATGAAGAGGTTATAAAAGCCTATATGCAAACTATCAGGAATTATCCACCTGAGCTTGTTCTTTCGGTTCTTTCAAAATACTCATACCTGCCACCTGTGGAAGAGCTTTCTAAAAAGCTTGAAGAGAAGAAAACTCTCCTTGCCTTTGAAATGCTCCAGAGAGCTATGGAAAAAGCAGGTAAGTATGGTGCTGTGGTTTTTGAAGACAAAAAGCTTCAGGCATTTGTAAGACTTATGGGGGGCTGGCTGGAAGTATGCGATATGCCAGAGAGAGAGCTTCGTTACTGGTTTTTTAAACTTTACCCGTCCATAGAAGAAGACAGGCATGAGGAAGTTTTCACAACAGAATTCACTTTTGACGATGCAAAGGTTCTGAGAGTAAAGGCTTTAGGAGGTGATAAGCCAAAAGCCCTGGGGGCAGGAAATGTGGTGGAAGAAAGAAATCTTAAAGGCACTCAAGGAAATAATGCCTGAAGAGATTGACTATGAGATAAAACAGATAAAGCCCATAGAAAAGCTTATCTACAGGATAGACCTTGAGGACAACCACTACAGGTTTGTGGTAATCTTGAGGCTAAAACCCGTAGAAGAAGCTGAAGAGGAAGAAGGGACAGGAAGATACAAGCTTTTGAGATACACCTTTGAAGAAAAGAAAAAGGGGGTGAAGAATGCAGGAGCTTTTTGAACCTTCTTTTGATGAGCTGGCAGAGAGAGCCTTACTGGGGGGTATGATAGTAGAGCCAAAGCTTATTTCTGTGGCACTCTCAAGGGGTTTGAAGGAAGAGGACTTTTATTTTGAAAAGCACAGGCAGGTTTATGCACTTTTGAAGGTTCTGTATCAGGAATATGGGGAAAACTGGGACGATGTGGTGGCTTTAGAGCTTGCACGGAAAGAGGGCATTCCTTTAGAGAGGAATTTCCTCTGGGTGCTTGCAGAAGAGGGGGCTACTTCAGAGGTTTTATTTGAGAGTGCCTTAAGGATTGTTAAGGAGCATAGCACATTAAACAGGCTAAAAGAGCAGGCTATAAAGCTTTTGAAAGCAAAAAGCATAGAAGAGGCTCAGGTAGCAAGAGAGGAGCTGATTGCCTTCAAGGAAGAGGCGCTTGAGATAGAACCTTTTGAGAGAATTGTAAGTGAGGGTATAGAAGAGCTGAAGTTGATGATGGAAAGTGAAAAGCTCATTCTGGGACTGGAGACAGGCTTTTTTGAGCTTGACACGCTTACTTCTGGTTTTGAGCCGGGGAATTTAATCCTTATAGGGGCAAGACCGGGCATGGGTAAAAGCTCTTTCATGCTTTCTATAGCTCTAAACATGGCAAGAAAGGGCAAGAGGGTGGTGGTATTTTCTTTGGAGATGTCAAAGAAGCAGATTCTTCACAGGATTTTTTCTCTTAGCAGTGGCGTGCCTCTTAAAAACATTCGCATGGGCATGATTACAAAGGAGGATTTCCCTAAGATAGTAGAGGCGGGGCTGGAGCTAAGAAGACTGCCTGTTGTGTTTGATTTTTCTCCTGCCAGAACCACCTTAGAAATAAGGAGCATAGCCCAGCTAAAGCAGGCAGACATTATTTTCATAGACTATCTTCAGCTTATAACTCCACCAAAGCAGTATTCTTCAAGGCAGGAAGAGGTAGCAGCAATTTCAAGAAGCCTGAAGCTAATTGCCAAAGACTTAAACATTCCTGTGGTAGCTCTTGTCCAGCTTTCCCGTCAGACAGAACACCGCTCAGACAAAAGACCTACGCTTGCAGATATTCGTGAGTCAGGCCAAATAGAGCAGGATGCGGATATTGTCATGTTCCTCTATAAACCTGAATACTACAAGAAAAATCCCTCTCCAGAAGAGGCAGGGCTTGTAGAGGTGATAGTGGCTAAAAACAGGCAGGGGGCATGCGGAACGGTGAGGCTCAGATTTGATAAAAACACCACAGGCTTTTATTCCTGTCCTGCCTCTTATTCAGAAAGCCCAGAAGAGGAAATTGAGAAAAGTATTGATTTTTGAGGCTTTCACGAGATTTTTCTGTGGAATTCCCCAGAAAAGGGTATAATAACCTTATGCCAAGAGGAGAGGGCTATCTCAGGAAGAGGGGCAATGTATGGTATTTTGAGTTCATGTATCATGGCAGGCGGTATTATCACAGGATAGGGGCTGTATCAAAGACGGTTGCAAGGGAGATAGCAAATGATTTAAGGGCTAAGATAATTCGGGGGGAGTATCTGCCACCAAGAGAGGAAAACCTTACTTTTAGGGAGCTTGCGGATACTTATAAAGACTGGTATTTGAGGACTTCACAGGCTACGGAGCATGCTAAAAAAGAGCATGTGAGGAAGATAGAGCTGGTAAAGGAGTTTTTTGGTGATATGCCAGTTCACAGGATAAGCACTTTCACTATAGAGCAGTATAAGAGGCATAGAGAGGAGAACTCAAAGGCAAGTCCTGTAAGCATTGACAAAGAACTTATGGTTATTCATGCTATATTTTCAAAGGGAAAGGAGCTTGGGCTATATAAGGGGGAGATACCCAGGATACCCTACTACAGGGCTAAGGCAAGGGAGATAGTGAGGTTTTTAACCCCTGAAGAGGCACAAAAATTGCTCTCCGCCTGTCCTCTGCATCTTAAAAGAATAGTCCTCTTTGTCCTGAATACAGGCTGCAGGGCTAATGAGGCTCTGAGCTTAAAATGGGAAGATGTGGATTTCAAAACGGGCTGTCTTCGTATTCATGCAAGCCAGACAAAGACCAAAACACACTACACCATTTTAATGAACTCCACCGTGAGGGAGCTTTTAGAGGATATAAAGAAAGAACAGGAAGAAAAAGGATTAAAGACTGACTATGTCTTTTTAAACTCTCAGGGCAAGCCCTATGGCAGACAGGGATACAGAAGAGCCTTCAAGAATGCCTGCAAAAAGGCAGGCTTGCAGGACTTTAGATTTCACGACCTTAGACATACCTTTGCCTCATGGGTAGCCATGAAAACAAAGGACATCTACCTGGTGCAGAGGCTTTTAAACCACCAGAAGATAGACACCACCAAAAGATACGCCCATCTGACACAGGAATACATGGTCAATGCCCTTGAGGAAATTTCGTCAGTATTTCGTCAGGAAAAAGAAGAAAAGCCAAGCTCAGCATGAATTATCAGGGCTTTTAAACTACAGCCTCTCTTCTTGGCGTGTAGGAGGTCGGGGGTTCAAATCCCCTCCGCTCCACCAAAAATAAAAAAAGGGGCTTAAAGCCCCATATCCTTTGCTTGTTCTTCTGTTAGGTGTCTATCCTCTTGAGATTCCCTTTGAAGTGCTTCACACCTGTCAAGGAGTTCCTTTAGCCTTATTGGCGCCTCTGTCAAGGGCAGGGAAGAGTCGTATATCTCCGCCTTCACACCGCATTCTTTCATGGCCTCATATAGCATCCTAAGGCCTTTTTCGGCCTCCGGCCCATTTCTACGCACCACCCATATCCAGTTGGGGTTTAGCTTTCCTTCCTTGTAGAGGTCCCTTATGGCGTTTGCCACGCCTTCACCCAAGGTTACATCAATCCTTGTGTTGTTGGCCGTTCCACCGCATACCAAAACTCCCCTAAGGCCGGGCTTTGAGAGAATTATGCGTGTTATCTTATACATTTTTTCCGCCGGTGGATTTCCTCCTATGTCGGTAAAGTTGGCAGGCCTTAGGCCGATGGCGTAGGTGGTCTCTATGGTAACCGTTGAACCCCCACCGCCAAAGGTCATCATGGCAATATCACCATCCACCTCCACATAGGAGCCAGCCTTTCCTCTGTGGTCATCCCTATCTATGAGAGAGGCTTCTATCTCCCTTTCTGTGGGTGGCCTCTTCATGGCTGTCCTTACGCCGTATATCTTGGCTGGTGGTATGCTTGCATCATCGTCTATGGTTACCACTGCGTCAAGGGCCAGAACCTTTTGCTTTCCTCCCACATCGCATATGGCAAGTGGGTTTATCTCCAAGAGTCTGGCTTCTGCCTCCCAAAAGGCCCTCCACATATTGGCTATAACTTCTGATAGCTCCCTTAAGACTCCCATGTATTCTTTTGGAAAGCCAAGCTCAAGGAGGTAGTTCCTTACCATGTGGGGGTATAGGCCTTTTATTGGGTCTATTACCCAGCTTTTTACCTTTTCTGGTGGGACCTCCTCTATGTCCATTCCACCTTCAAGGCTCAAGGTCAAAACAGGCGCCCTTACCTCTGTAGAGTAGGTTATGGAGGCATATAGCTCCTTTAGTATGTTTGCCTTTTCTGTAACCAAAAGGCCCACGGGCATCTCGCCATAAACAGGGTAATTAAGCAGTGCGTTAAAGGTCTCTATGGCTTCCTCTGGGCTTTTACACAGCTTTACAGCGCCAGCCTTTCCCCTTTTTCCCACAAGCACTTGGGACTTTATTACACATTCCCCAAGTTGATTGATAAAGTTGACTATCTCATCACTAAGATGGTTATCAAACATAAACCTTGGCGTAGGAATACCATACTTTTTAAATATCTTCTCGTAAGCCTCATACTCATAAAGGTTCATTCTCAAACCTCCTTTTTCAAAGGTATGACTAAAATTATAACATTTCAGCGCCTTAATAGAAATTCATCCTTTTGGACTTTTTTTATAGCACGCGTCAGCGTGTCCCTACATTGCTTGTCTCATTTATTTTTTGCAAAAATACACGCTGGGTGAGAAATTCCCTTTTGTAGGGGCACGGTGCACTGTGCCCTTTCTTTTTATATTTTTTATGGCACGCATCAGCGTGCCCCTACGTTTAATTGTCTAAGTTTATTTTTAGTAAAAATTGATAGTGGCATGCCCCCAGAAGATAAACTTCTCATACTACCTGTTAAAAATCTAAAATGCCTTTGTGGTGGCACGCCAATACACAATCGGGCAGGGACAAGCCCCGCCCTTATATTCTTAATCTTTCTTGAAGGCAAAGGATATTACCTATAATGCGTTACTATCCATAATGTAAATAAAGAAAGCCATATTAGGAGAAGGGAAATAAGAGTGTTATCACCCTGTGCCCGCAAAAGTTCAAGAGTTTGTTGTGCATAGCTTAGGTCTAACTTGGACGTACGACTAAATGCCTCCCAACCCTTATAACCCATATACAAGCCATAAACCATTAGTAAAAAGCTATAAACTATTAGTAAAAGGCTTGTAATCGCTTTACAAATCGACAAAACCGCCATACATAAACCATAAACCACCGCTAAAGGAATTATAATTACCTTATCAATTATTGCTAAAAGGCTTGTAAAAACTATCATGGCTTGCCCTCCTTAACAAGGTCCTGGGTCAAAGACCCATCGCTGTTGGAATGGGTCCCACTTTGGTCTGGCTCTAAACTTTACACTCCTTCCATCATCATAGGTGCGCCAGCACATATCGTTAATACATCTGGTATTGCACCTAATTTGACCCGGCACCTTTGATGGCTTTGGCGGAAATGGGTCCTTGGCATAGGAGACCCCACCCAAAAACAAAAGACCAAACAAGGCAAAAACCCCAAACACCCTCATGGCTTACACCTCCTTATTAAAATTTCATCTTGCATGCTTCTTCCTCTCCAAGGTCGCAAGCCTTTTTTAGATACTCATAGGCCTTTGAACTATCCGCCTTTGTGCCTAAGCCTCTTGCATGCATCCAAGCAAGCTTTCTACATGCGCTACCATTCCCCAGATCACATGCCTTTTGATAAAACTCCACCGCCCTAAAGTAGTTTTTGGAAACACTCAAGCCCTCCTCATGCATAAAACCAAGCACAAAACACCCATACTCATCACCATTATCGCAAGAACTTTTGGACAGCTCCAACGCCTTTCTATAAAACTCCTTAGCCTTCTCCATATCCTTTGGTAGCCCTATACCCTCGGCATACATATAACCAACCAATAAACACCCAAAGCCACTTTCCATCTGACAGGCCTTTTGAAAAAGCTCAATAGCCTTGCTTGTGTTCCTCAAAACCCCCTTACCTTCCTGATACATTGCACCAAGGTTTATACAAGCCATGGCTTCGCCCTTATCACATGCCTTTTGATAAAGCTCGCTCGCCTTCTTATAGTCCTTTGGCACTCCCTTGCCTTCTGCATACATAAGCCCAAGGTTTCTACATGCCAAGCCTATGTCCATCTGGCAAGCCCTTTCAAAAAGCTCCATGGCTTTTTTGCGATCCTCCAAAACACCCTGTCCCCTTGCATACATAACTCCAAGGTTTAAACAGGCTTCGCCCATATTTTTATTACAAGCTTTCTCATAAAACTCCACAGCCTTCTTATAATCCTGTGGCACCCCCTTACCCTCCGAATACATAACTCCAAGACTATAGCAAGCTTCTGCACTACCCAGCTTACAAAGGACTTCCAGCCCAGCCCTCTCCGAACATGCGCTTATTAAAAAACCCATTACTAAAAAGGTCGCAAGCTTGCGCATGCCACCCTCCCTGAGTTTATTTTAACAAACCTTGATTAATATCCCATCGGCTCATAGGCAGAAGCCTATAATTAATACCTGATGAAAAGAGCCATAATAACGGGCATAAGGCGGATTGGACATAAAGTAGCCAAAAGCCTCTTAGAAAAGGGTTGGACTGTAGGAGTTGTTTATAAAACTTCCGAAGATATTTATAAAAGCCTCTCAAAAGAGTTTGGGCCAAGGGTTTTTGGAGTAAGGGCTGACCTTAGCCTTTGGCAGGATTGTGAAAGAGCAATAAGGGAGCTTTCTGAGAGGCTTGGTGGAGTGGATGCCTTTTTGCACTTGGCAAGCCCCTATGAGGCCACACCCCTTGATAGCTTAAAGGAAGAAGATATAGATAAGCACTTCAAACCCATAGCCCAAGCCTTTTTGGTCTTTTGTAAGGAGCTTTACCCTGTGATGCTAAAAAACACAGGAGATATTAAAGGTAGGATAATAGCCTTTGGAGATTGGGCTACCAACACCACACCTTATAGGAATTATTCAGCATACTTTGTGGCAAAGGGCGCCCTCCACACGGCAGTAAAAGTGATGGCAAAGGAGCTGGCACCCCATATCTTGGTAAACGCCATAGCCCTTGGACCAACTGTAAAGCCACCAGATTTTTCCCAAGAAAAGTGGCAAGAGTACATAAACAAAACACCACTCAAAAGGCCTGTATCTGTGGAGGATGTAATAAAGCTTACCCACTATCTCCTTGAGGTGGAAAGCATGACAGGGGAGATAATAAACCTTGACAGTGGAAGACATGTATCGGGAGAATGCACATAAAATTGTAGTCCTCTTTAGTGGAGGGGTGGAAAGCACATGCCTTTTGTACCTTTATCTAAAAAAAGGCTGGCTTGTCTATCCGGTTTATATGAGGGCTGGCTATCCTTGGGAACCTGTTGAGCTGGAAAATGCCAAAAGGCTTTGGCAGTATGCCAAAAGGACCTATAAAAACCTCATGCCAATAAGGATTCTCTTTTACACAAACCCGGAAAAGGTGAAAAGTAGAAGCCATAGTAAGGACCTTCTTATACCCTTAAGAAACCTAAACCTTATAACACCTGCAAGCAACTACGCCCTTTTAAAAGGTATAAAAAGCATAGCCATAGGTAGCTTAGGTATTTACCCTTTTTATGATAACAACTTAGACTATATGAGAAGCTTGCAAAGGCTTACAGGGATTGAAATCTTAACACCTTTTATGGGTATGGAAAAGCACCAGGTCATAGCCAAGTTTTCAAAGGATGTGCCTTTAGAAAGGACCCTTTCCTGCATAAACCCAAAAAGGTCAAAAGGTAAGATAAGCCCTTGCGGGCGCTGTGAAAAGTGCAAAGAAAGAGAGGAGGCCTTTAAAGCCCTATCACTTTAACCACCACCCTCTTCCTCCTTTGGCCGTCAAACTCCGCATAGAATATCTCCTGCCATGGCCCCAGGTCCAGCTTGCCGTTGGTGACAGGAACCACCACCTGAAGATGGGTAAGAAGGTTCTTAAGGTGAGCATCCCCGTTGTCTTCTCCCGTCCTGTGGTGTTTGTAGTCCTCTCTAAAGGGTGCCAACCTTTCAAGCCATTCCCATATATCCTGGTGCAATCCCTCCTCATCATCCTGGATTATCACAGAGGCGGTAAGGTGCATAGAGGATACAAGGCATAATCCTTCTCTTATGCCAGACTCCTCCACTATCCTTTTGACCTCCTCCGTTATCCTTATAAGTTCCCTTCTATTCTTGGTTTGAAAGGTAAGATAGGCCGTATGGCTCTTCATGTGTGCGCCTTCATATATTGGCTTATTATAGCCTCCATCATATCCCTATGATAAAGCCTTTCCTTTTTTAGTGCCTCTATTTCCATTTCCAATTCATGGGTCATTGGGTGATGCTTTTCCAATTTATCAATCTTGGCATCAAGCTCATGGTGCTTTTCATAGTGATACTTAAATTCCTTGTTTTCCTGTAAGAGTTTTTGAATGATCTCTTCTCTGTTCATCTCACATCCTCCTCTTTTGGTCTTACTAATATTAAACCACAAAGGCTAAGCACATATCCAAGCAGAAGCACCTCAATCAAAGCAAAGACTATAAAGACAATAAAGGAAAAGGCGAAAGGCACCAAAGATAAAAGGAATAGCCAAAAGTATCTGCGAGTGGCCGTGTAGCTCCAGTATGGGTCCTTGGAAGAATCTACTGGGAAGGCCCTCTTTTTAATAAGCAAGCCAATAGGTAAGATAGCAAGGCCCATAACCGATAAGAAAAAGAACATAGAACGGGAAAGGTCCGGATGGACCGGCAACTTAAAATAAAAATACAATGGAAGGCATGCCAAAAAGGTTATGGTAAGAGAAAGCACAAAGGCATAGTAAAGCTGTTTTGACCTTTTTCTATAAAGTTGTAATTTATCCATATTAGCATGATATAATATAGGCGAGAGAGGTGATAAGATGCAGGTGGATATTATAAGCGAGGAGAGGTTGGAAGAATGGGCAGAGTTTTTAAAAGCCCTTGCCCATCCTATTAGGCTAAGGATCATATCGGTATTAATTGAGGGCAAGCAGTGCGTCAAAAACCTTAGCGACCTCCTTCACACTTCTCAACCGAACGTATCTCAACACCTAAGCATTCTAAGGAACAAAGGCATATTGGGGTGTAAGAGGGATGGTTCCATAGTGTGCTACTACATCAAAGACGAAAGGGCAATAGAAATTTACAAAATCCTTAGTAAGGAGGTGTAAAATGGCAGGTAGCGTTATAGTGCTTACAGAAGCAAACTGGCAGGCGGAGGTTATAAACTCCAATGTGCCAGTGGTTGTGGATTTTTGGGCACCTTGGTGCGGACCTTGTAGGATAATAGCACCCATAATAGAAGAGCTTGCTATGGAAATGGGAGATAAGGTAAAGTTTGGAAAGCTAAACACAGACGAAAACCCAAACATAGCCATGAGATATGGCATAAGGGCCATACCTACCATAATGCTCTTCAAAAACGGTGAAGTGGTGGATACGCGTATAGGCGTCCAGCCAAAAGAGGCCCTTAGACAGATGATAAACAGCCACCTTTAAACATGGAACTATCAGAGGATATACTTTACGATACGATCATAGTTGGTGGTGGTCCTGCGGGTTTAACCGCGGGGCTTTATTGCGCAAGGGCTAAATTAAATACCTTACTTTTTGAAAAGGGCACCTTGGGAGGGCAGATAGCCATCACAGACCTTGTGGAAAACTACCCAGGCTTTCCCGAAGGAATAAGCGGTAAGGAGCTTACACAGAAATTCAAAGAGCAAGCTGAGCGTTTTGGTCTCAAAATACTTAGGAAAGAAGTTTCAAAAATAGAGAAAAAGGGCAAGGAAATATTTATACATTTGAGGACCGGTGAGCTTGTTAGGAGTAAAACGGTAATACTTACCGTTGGTTCCAATCCAAGAAGGCTTGGTGTGCCTGGTGAAGAAGAGTTTTTAAACCGTGGAGTCTCTTACTGTGCTACATGCGATGGCGCCCTCTTTGAGGGTGTTCCCATAGCCGTAATTGGTGGTGGCGATTCTGCCACTCAAGAGAGCCTATTTTTGACAAGGTTTGCAAGTAAGGTATACTTGGTCCATAGAAGGGACCAGCTGAGGGCCCAAAAACACCTTCAAGAAAAGGTTTTCTCCAACCCTAAGATAACCTTTGTTCCCAATAAGGTGGTGGAAGAGATAAGAGGAAAGGACTTTGTGGAGAGCTTACTGCTTAGAGATACAAAGGATGGTAGCCTTTCGGAGCTTCCCGTGGAAGGGGTCTTTATATTCATAGGCCTTGAGCCTAATACAGGGTTCCTTAAAGGAGTGGTGGACCTTGACGATAAAGGATATATAATCACCGACGAAAGGATGAGGACATCCATGGAAGGTGTTTTTGCTGCTGGTGATTGTAGGAGTGGGGCCACTGGTCAAGTAGCCGTAGCCGTTGGAGAGGGTTGCATTGCGGCCATAGAGGCAGAAAGGTATATAGAAAATAACTTTTGAAGGTAATAATATGAACTACCAGGGAGGGTTTGAGACATTTAAAGAAGCTACAAGGTATATGTTTGAATCTCCAAGTATATCTGATATACTCTTTGTTGTCATTGGTTTTTCACTTGCTATTGGTCTTTTGATCGTATTTCCTTATATGATATCAAAATACAAGGCAAAGGCCAGTCTTAAAAGGGAATTTTCTTCTGTTGGTAAATCCCTTGGCTTAATTGATTCTGAAATAACATTGTTATGGAAGTGCGCAAGTTTTAGCAAGGAACCGATCAAGATACTTCAAAGCAAGGCTGTTTTTGAAAAATGTATAAATAAACTGGTAAAAGAAGATATTTCTGTAATAGAAATGATACCCCAGATAAGGAAAAAACTAAAGTTTGATAGTCTTCCTTGGTTTTTACCTCTTAGTAATACAAGGGATATAGAACTTTATCAAACAGGCTTTTTATCTTTTGAAGGTATAACGTATAATTCTGCAGTTTGGGACAAGAGCGAGTTGGAGCTTCATATAGCTATTCTTGATACACCCATAAAACTTCCAAAACCTGGTGATAAGGTTAAATTCTCTTTCTTGAGAGAGGATGACGGAAGATATTATTTTCAAGCAGAAGTACAAAGAGTTTATAGAGATGGTAGCAAGATTGTGTTAGTAGTACCTCACACAGACAGTCTTTCTAAAATACAGCTAAGAGAAAGTTTAAGATGGAAAGTAAGTATTCCTGCAAAGGTTTATATATATTCCGACAATATAGCACCAACTTTTGTGGAAGAGCCTGAGGATACTATGGATGGCACTATAGAAGATATTAGTACAAGCGGTGTTAGAGTTTGTTTGTCTAAATTAATAGATGCCAAGGTTGAAAACAAGGTATATATATATTTTGAGCTTAAATCTCTGCCTATAAAGGTGATAGGTACAGTAAGAAACGTAAGGAGTACTCCAGAAAGGACATGCTTAGGTGTTAAGTTTGATACCTTAGGGAAAAAAGAAGAAGAACATATCAGAAAATTTATATTGGAAGAACAAAGAAAAACTCTAAAACTTTATAAAACGGGAGAGCCTACAGAAGGCTCCTCTTCTTAAGGGCTTTAATTATCCTTTTCCTTGCCTGCCTTTCCTTTCTCTTCTTCTTCTCGCTGGGCTTTTCGTAAAACTGCCTTCTTTTTACCTCTGTTAATATACCTTCCTTTTCTACTATCCTTTTGAACCTCTTAAAAGCCTTCTCAAAGGGTTCGTTTTCATAAACTTCCACTATCGCCAAAACCTTTCACCTCCTTAAGTTTTGTTAAAAATTATACCAAAAACTTCTTCAAGATGGTCAACAAAATGAAGCTTCATCTTTTCTCGCACATAGGAAGGTAAGTCCTCCATAACCTCCTCCTTGTTCTTAGATGGCAGTATAACCTCGTATATGCCCGCCCTCTTGGCCGCCAGTATTTTCTCCTTTAAACCACCCACGGGGAGGACCCTACCCCTTAAGGTGACCTCTCCTGTCATAGCTATATCCGTTCTAACCTCTCTTCCAGTAAAGAGGGAAAGCAAGGCTACCGCAATGGTAATACCTGCAGAAGGTCCATCCTTTGGCACCGCTCCCTCAGGCACGTGTATATGCACATCCACCTGGGAAAAGACCTCCGGGTCTATGCCATAGTCCTCTGCCTTTGACTTTATGTAGGACAGGGCAGCCTGCGCAGACTCTTTCATCACATCTCCAAGGGAACCGGTGAGTATAAGATGGCCTTTGCCCTTAAACTTGGTGGCCTCTATTATCATTATCTCTCCACCCACCTCTGTCCAGGCAAGGCCCACCGCTATGCCAACCATGGGTTTTTCTTCCGATATTACATGCCTTTTGGATACGCCAAGGAAGGTTTTTATGTCTTGAGCCTTTACCTCAAAGGGTGGAGATTCTCCCTTAAGACGCTTTAATGCCAGCTTTCTTAAGATGGTGCTTAGTTGCCTTTGGAGGTTTCTCACGCCAGACTCTCTTGTATAGCCCCTTATTACCTCAAGGAGGGCATCATCGCTAAAAAGCACCTGTCCATCCTTAAAGCCATGCTCTGGCAAAAGCTTGGGAAGGAGATGGTTTTTGGCTATAAAGACCTTTTCTTCTTCCGAGTAGCCAGAGAGGTATATAACTTCCATCCTGTCAAGCAAGGGCCTTGGTATGGTATCCACCCTGTTAGCCGTGCATATAAAGAACACGTCCGAAAGGTCAAAGGGAAGGCCAATATAGAGGTCCACAAAGCTTTTATTTTGTTCTGGGTCAAGCACTTCAAGGAGGGCCGCCGCTGGGTCCCCTTGGAAGGAAAGAGATAGCTTATCTATCTCATCCAGCACTATGAGTGGGTTCTTTGTGCCTACTTGCTTTATGGCCTGTATTATCCTGCCGGGCATGGCACCCACATAGGTCCTCCTATGGCCTCTTATCTCCGCCTCGTCTCTAATACCGCCAAGGGATATTCTTACAAACTTCCTCCCAAGGGATTCGGCTATAGACCTGCCAAGGGATGTTTTTCCAACGCCAGGAGGTCCAACAAAGCAGAGTATCTGTACCATATGGCTTTTGCCCTTTGTTAGCTTCTTTACCGCCAAGTATTCTATTATCCTGTCCTTTACCTTTTCTAAGTTGTAGTGGTCTCTGTCCAAGACCTCCCTTGCCTTATCCAGGTCATACCGGTCCTTTGTGCTTTTGTTCCAAGGTAGTTCAAGGACCCACTCAAGCCAAGTCCTAAGCACTCCCGCCTCTGCAGACTCAGGGTGTAGTTTTTCCAATCTCTTTATCTGCTTTTCTATCTCCTCCTTTGAGTCCTTTGGAATTTTTAGCTTGCTTAGCTTCTTCCTGTACTCTTCTATCTCTGCCCTTCTTTCGTCTCCCTCTCCCAACTCTTCCAGTATGGCTTTTAGCTGTTGTCTTAAAAAGTATTCTCTTTGTTCCTTTTCTATCTTTTCCCGGGCTACGCCCCTTATCTTACTTTGCACTTCTAATAGTCCCACCTCGCTTTGGAGTAGCTGATGCACAAGCTTTAGCCTTTCTATTGGGTCAAAGGTCTCCAAAACCTTTTGGGCCTCCGTGGCTTTTATCTCCAAAATAGAGGCTGTAAGGTCTGCTATCTTTCCTGGGTCCTCCAGGTCCTTTATAAGCATCAAAAGGTCCGGAATTATCTGCTTGCCAAGAGATACTGCTATGTCAATCTGTTCCTTTACAGACCTAATATAGGCCCTTATCTCCTTGGAAAGGCTTTCTGGGTCAACCTCCTCCTCTTCCACAGGCTCAACCACGGCTGTGAAAAAGTCCTCATTTTGCCTATAATCTACAAGCTTGGCCCTCTTTATGCCTTGAACCAAAAGCTTTAATCTGTTTTCTTCTATGGGTGCGGACCTTATAATGTGGGCTATAGTGCCTACGGTATGTAGGTCCTCCTTTGTAGGCACTTCTATATTCTTGTCCTTTTGAAGCACAAGGAATATTAGTCTGTTGCCCTTTAGGGCCTCTTCTATGGCCCTTATGGAAAAGCTCCTGCCTACAAAAAGTGGGATAACCATGGAAGGGAAGACCACCAGGTCCCTAAGGGGCATAACAGGAATTTCAAAAGCCCCTGAAGGCACCTCCGGCACCTTTATAAACTCTTCTGGAATCATGCTCTCCTCCTAAGAGATAAGCTCTTCTACAAAGGCTTGGGCATCAAAGGGCTGAAGGTCTTCTATACCTTCGCCCACACCTATAAGCTTTATGGGAATACCAAGGTCCTTACATATAGGTACTACCGCACCGCCCTTTGCAGAACCATCAAGCTTTGTAAGCACCACTCCGCTTATATCCACCGCCTCCTTAAAGACCTTTGCCTGCTGTATGGAGTTTTGTCCTATTGTGGCGTCAAGCACCAGAAGGGTTTCTGTAGGCTCTTCGGGAAAGAACTTTTTGATCACATCCCTTACCTTTCGGAGCTCCCTTATGAGTGGCTCTTTGGTATGAAGCCTTCCCGCCGTATCTATGAGGATAACATCATAGCCTTCATCCTTTGCCTTTTGCATGGCCTCATACACAACAGAAGCCGGGTCTGCGCCCTCATGCTTTTTTACTATATGGGCTCCGCTCCTTTGGGCCCAAACCTCCAACTGCTCTATGGCGGCAGACCTAAAGGTATCCCCCGCCACAAGAAGCACCTTTTTGCCCTCTTTTACAAACCTGTAGGCCAGTTTTCCTATGGTGGTGGTCTTGCCAGAGCCGTTTACTCCCAAAAAGAGATAAACAGTTTGGCCCTCATGAGGCTCTTTTAAGCTTGCTTGGCACTTTCCTATCTGTTCCAAAAGTAGCCTTTTAAAAGAATCCAAAAGCTGGTCGGAGGTCTTTAAATTCTTCCTTATTGCCTCTTTCCTTAGCTCTTCCACTATATACAAGGTGGTTTTGCTTCCCACATCCGCCCTTATTAGCTTTTCTTCCAGCTCCTCAAAGAACTCCTCATCTATCTTCCTTCCCGCAAAGATTATTCCAAACTCTATGGCCTCCTTTGTCTTCTTTAGTCCCTTGCGTAGCCTTTCCAAAAGGCCCTCTTTTGGCAAAAGGCCAAGCTCTTCTTTTATTTTATTTATAACTTCTTCTACCTCTTGTCTTTTGAGGGCTGGCGCCAAAGAAAGGGACCTGTTTAAATACTCAAGGGCCTCTTGGGGCTTTTTTGCTTGCCACAAGAGCATTCCGGCCTTTTTAAGGCTTTCCCAATCTCCAAGCTTGGCATATTCCTTGGCAGACTTTTCAAGCTCTCCAACCTTCTCGTATATAAGGGCCTTTTCCTTTGCGCTGGCTAGGTCTGGGTCGTAGTGTTCTATGAGCTGATAGGCATAGTAGTATTTGCCCTCTTCCATATAAAGCTTGAAAAGAAGGCCTCTTAGCTCTTTGTTTTCTTTGAACCTCTCCAAAATCTCAATGGCCTTTTCCTTTTTGCCCTTCTCTATGAGGGCCAGTATGGCCCCCTTGTCTCCTTCTTCGGCCAGCTTTTCTTCCTTGGACTTTTTCCAGAAGAACATAGGATTAATATTTTACTCCACCAAGGCTTGCTTTATTTCTCTCACGCTCCTTCTTAACTCCTCAAAGCTCTTTTCTCCAGAAAGCTTTACAAAGTGGCTCCCTACCACCACGCCGTCCGCAAGCTTGGCTATCTCTCTTGCCTGCTCCGCCTTTGATATGCCAAAGCCCACCACCACTGGCTTTTGACATATAGACCTGTAAAGCTTTAGCTTCTCCCTTAGCCTCTCTAAGGGCAGGCTCTCCCTTGCTCCCGTTGTGCCTGTAAGGGATACAAAGTAGACCATATGGTCTGAGTTTTCACATATTAGCCTTAGCCTTTTTTCTGTGCTTGTGGGAGAGGCAAGGAAAACCAAGGAAAGCCCAAGGCTTGAGCAAACCTCTTTTAACTCTCTTCCTTCTTCTGGTGGCAAGTCTGGCACAATAAAGCCATCTATGCCAGCATCTTTTGCCCTTTTGCAAAAGTTCTCATGGCCCATCTTAAAGATGGGGTTGTAGTAGGTCATAAGGAGGAAGGGCCTTTCTGGAAATTCCTTTCTTAGAGTGGAAGAGAGTTCAAAAACATGGTCTGATTTTATGCCGTTCCGTAGGGCTATCTCGTGGGCATATTGGATGGTTGGGCCGTCCGCCACAGGGTCCGAAAAGGGAAAGCCTATCTCCAGTATATCTGTGCCTTCCTTTAAGAGTACTCTAAAGGCCTCAAGGGAAGCCTCATAATCGGGGTAGCCCACCATCATATAAGAAAGCAACGCCTTTTTATTCTCCTTCCAAAAACCTTCAAGCCTCATTTATCACCTCAAAGCCCACATCTATATCACAAGCCTTAGAAAGCATGGCATAAACACTGCAATATTTATTTACAGAAAGCCTTATGGCGTCTTCCACAGCCTTTTCCTTTAGGTCTTTGCCATAAACCTTATACCTTATGCTTATCCTTTCATAGACCCTTGGATGCTCATCCCTCCTTCTACCGACCACCTCAATCTGAATGTCTTTTACCTCTTGCCTTTTCTTTTTTAGTATGTGAGATATATCTACGCCAGAACAGCCCGCAAGGGCCACAAGGACCAGCTCCATGGGCCTATAGCCTTCTTCTCCCACCAGAAGCTCACCATGGGAGGTTTGGGCCACATATGTGTGTTCTAAGTCCGAAAGTTTAAGGATTACCCTTTTCTCTTCCATCTTTACACGTTGGTATCTATCAAAAAGAGTGGCTGTCCATACTCTACTGTCTCGCCGTTCTCCGCCAAAATTTTTACCACCTTGCCTCTCACATCGCTCTCTATCTCGTTCATCACCTTGAGTGCCTCAATTATACAAAGCACCTGACCGGGAGAGACCATATCTCCCACCTCTACAAAGGGTGGAGCTCCGGGAGAGGGCGACCTGTAAAAGGTGCCTACCAATGGGCTTTTTATAACGTGGAGATTTTCCTTTGGCACTTCCTCCGATGGGGGCATTATCTCCTGATATCGCACCTGCACGGGGGCTTCTATCCTTTGAGATATTTCCTTCTGATGGGTCTCTATAAAGAGCTTAAAGCCCTCGGCCTCTATGGTTATCTGCTTTATATCGCTTCCCTTTACTAAGTTTATAACTTCCTTTATAAACTCCTTATCCATTAGGCTCTCTTTACCACTTCTATGTAGGCGCCCGTGCGCGTATCCACCTTTACTATGTCCCCTTCCTTTACAAAGAAAGGCACTTGTATTACCGCGCCCGTTTCAAGCTTGGCAGGCTTTGAACCGCCTGCGGCCGTATCTCCCTTAAAGGCTGGTTCCGTTTCCACCACGGCAAGCTCCACCTGCTTTGGAAGTTCTATGCCTATGGGCTGTCCCTTGTAAAGGAAGACCACCACCGTCATACCCTCTTTTAAAAACTTGGTTTCCTCTTTTATGTTCTCTGAGGAAACTGGTATCATTTCATAGGTGGTTTGGCTCACAAAGTAATAATAATCTCCATCGTTGTAAGAATACTCTGCAAAAACCTGCTCAAAGTCCGCCAGTTCAATGGCGTCGGAGGACTTGTAGGTAATCTCAATCACGTTCCCCGTTTGCATATTCTTTGCCTTTACCCTCACAAAAGCTTGACCCTTTCCCGGCTTTACATGCTCGTAGTCCAAAACCCTGTGAGGAACTCCGTTATGCTCAATAAACATATCCCTCTGTATGCTGTTTATATCTATCTTCACACCCATGGTATAAGATTTTAGCATATATTTAAAGAATCTTTGGAGGTTCAAAATGGTAAAGGAAATGTTAAAGGAGAAGGCTGGCTATCTTCTTTCAAACCTTTTATCCCAAGGTGGGGAGTATGGAGAGATCTTTTATGAGAGGGTTCGCGCCTGTAGGATACAGCTTGAGGACAACAAGATAGACAAGGTCCAGTGGGGCATAGATGAAGGCGTGGGCATAAGGCTAATAAAAGATGGTAAAACCTACTACGGATATACCACCGAGCCTACCTTTGAAAACCTTATGGAGATAGTGCGCACATTGGCAAGAGGGCAAGGTCATGGGCCTGTTAAGGTGGGCCAAAGGCGCATTCGCGGATGGACAGATTTAAAGATAGACCCGGATGAAAAGGGAATAGACTACAGGGCAGAGTTCCTCCTTAGGGCAAACGAGACGGCCAGAAGCTATGGGGACAAGGTAAAACAGGTGATGGTGGTCCTAACAGACAGGACAAGGGACATACTTATCATCAACAGCCTTGGTGAGATGGCCGAGGACCTTCAAAAGAGGGTGGTCTTTTTCACGGACGTGGTGGCAAGCCAAGATGGCATAATGCAAAGGGGCTATGAATCAATAGGAATTAAGGGTGGCTTTGAAATCTTTGAAAGGATAAAGCCTGAAGATGTGGCAAAAAAGGCCACAGAGAGAGCTATTTTGATGCTAAGCGCCAAGCCTGCTCCTGCGGGCAACTTTACCGTGGTTTTGGCTGGTCAAGCGGGTGGCACTATGATACATGAGGCCGTAGGCCATGGCTTTGAGGCAGACCTTGTGCAAAAGGGGCTATCTGTCTACAGGGGGAAAATTGGGCAAAAGGTTGCCAGCGAGCTTATAACCGTTTTGGACGATGCCACCCTTGAAAACCACCTTGGTTCCTTTACCGTAGACGATGAGGGTGTGCCGGCCCAAAGGACTGTGCTTATTGAGAACGGCTATCTTGTGGGCTATATGTACGATAGGCTGACGGCCATGAGGGAGGGCAAAGAATCTACCGGAAACGGCAGGAGGCAGAGCTATGCCCATGTGCCAATAGTTAGGATGACCAACACCTTTATAGCTCCCGGTAAGGACAACCCGGAGGACATAATAGGGGATACAAAGAAGGGAGTGCTTGTTTTGAAGATGGGCGGTGGTGAGGTAAATACGGTGACGGGAGACTTTGTCTTTGAGATCATAGAAGGCTATATGATAGAGAACGGAAAGATCACCTATCCCATAAGGTCTGCCACCCTCATAGGCAACGGGCCAAAGGCCCTTATGGATGTGGATGCCGTTGGCTCAGACCTTGGTTGGAGCATAGGCACATGCGGAAAGGATGGGCAGGGTGTGCCGGTAAGCGATGCCCAGCCTACCTTAAGGATAAGGTCCATGGTTCTGGGTGGAACGGAGGTGTGAAAGGATCTCCTCCACCGCTCCCTCCTTTCCAAGCCTTTCCATGGATATTTCTATCCAGCCCTGCCTTCTGAACCATCTTATCTGCCTCTTGGCATACTCCTTTGTGTTCTTTATCATCTCCTCAAGGCACTCCTCAAGGCTTTTTTCACCTTTAAAGTAAGGTATAAACTCCTTGTAGCCTATGGCCTGCGGCGATGTCAAAAAACTCTCAAAGCCCTTCTTTAAAAGACCTTCTATCTCCTTTAAAAGCCCAGCCTCCAACATTCTATAGGCCCTTTCTTCTATCCTTTTACTCAAGGCCTCCCAGCTCCAGCTAAGATAAAAGCCCATATAATCAAACCTTGGCCTATCCCATTTGTGAAAGGATGAGAAGGGCCTTCCGGAGTTTATAAAGACCTCCAAAGCCCTCACTATCCTCCTTGTATCGTTGGGAGAGACCTTTTTGGCATACAAAGGGTCAATGGCCAAAAGCTTCTGATAAAGGTAAGGACTTCCCTTCCTTTGGGCTATGTGGTATAGCCTCTCCCTTAGCTTCCAGTCGGGAAGAGGAGTCTCCGCCATGCCATACAAAAGGGCCTGAATGTACAGATAGGTCCCACCGCACACAATGGGCAAGGCTTTTCTCTCTTCTATTTCCCTTATGGCCTTTAAAGAAAGCTCTTCAAAGAGCTTTGCATCAAAGACCTCCCCAGGGTCCACAATATCAACAAGGTGGTGCCTTACCTCCCTCATACAATCCAAGGGCTTTGCCGTGCCTATATCCATGCCCCTATAGACACACATGGAGTCTGCGCTTATGACCTCTCCCCCCACCCTTTTTGCCAAAAGACAGCAGACCTCCGACTTCCCGCTACCCGTTGCTCCCCCAATCACTATCAACATGTTCAAAAAATAGGCCTATGCCAGCTATCCCATAGGCTCCATTCTTATAACAAAGCTTTATTCTGTCCCATGTTATACCTCCAAGGGCATAAACTGGTATAGAAAGGCGCTGAGATACCTCCTTTAGCACCGTAAGGCCTATGGGCTCCCTCTCCGGATGGCTCTGAGTTTTAAAGATAGGGCTAAGGGTTATAAAGTCTGCACCTTCCCTTTGGGCGTAAAGGGCATCCTCCAAGCTATGGGCAGAGTATCCCACCAAAAGCCCCGGAGCCATCCTCTTTACCACGCTTGGTGGAAAGCCCTTCTCCGGAAGATGCACACCATCGGCACCCACAGCCAAAGCTATATCCACCCTATCGTTTATGAAAAGCAAGGCCCCATAATCCTTTGTCATCTCCCTAACTTTAAGGGCAAGCATGTAATATTTAAGGCCAGAAATCTGCTTTTCTCTTAGTTGCACCATCCTTATGCCCTTTTTTAGGACCTTTTCAAGCCTTTCAAGGAAGTCTGCATACCTTTTGCTATCGGTGATGGCATAAAGCCTTGGAAGCTCCGGCTTCATAGATACTGCTCTACTATCTCATCGTGGCTTGGTATCCTTTTGGAGATGTCCGATCCTGTAAACTGGGCCACCCAGCCCTCTGGAATGGAAAAGAACCTAATGGCCTTAAAGAAGGGTCTTGTGCCCATATCAAACCAATGCTTTGTGTTGGCTGGCACACTTATAAAATCTCCCTTCTCACACAAAACCACATAAACCTTATCATCGGGATGTAGGTAAAAGGTGCCGCTGCCGTCCACAAAGAACCTCACCTCAAAGTCCGAATGGGTATGCTCGGAAAGGAACATATTTCTAAGCTCTTCCCTCTTGGGATGGTCTGGAGTAAGGCTTACCACATCTATGGATTTAAAGTCAAACTCCTTTACAATCCTCTCCACCTCTTCCTTGTAAGCCTGTAGGACCTCTTCCTGCGTGGCAGACCAAGGAAGCTCCCTGTCTGTTTCCCACCTTTCAAAGCGCACACCTATGGAAGCAAGCCTCTCTTTTATGCTGTTATAATCCTTAATCACCTCTAAGGCCTTGCCACTTTCATCAAAAACCACAATCAGGCTCATGTAAGGTATTATAAACCTTTCTTCCCACAAGGGTGGATATATTAAACTCCTCCCTGTAGTATATAACCTCAAGCCCTTTGAAAAGCTCCAAAAGCTCACCCTCTTTCAGTAAATACTCAGGGTTAAAATCTTCCCTTACGCAAAGATGTTTGTAGTTGTATGTCTCAAAGATAAGCAAACCACCTGTTTTTAAAGCCTTGATTATTTTGGGACACAAGCTTCGGTTCAGGTAATAGAAGTTTACTACAAGGTCGTAGGTATTCTCCAAAAGCTCATAATCATCCAAATCTGCACAGATAAAATTTACCTTTAGCCCCCTTGCCTCAGCCTCTTGCTTTGCCATCTCTATGGCCGTGCAGGATATGTCTATGGCATCAACCAAAAAGCCCTTACTTGCCAGAAAAAGGGCATTCTCCCCCGTTCCACAGGCAAGCTCCAAAGCTCTCCCAACCTTAGCCAAGTGATAAAAATCAAGAAGGGTCTTATGCAGGCTTGACCTCCAACCCTTTTTATATCTTTCTTCCCACCTTTCTTTATCCTTTTGAGCCATGGCAGGTTATAGTATAATCATTAAAAAGCTTAGGGAGGTAGGATGAGGAAGCTTTTACTTGTCTTATTGACCTTTGCCCTCTACGCTTGGGCCGACCCAGCACCCTTAGGCCTTGAGATAGGAAAGGCTACCGTTCAAGATGCCAAGGCAAGGTATAAGCTAAGGCATGCCGGCATAAACAAATACACTCTGGGCGATATGTACGATGTGGACCCCAAACAGGTGGATATGAAATACCTACAGTCCTGCAGGCTCATTTTTGACAAGGATGGTAAGCTCATGGCCGTACTGATGACCTTTTCCAAAAGTGGGTCTGGGCAACATATTCCCGAGTTTAACTATTACTACAAGCTACTAAGAGAGAAGTATAAACTGGTGGGTTCCCGCATACCCTTTGTGGGAGATACATGGGCCAAGTTTGTGGATGGAAACACGGAAATCATTTTAGAAGCTCCCCACCTTAGCTTTACCATGACCCTATTGTATGCCCACAAGAACTTCCTCAAAAAGGCAAAGGAACAAAGCCAGCAGGAAGAAGAGCAAGAAAGGCGTAGGACAAAGCAAAGCCTGTAGAGTTATTAATCTTTTAACACACCTTTTATATCCCTCCTTAAGAATTTTCTTGCTGTAAACATATTCCTTTCTTAAACCACGAGTTCTTATTTCTCCACATACTCTTTTAGCTTTTTAAAGTGATACAAAGCATTTTCAACAGCAAGCATTCCATCATCCATTTTCACCTTACCATTTTCCACCGCTTCTCTTATAAGTCTTAGATGCACAGGTGTCAAAAAGTCATACATGGCAAGCAATATTGTATCTTTGATCTTAAGGTATTCCTTTATAAGCTTTAAATCCTCTTTTGCCACCTTGTATTCTGTTATCTCCTTCAAATCCTTACCACCATCCTTATACTCAGGCACAAGCAAAAGCTTATTCTCTATTTCAGGGTTTAGCTTTACATCTGTTAGTATGTTATCCTGCCTTTCTCCTTTTAGTGTAGCAGATATGGTCCGCAGATTGCTTCCCTTAGTTCCAAAGACAAAGAGTGTCTCCAAAGCCTTAACATATGGCTTTATAGCTTGATAAGTGGTATCATCTATCATACCATTTGCATACAAATACTCTATCCTTCTTCGCACATCCTTTACAGGCTCTATCCTTACACCCCTTCCTACAGATTGGAGAACAAACTTTTTGGCATTGGTGCCTGTTCCTATGTTTATGAAAAGTATAATATTTGGCCTGTTGCTGTCCCATCCTTCATAAAAAGCTCTTGAACCCATGAGTATGTTAATATCGGGAGAGTTTTCTAAATCTCTAAAATAGCTCTTTCCTTCCTCCCATTCTTCTATCCTTTCATATCCTTCAAGTTTTTCCTTTATCCAGTTGCTAATATCTCCAACCTTTATAAGCGCAAAATACCTATCACTTGTCTTTAGCTTAAACACTATCTCTTGCCTGTTTTCTGGCACCACCCCATACTCTATTTCACCAAAAGAAGGGCTGTTGAATACCTGCTCAAGAACATCCTTTAGTGTTATATCCTCTATGCCATCCAGAGCAATCTCTTCTTCACTAAACTCACACTTCACCAGTAATCCTTTCAATTCTTCTTTTGCTTTTTCAAAAAGCTTTTCATCCACCTCTCCTATAGCAACCTTCCTAAGCTCTTTGAAGAAAAGCTCTAAATCAGAGTCCTCAGTATTTACAGAATTTACAAGGACCACCATAAGTGGATGATGGTAGTAATCTTTTACTTTTTGTTTTACCTTTTTGAGATAGGCAAGTAGAATAAGAAGCTTCAAAATTATCAATTGCTTTTTACTTGGATTGAAATCTTCTCTCTTTCCTAAGGCTTTTAAATCCTGTTTTGATACATACACATGTTTTCCATATCCATTTTTTACAAACTCAGCCAGATTAAAGTTATAAACACAGGTAATGTAATCTATTGAGTCCGTAAAAGTAGCAGAAAAGTTAAAGAGAAAGCCATTCCTTGCCATTATGTTGTATATATGCTGTCTTTTGCTGTCTTCTTTGTCTCCTTTGTGTGCTTCATCCAAGATAATATACCAGTTCCCATCGTTTTCATAATTCCTAAAGTCCAATATCTTTTCCTTTTGTTCATCGGATAAAAGGTCGCTCCTATAGTAAAAAACTCTTATCTCATGTGGATATAGCATCTCTCCTTTAGCCTTCTGCTCTCCGAATTCTTTCAAATCATAAAGCAATATCTTTGTATCTTGATACCTATTAAACTCTTCCACATGCCTTTTAAACTGCTCTATCAGGTCTTCTCTTGGTGTCAAAAATAGAATATCTTTCTTAGGAATTGTGTCATTATCCATCAAAAACTTAAGCATTTCTATGAGCTTTACTATCACCAGTGTTTTTCCACTTCCAGTGGCCATCCAAAAGCTCATTCTATTGGCAACATGTTTGAATGCTACTTTGCCATCTTCTATAGGAATACCATACTCTTGATAAAAACTTGCCACTTTCTTCTTTACCTCTAAATCTATCTTATGTTCATAAAGACTTGCAAGCTTTTCTTTATTACCGTTGTATTCTTTGTAATATTTCCATAAAACTTTGGCACAGTTTTTTAAAGCTTCTTGCTGGTAGTTGTATAAAGTTTTTTCCTTAGAAAAACTCTTAAAGTCAAAGATAAAATCCATAGTATTCAAGCCTTCCGTTATATCTTTCAACACTACTATCCCCATTCTTCTATCCACTCCTCTACAGGAATACGGTATTTTTCAATTTTACAGCTATCAAGGTTAAGTAAATCTATAAGTTGATGTTTATTAACAAAGCAGTTATTCAACAGAATATACTTAGAATTGTCTGGATTAGTATTAGAAAAGCCTAACCTATAAAAACCTAAGTATCTATAAAGCTTATTACTTTTAGGATTTTTTGCACTTGTATTATAATTACTTGCCAATTCAAACAAGCTATCAATAATCTTTATGAACTCTTTCCTTGTTTGCGATAGTTTTAATTTCCCGTTAACTTGTTCCTCTATAAATATAAAATATCCTTCACAGTAGTTTAAAAAAAATCCAATTAATATTCTCTATATACCTATGGTTTTGAACGGAAAAAAGCTTATGCTTTTCAAAAAGCTTTCTCAATATAGAACCTCTATATCCGCTTCTCTCCTGTTCTGTTTTATTACAAGGAGGCTTTCCCTGACAATCCCAAAGTTTTTCCAATAGTGAAGTATCTATAGCATATCTTTCTTTGTCTTTCAAAGCAGCATCTATATTCTTTTTAACATCCTCAATGGTGATTTGTTCATCTAAAATTGTTAATATGGCTGTGCCTAAAAATCTATAACTATTTATTGAAGAAAGTAGGTCATCAAACATTTTAAATATTATTTTCTGAGCAGGCCCTACTCTGGCTTTTCTGCTGTTTTTTTCTTCTATAAAAAACAAATACCTTTTATTACAGTCAATATATACAAAATCTATGTCCTGTGCAATTAAGCCTGAATAAGCATCCTTAAGATTCTTCCTTATCCAAAATGAAAAGGTATTCCACATTTTATATCCACCATATTAACGACTTAATTAGCTTAAAATCCATATTTTTAAAATCAAATTTTTCTCCATTCTCAAACTCCACTTCCGTAGAATTCAGTTTTTTTATCCATTTACCTTTAAGATTTGATAAAGTTTCCGCAAGGTCTATATCTGGATAAAGTTTGGAAAAGTCTACCTTTACATTACCACCATCTATTTCTATAGCTCTTAACATCTTTTCGTCTTTTAAAAATATCTTCTGTGTATATATACTCTCACTTTCTAAAGGTTCCGTATCTTCATAAATTAGATTGGATAAAACATCTTCATACTGTTCAAGTTCATAGTATTTAAAAAATCCACCCGCATTATTCTCATTGTATTTTTCTTTAACATCCTTTTCTTTAGAAATTCCTGATTTATCATAAGCCAAAACTTTTTTCATTCTTGGTAATATAACACTATAAAAGTGTTCTCCCATCTCTATTCCTATCCATTTTCTTTTAAGCTTATGTGCTACAGCTATAGTTGTGCCACTGCCAAGGAAGAAGTCCATAACTAAATCGCCTTCATTAGATGTAGATTCTATGACCCGCTTAAGAAGTATTTCAGAGTTCTCTGTTCTAAAGCCCCAAGTATCTTCATATGAAGGAATATCTTTCCAATTATCACCTATTTTTGTTTCTTCGGATGTGAGGTATTCAACTTTCCATGAATCATGATTGCAATTTAAACACCTATCTAATTCAGTTATACCAAAAACTTTATCATCAATTGTTATATCAAAATACTTGAATTTTTCACTGTTCTTTGAAGCGAATGTTTTTTCTATAAATTTATCTAAGGAATTTTCTTCATCCCAGTAGTATATAGCACCACATTCCTTACACACCAATCTCAAATAGTGTTCTTTTAACAACTTATCTACCTTCTCTTGAACTAAAGCAAAATGTTGCCCTGGAGGAGGATACAAAACTTTTCCGAAAAACTTCCTTTCAGCTGGTTTTCGTTCTTCTTGCTTTAGAAAACTTGTCCATTTCATATTGATTAAAGACCTTTTTTTGTATATATCTTTCTTAAAAGCTTTACTTGTTTTTCCAAAAAGAAAAAGGAATTCACTTTCTACTTCAAATTTATTAGGTGTTCCTATAGGTTGCCTTTTTCTATTGATTATTATCTCATTTCTAAAATTCTCCTTTCCAAAAATCTCATCCATCAAAGGCCTTACAATCCAGTTTCCATTGTAATCGCACCTTACAAAAATGCTTCCTGTATCTTTCAAAAACTCCTTTGCAAGCCTTAACCTATTTTCAAGCATGGTAGCCCAAGTAGAATCCTTATACTTTACACTGTAAAAGTAGTCTGCTTCCTGCTCCTTGTTAAAGGGTGGATCAATGTAAATAGTCTGCACCTTTTCCTTAAACTTTGGCAAAATGGTATTCAAAGCCTGCCAGTTTTCACTCTTTATAAGCCATCCATCAAGTTCATTATCAAGGTTATCAAACAAGCTCAATATATCAAGCTCCAAATCCTTAAAGTATTTTGTATCAATTGGTAAAAACTTATGCTTTGGATTTAAAGAGCCATCTTTTAAAACCTCTTCACTTCTAAAGCTTTCATCCACTATTCCAAGTTCTTTCCACTCTTTTATCTGCTCTTCTATATTAGTGTGATTTAAAAGTTCTTCTATTATCTTTATTCCACCTTCTTTACTGGCGATCCTATCAAGAGTTATTACATAGTTTGATTTTCTTACGAACTTTGGCTTTTTCCAAACTTTTAAAAGCTCTTCTTCAAACTGTGCTACCAAATCTATAACTTTCTCCGCAATATTTTTGATAGTCATAAGCTGGTTTATTCTGTCTATGCTCCATTCCTTTCCACCTTCATAAATATAGTTATGTAGCCAAAGCTTTAACTGTTCTTTTAAAAACTCTCTCGGATTTTTGTGTAAAAAGTAGTCCACTTCACTTTGCTTTTCAAAAGTCCTTATAGCCTTCTCTAAAGCTTCCTCTTTTATATTGTATCCATGCTTTTTAATCTTCTTTACGATGTTTTCTTCATCTGTTTCTTTGCCTCTTTCAGAGTATAGAACTTTTAAAACAATCGTATCATCCTCTATTTTGTCAAACTCATAGATAAGCTTTCTTTTCTCATTACTCTTTTTGTATTCTAAGCGGCTAACATCAAACTTAAACTTTACACCATCCACTTCTATGCTTAGCTCTCTATAAAGCCTATCTGTCTTTATGTAATAGAGGTCTTTTGTTTTATAAAAAAGGATCATATCTCTATCATCTGTATAAATCCTTTCATAAACACTATAATGGTAAGGCGTTTCACTAAAAAGAATACATCCAGCTGGATTAAAATACCTTTTGAAAAAGGTGTAAAGCTTATCATAAAGCTCTTCTCTAAAGGATGGTTTCTTTTCTGTAGCTTTTTCTATATCTTGTTTTAACGCCTTCTCCAGCTTTTCATAATACTTGGACTTTATCCTCATTAAATTGACATAACCACCTTGGCCTTCTATCTTTTCTCCTACGAAGATGTTCTTTAATGCGTCATAAAAGAGTTTTTCTTTGCTTTCCATTTTTACATAACTTGAATTCATATTATACATCCTAATACTTTGAAAGGTCGCAGGCTTGCGCATGCCCCTCCTTAGGCCTGTATTCTATTTTAACAGCATTTTTAACTCACACTCAAACAAAAACTCAAAGGCTTCAAGCCTTATGTAGGCTTCCCTTATGCTTTTGCCCCATGTGTAAAGGCCATGAGATTTCAAAAGAAAACCATAAACCTTTTCTTCCTTTTCCAACCTCTCCCTTATCATCTCGGATAGGCCTTTCATGTCTTGGGAGTTTTCAAAGACTGGCACCATTAGGCTCGTTTGATGGGTTTTTATACCTTCAAAGGCCTTCAAAAGCTCGTAGTTTTCCAGCCTTATATCCCCTTTAGAAAGCCTTGATATGAGCGTAGAGTTTATGGAATGCACGTGCAAAACACACATGGCGGAAGGAAAGAGTTTATAAACCAAGGTGTGCAAAAGTGTTTCCGCCGAAGGCCTTTTTGAGCCTTTTACCAAGTTTCCCTCAAGGTCCACAAACACAAAGTCCTCCCTTGTGAGGTGTCCCTTGTGGCTTCCAGAGGCGGTAATTAGGATAAGTCCATCTTCAAGCCTTGCGGATAGGTTTCCACCACTGGCGGGTAGCCAGCCCCTTGAATGAAGCTCTCTTCCTATCTCAATAAGCTCGGATATCTCCCTTTCCATGGGCTTAAAATTTTAAGCCATAATCGCACCAGCTTCTCACAGGACATTCACCACATTTTGGCTTTACTGGCTTGCATATGGTTTGGCCAAGGGCCACCACCAATCGGTTAAAATCTCGCCAATATTCCACTGGTAGGATTTCCATAAGAGCTTTTTCTGTTTCCTCTGGAGTCTTTGTCTTCACAAGGCCCCATAGGTTGCTTATTCGGTGCACATGGGTATCCACTGCAATGGCTGGTTTTCCAAAGCCTTCAGAAAGCACTATGTTTGCCACCTTCCTGCCCACACCCTTTAGCTTCAAAAGGTCTTCCAAAGTGTCCGGAACCCTTCCACCAAAGTCTTCTATAAGCTGTCTTGCAAGCTCCTTTAACTGCCTTGCCTTATTCCGATAAAAGCCCACGGGGTATATGAGCCTTTCAAGCTCTTTGAGGTCCATCTGCAGAAGGTCCTGTGGACTTTTTACCCTCTCTAAAAATCTCTTACAGACCTCTGCTGTAGTCTCATCCCTTGTCCTTGTGGAAAGCAGGGCGCAGAGCAGGGCGCTCAATGGGTCCTTCCTCTTTTGGGCGATGAGCTTTACAATGGGCGCATGCCACTTTTCATACTCATCCTTCATTATTTCAAGCACCACCTTTAAATCTTCTTTCCTCATGGCCTTATCTTCAAAAGGATAAATAGGGCTAAAATATGCAAAGATAGGGAGTATATGACAAGGGCCATTGGTGAAAGCTCATAGAGGAGGCCCATTAGGGCGCCACCAAGGAAGGCCGAAAGGCCTATAAAGAAGTGAAAGATGCCGTAGGCCCTCCCTCTGCTTGCCTCAGAGGAAAGCTTGGCAACGGCAGACCTCATGATAGACTCTTGCACTCCAAGGCTTATGCCCCAAAGAGCTATGGCAAAAAGCACCTTATCAAAGAGGAAAAGAAGAATGGGAGAAAAGAGTCCAAAGGAGAGGCCAATGACAAGCGCCAAAAAGCCCCTTTTGTCATATAGCACACCAAAAAAGAGGGCAGAAAGAGCGTCTAAGGCCATGGCAAGGGCAAAAAGGAGGGAGACCTTCCATCCGTCAAAGGCATGCTGGTAAAGATGAAAGCCTATTAAGGGAAAGGGTAAAAAGGAAAGGGAGATAAGGCAGGAGGACAAAAGGTAAAGATAAAAGGCTTTGGAAAACTTGGCAGGCTCATAGGAAGACTTTTCAAGGTTTATCTTGTCCGAGTATATCCTTTTTGCAAAAAATAGCAAAAGTATGGCAAGGATGGCAGGGATAAGGAGGAAGAGAAAGGCAGACCTGTAGCCAAGGCCCAAAAGAAGCACCAAGGCCACAAACAAAGGCCCAAGCACGGCACCAATCTGGTCAAGAAACTCATGGAGGCCAAAGCCCTTACCATGCCCCACCAAAGAAGTAGCCTTTGAAAGAAGCACATCCCTTGAGGGCGTCCTTATGCCCTTCCCAAACCTCTCAAAGAAGACCAAGAGGCCAGCAAGTTGCCAGCTTTTTACCAAGCCAAGCAAAGGCACAGAGAAAAGGTTAAGGGCGTAGCCCAGCATGGTTAAAGCCCAATAGCTCCTTAGCCTATCGGAAAGCACACCGGAGAAAAGCCTTATCCAATAGCCTATAAGCTCGGAAGCTCCAGATATTAGGCTTACCGCAAAGGCGCTGGCTCCAAGGTAGGCAAGGTAAGGCCCTATTATGCCCTTGGCACCTTCGTAGGTAAAATCGGAAAGAAGGCTCACAAGGCCCATAAGGAAGATAAACCTGTAGGCCCTCCTTTTATCCCACATCTATATGGCTTACCTCTCCCACTATCTCAAGTGGTATGTGCCTTTTTATATTTTCAAGGATTGGGTATAGGTCCTCAAAGGTGTCTGGCGTGGCGATAAGATAGACCTCTTCTGAGCTTTTCTCCTTTGTCCTCACTATGGCCTTCCTTCCTGCACCATCCATTAGGGCGCTAAAAAGGCCTATATGCCTCTTAGGAACTCTTACCAGAAGCACCCTTGCCCTTATCTCTTTGCTCATGGCTTATTATCTTTGCACCAAACATATCCTTTATCTTTTCTGCAAAGGGTGGCAATGAGGCATTCTCCTTTTCTATTTTCTCTATCACAAAATCCGTCTTTGGATTTATGGCCTTTAGTTTGTTTATATCCTCTTGAGTAAGACTTCCCTCCTCCACATAGAAGACCACCCTGTCTTCCTTTATCTCATACCTTGACCTCTTTAATATCTCAAAGGTAAGGCTATCCACCTTACCTTCAAAGGCCTCAAGAGGGTTTATCTTTGGGTCCTCTTGCGTCTTTTTTTCTTCCTCCGCTTTATCCTCTGGCTTTTCCTCCACCTTTACCTGCAATCCATACTTTAATAGCTGGCTTATGGGCAAAATGTCCTTTATTATCTGTGTCTTTATGATGGCAAGCTCAAAGGCTCTAAGGATGTCCCTACTTCTTGCATCTATCCTTATGGTGTTTACCACCTTTTCAAGGTATAGTAGGGCATTGAGCGGCACAGTCTGAAGGCTTTTGTGAAAGTCTTCCACTCTCATTACCTTTTCTGGGTCCTTTAGGCTCCTATAAAGTAGAAGGGACCTTATTTCCTCCTCCAGAAGGTCGCAGAACCTCACAAGGTTAAAGCCCTTTTGGCTAAGGTCCCTCACAAAGTCAAGGGCCTCATCCACCTTAGAATCCAAAAGTAAAAGGAGAAACTCCCTTACCCTCTCCTGGGAGACTATACCCAAAAACTCCTCCACCAGCTCCACCTTTACCTTTCCCTCACCGTAGGTGCTAACCTGGTCCAAAAGAGATACCGCATCCCTCATTCCACCGTCGCTTAGCTTTGCCAACATGTATAGGGCCTTTTCTTCACACTCAAGGCCTTCCTTTTGGCATATCCTCTTTAGGTTTTCCACAATCTGGTCTTCTCTTAGCTTGGAGAAGATGAGCCTTTGGCATCTTGAAAGGATGGTGGGTATGATCTTTTCGTATTCGGTGGTGCAAAGGATAAAGATGGTTCTGGGTGGTGGCTCTTCCAAGGTCTTCAAAAGGGCGTTAAAGGCCTCCTTTGTGAGCATATGGGCTTCGTCAAGTATATAGACCTTGTATTTGCCCTTTATGGGTGCATAAGAGACCGCGTCCCTTATGGACCTAATATCATCTATGCCCCTGTTGGAGGCTGCGTCTATCTCTATAAGGTCTGGGAAGGAGCCTTTGTCTATGGCCACACAGTTTTCACAAACTCCGCAAGGCTCTCCCTCCTTTGGTTGAAGACAGTTTACGGCCTTTGTAAGTATGCGTGCCAGTGTGGTCTTCCCCGTCCCCCTTGGACCAGCAAAAAGATAGGCATGCGAGAGTTTTCCCAGTCTTATGGCGTTTTTGAGAACTCGGACTGGCACCTCTTGCCCTACCACCTCAGAAAAGGTCCTTGGCCTATACTTTCTGGCAAAGGGGATATACATGATTTAAATAGTATAATCCTTATTGCAAAAGTTTATAGCTTTGTTATCTTTATCTAATAAGAGAGGTGTGAGAGATGTTTGAGAAGTTTACTGAGAAGGCAAGGCAAATTATCCTCCAAGCAAGGGAGGAAGCTATAGAGCTTGGGCATACTTATCTTGGCAGTGAGCATATATTGCTATCCTTGATAAGGGAGGATGACCTACCCTCCCTAATACTCTCCCGCTTTGGACTCACTCCAGAAAAGGTGCGCAAAGCCATAATGGGACAGATAACCCGTGGAAGCCACTCGGGTGAGATACTCTTTGCTCCAGATGCCAAAAGGGTGCTGGAGTTTGCCGTAGAAGAGGCCCGCATACTCCACCATCAGTTTGTAGGACCGGAACATCTTCTCATAGGTGTGGTAAGGGAAAAGACTGGCCTTGGTGGAAGGATACTAAGGGGCTTTGGCCTTGATGAATATTCTGTAAGAAGGGAAGTGCTACAAATACTGGGTGAGCTTCCACCGCAAGAGACCACAAAGTATGCACCAACGCCCAACCTTGATAGGTTCTCCAGAGACCTGACCCAGATGGCAAGGGAAGGGAAGCTTGACCCTGTAATAGGAAGGGACAAGGAAATAGAGAGGGTTATACAGATACTTGTAAGGCGCAGGAAGAACAACCCAGTGCTTTTGGGAGACCCAGGCGTGGGCAAAACGGCCATAGTGGAAGGCTTGGCCCAAAGGATAGCCAACAGGCAGGTGCCAGACCCGCTTCTGAATAAAAGGGTGGTAGCTCTTGACCTTGCAGCCCTTGTGGCAGGTACCAAGTATAGGGGACAGTTTGAAGAAAGGCTCAAAAACATTCTCAAAGAGCTTGAGAAGGCTCCCAACGTAATACTCTTCATAGATGAAATACACACTCTTGTAGGTGCTGGCTCTGCGGAAGGCTCCATTGACGCAAGCAATATGCTAAAGCCAGCATTGGCAAGGGGTGAAATACAGGTGATAGGTGCCACCACCCTTGATGAATACAGGAAGTACATAGAGAAGGATGGCGCCCTTGAGAGAAGGTTCCAACCCATAATAGTAGAACAGCCTTCTCAAGAGGACACCATAAGGATACTCTACGGACTAAAGGCTAAGTTTGAAGAGTTCCACAACGTAGAATACACACCAGAGGCCATAGAGAAGGCCGTAATCCTCTCCGAAAGGTATATAACGGAGAGAAATCTACCAGACAAGGCCATAGACGTGATAGACGAGGCCGGCTCATTGGTAAAGCTTAGGGCTTACCAGCTACCGCCAGAACTAAAGGAGCTTGAGGAAAAGATAAAGGAAATAGAAGAGAAGAAGGAAGAGGCAGCCAACGAGCAAGACTATGAGAAGGCAGCAAGGTTAAGGGATGAGGAGCTAAGGCTAAGGGCAAAGCTTGAAAACCTAAAGGCAAAATGGAAGCAGGAGATGTCCGCCAACAGGCCAAAGGTTACAGAAGAGGATGTGGCAGAGGTGGTGGCAAGATGGACTGGTATACCGGTAAAGAGGATACACGAAAGCGATATGGAAAAGCTCCTCCATATAGAAGAAGAGCTTCACAAGAGGGTAGTAGGTCAAGAGGATGCTATAAGGTCCATAGCCAGAGCCATAAGAAGGTCAAGGGTTGGGCTTAAGGGCAAGCATAGGCCCATAGGAGTTTTCCTCTTCCTTGGTCCTACCGGTGTAGGAAAGACAGAAACGGCAAAGGCTTTGGCAGAGTACCTTTTTGGTTCGGAAGATGCCCTTATAAGGTTTGATATGTCCGAATACATGGAAAAGCACACCGTATCAAGGCTTGTGGGCGCTCCTCCAGGCTATGTGGGCTATGAGGAAGGCGGTCAGCTAACAGAAAAGGTGCGTAGAAGACCTTACTCTGTGCTACTCTTTGACGAGATAGAAAAGGCTCACCCCGATGTGTTTAACATCTTCCTACAGATCTTTGACGATGGAAGGCTTACAGACGCCATGGGCAGAACGGTGGACTTCTCCAACACCATAATCATCATGACCTCCAACCTTGGAGCAAGGCTCATAACCCATGGCAGTCAGATGGGCTTTGAGAAGAAGTTTGGCATGATAGATTACGAACAGATGAAGAAAAACGTTATGGACCAGGTAAAAAGGACCTTTAGCCCAGAGTTTCTCAACAGGCTTGATGAGATCATAGTCTATAGACCTCTTGAGAAGGAAGATGTGGTTAAAATACTGGACTTGCAGCTTAACCAAATCAATGAAAGCCTCAAAGAATGGAACGTAAAAGTTAAACTTCACAAGAGCTTTGTGGATTGGATAATTGAAAAGGAGTACAAGCCCGAGTATGGAGCAAGAAGCTTAAAGAGGGCATTGCAACACCATGTGGAAGACCTCTTGGCAGAAGAGCTACTAAAAGGTAGCCTTGCGGATGTAGAGCTTGTAGAGATAAGGGTAAAGGATGACAAGCCTTATCTAAAGCCTGTGAAGAAAAGGGAGAAGCTGGAAGCCATATTTAATCAGTAAACGCAATTGAAGGGTTTTCTAAGGCAAAGACCTTGGAGAGCCCTCCCCTTCCACTTACACCTATAACCTTATCCGCAAAGCTTGCCAAAACTTCTCTAAGTGTTACCACGATAAACTGGGCCTTTTTTGACCTTTCTTTTATAAGCTCTCCCACCCTTCTGGCGTTGGCCTCATCAAGGTGGGCATCTACCTCATCAAAGTAATAAAAAGGTGAAGGTCTGTAGTCTTGTATGGCAAATATAAGAGAGAGTGCTGCAAGCGTCTTTTCTCCACCAGAAATGGCCTCAAGGTATTGCACCTCCTTACCCCTTGGCTTTACCACAAGACTAACGCCACCAGAAAAAGGGTCTTCTTCTTTTTCAAGAAGCATGTATGCCTTACCACCTGGAGATAGCTGAGAGAAGATATTCTTTAAGTTCTTGTTTATGGCCTGAAAGGTTTCCATAAAGGCTTTTAGCTTTTTACTTTCTACTTCTTCTATTAGTTCCTTTATAGATTCCTTTTCTTCCTTTAACCTTTTGTACCTTTCTTGGTAGTCTTTGTACCTCTCTTCGTATTCCTTATATTCTTCCTCTGCTTTGAAATTTACACTGCCCAAAGAAGATAATTCTCTTAAAACTTTGGACAACTCCTCTTTTAGCCTGTTCATTCCCTCCTTTACCTCCATCACCTCCCCTTCATAGCCAAGCTCCTTTAATCTTTCAATGTTTTCTGCATACCTCTCTTCCATTCTTGTCCTTTCTATGCTTAGCCTGTGAAGCTCCTCTTTAAGGTTTTCCTCGTGGAATTTTAGCTTTCCAAGCTCCGACTGAACACTTCTTTGTTCTTCTTCCAGTCTATCCTTTTGCCTGTATAGTTCATAGGCCTGTAGGTTTATGTTTTGTAGCTCCTTTTCAAGGTCTTCCCTTTTTTGTAGTAAGCTTTCAATCTGTGCCTTTAGGTCTTCCATCTCCTTTTGGGCGCTGTCTATAAAGGCAAGCTTTCTACCTATTTCCTTTTGTATATTTTCCTTTTCAAGCTCCACCTCTTTAAGTTTTATCTGTTTACCATGTATGGATTCTTTTAGTTTTTCCATCTTTTGGCGAAGCTTTTCATACTGCACCCTTAGGTCCTCAACACCAGATTCTTTGTAGTGGACCAAAAAGGACTGTCTTTTTAGGCTTAGGTTTTCCATCTTCTCTTCCAAGTATTGGGTTTCCTCCCTTAGCTCTTTTATCCTTTCTTTTGCCTTTTCTCTTTCCTCTTCTAAGGTGCTTATGTAATCCTCCGCCTTTTTAAGCTTTTCTTCTATGGCCCTTATCCTTTCAAAGCTTGACTTGTCTTTTTCTTCTATCTCTTCAAGCCTCCTTCGGAGTATGGCCATTACTCCTTCCTTTTCCACAAGCTCGTCCCTCAAAGCCTTTAAAAGCTTTTCTTCTCTTTCTTCCTCTACCCTTAGCTTTTCATGTATTTGGTTTAGTCTTTCCAACTCTTCAAGGTAAAAACCCCTACCCAGTTCACCCCTTTCCTCGCCATAGCCACCGCTTATCACACCGCTTTTTTCAAAAAGTTCACCCTCAAGGGTCACCATCCTGTATGTGCCAACACCTAAGGCCTTGGCAGTTTCAAAGCTATCCACCAAAAGGGTGTCTCCAAAGACAAACTTTACGGCCTTTTCAAACCTTGGGTCGTAGTCAAGCAAGTTTACCACAAAGTCTATAACACCCTTCATCCTTGGTGGATAGGAGGGTATTTTTGTATCCCTTATCCTATTCAAAGGTATAAAGTTCAACCTTCCCCACCTCAGCTCCTTTAACCTGTTTATGCACTCCTTTGCCACATCTTCGTTCTCAACCACCACATAGGATAGTCTTCCACCCCCCGCCGTTTCCACAGCCTTTAAGTATTCCAAGTCTTTTATTCTTACAAGGCTTGCCACCCTCCCATATACTCCTTTTATATCTTCAAAGGGAAGGTCCTCTGGTGGTAGGCTTTGAAGCCTCCCCCTTATCATAGACATCTCTTTTAGCACCTCTTCCCTTTCTTGTCTTATCTTTCTTAACCTTTCTTCTACCTTTTGATACTCTTCCTTTTTGTGTTTTAGTGATTTTTCTTCTTCTTTTAACATCTTTTGATAGTTTTCCCTTTTCATTATGGCCTCTGCCATATCCGCTTTGAGCTTTTCTTCCTCCTCTTTTAGCCTTTCCATATCCTCCCTTATCCTTTCCTTTTTTATATCAATCTCTCTTATCCTTAGCTCCAATGTGGATAGCTCTTTTTTATTTTTTTCCAAAATAGAACTTAACTCCTTTAGCTTTTCCTCAGTTTTTTCCATTTCTTCAAGGGACACTTTTAATCTATCTTCCTTTTCTTTTATGCTCCTCCACAGTAAATTGGCAGATTCTTCCAAGGATATTAGCTCTACTTCCTCTTGGTCTATTAATTTTTTAAGGTCCTCTTCGTCTTTTAAAAGAAGTTCTTTTTGAACTTCCAAAAACTTTATCTGCTCCTGTGTGGAATATATTTCCTTTTCAAGGTTTTCCAACCTTTTTCTATAAGTTTGGATTGTTTGGTCTATGTTTTCCATGGATTGTGAAATCCTTCCCACCCTTTCCCTAAAGGGGAAAAGGTCCTCATTTAGCTTTTTTAATCCTTCTTCAAGAGTCTTTAGCCTCTCTTCATAGCCTGTTATCCTTTGCCTTAAATCCTTTAGCTCTTCTTCCTTTGATTCAATCTGAACCTTTATGTTATCAATGGACCTTTTAAATTCGTAAGCAGTTTTTAAATTAAGCTTTATTTCTAAGCTTCTCTTTGCTTCCTCCAGCTCCTTGTAAAGCCTTAGCCTTTTTAGTTCCTCCTTTAGCTTTTCCATCTGCACTTCCATTTCATCCATCAAAAGCCTTAGCTCCCTTATCTTTAATTCAACCTCCCCAAGGTCTGCCAGAGCCTTTTGCTTTTTCTCCTCATACTCTTCAATGCCTGCAATCTCTTCAATAAGCTTCCTCCTTTCCACGGGCGTCATCTTCAAAAACCTTACAATATCCCCCTGAAGCACCACATTGTATGCGTTTTCGTATATGCCAGCCTTTGACAAAAAGTCCATAAGGTCCCTCTCCCTCACCACCGCACCGTTTATCCGAAAAACTGTCCTTCCATCTTGATAAACCTTCCTTGATATGACTATATCTTCCTCTTGCAATGGGAAAAGGCCGTAGTTTTTAAAATGCACCTCCACGTAGGCATAGTCGGCCCTATCAGAGTTTCTGTTGTAGATAAGGTATGAAAGGTTTTTTGCCCTCAAGGTTTTGGCCGTGGCTATGCCAAGGGCAAAGGATATGGCATCTCCTATGTTGGATTTACCCGACCCATTTGGTCCCACAATGCCTATAAAGCCTTGTCCCAGTGGTATTTCTACCCTATCCTTTCCATAGGACTTGAACCCCTGTAGACTTATTTTTTCTATCCAAGCTTTCACAGAATAATAGTATAATTAAAGATAGGATTATGAGGATTGAAGTTTTTAACTTAGAAATTGGGCTGGTAGGGGTTTACAAGAATTTACACTATGCGTCCTGAAGTTTTGCTCTCACTATATGTAGGCCTACTTTTTTCCATAGTCTTTATAGTTGCTCCTTCCCTGCTAAGGGTGGAAGAAAACAAAAACCTTGCGGGTAGGTTCTATGGGACAATACTGTGGAGGTTTTATAAGGTTGCTTTTTTGTTGCTTATGTTTTATCTTATTTTAGGAGATGAGAGAATATATACACTACTTCTCATGCTGGGTCTTGGCTTGAACGTGGGAGTATCATACTGGCTGAAAAAATACAAAAAAGAGCTTGGAAATATAGACCTTATTGACTACAGGGACCCCAAAAGGGTGGTTTTTAGAAGGGTTTCTATGCTTTCTACCCTTTTACTTTTTATAAATTTTCTTTTTTCCTTTTATTTACTTTTCAAAAAACTAAAAGGAGGTGCCTTTGCAGGAGTATAGGGTAAACAGACAGATAAGAGCAAAAGAGGTAAGGCTTATAGACGAGAATGGCAAGCAGATAGGCATAGTTCCTTTGCAAGAAGCCTTAAGGATAGCCAGTGAGAAGGGGCTGGACTTAGTAGAGATAGCCCCCAACGCAAACCCGCCTGTGTGCAAAATACTGGATTATGGAAAGTTCTTGTATGAGCTAAAAAAGAAGGAAAAGGAGGCAAAGAAAAAGCAAAGGGAACATGCTATTGAAGTGAAAGATATGATGCTCTCCCTAAGGATTGACGAACACGACCTTAAGGTGAAGCTTAAACATATGAGAGAGTTTCTTATGGATGGGGACAAGGTCAGAGTCAGGATACGCTTTAGAGGAAGAGAACACCTCCATCCCGAGCTGGGCGATAAACTGGTGAATAGGATAATAGAAGAGTTATCCGATGTGGGTCAGCTTGAGTCTCCTGTTAAAAAAGAGGGCAATTTCCTTGTTTTTTCACTGCTACCTAAAAAGAAGTGAAATTTATAATTAAAGATAACTGAGGAGGGTGATATGACACCGGCTAATGCCACTACTGAAATAAGGCTTATAGATATACTTCAAAAGGCCCTTAGGGCTAATGCTTCTGATATTCACATAACGGCCGGTGCAAGGCCAGCATTGCGTATTGATGGTAAGATAACTCCGCTTATGGAATATCCCATATTGACTCCAGAGATGACCCAACGAATTGCTTATTCTGTGATGTCTGAAAAACACAGAAAAACCCTTGAGGAAAAGGGTCAAGTAGACTTTTCCTTTGGTGTAAAGGATATAGGCAGGTTTAGGGCGAACGTTTTTATGCAAAGGGGTTCTGTAGCGGCTGCCTTTAGAAGACTGCCAAACAAGATAATGAGTGTGAAAGAGTTGGGCCTTACGGAAAAAGTTTTAGAGCTTTGCCATAAAAGTATGGGCCTTGTTCTGGTTACAGGTCCAACGGGTTCTGGTAAAAGTACAACGCTTGCTTCTCTTATAGATTACATAAACCAAAACTTCCCACACCACATAATAACCATAGAAGACCCCATAGAGTATGTCTTTCATCACAAAAAGAGCATAGTTAACCAGAGGGAGATTGGGGAAGATGTGCATAGCTTTGCAGATGCCTTAAGGGCTGCCCTTAGGGAAGACCCGGACGTCATACTGGTTGGAGAGATGAGGGACTTGGAAACCATTGAGATAGCTTTGAGGGCAGCAGAAACAGGTCACTTAGTTTTTGGAACGCTTCATACCAACACGACTATATCCACCATAACAAGGATAGTGGATGTTTTCCCGCCACAACAACAAGCACAGGTTATAGTCCAGCTTTCTTTTGTCCTTCAAGGTGTTATATCCCAAAGGCTTATTCCAAAGATAGGTGGTGGAAGGGTTCTTGCTTATGAACTTATGATACCCAACACTGCTATAAGAAATCTTATAAGAGAGAATAAGCTTCAGCAAATATACGCTATTATGCAAAGCGGACAGGCGCAAACGGGTATGCAAACGATGAACCAGTCTCTATATTCACTTTATAGATCTGGTCTTATTACTTTGGAAGATGCTTATAAGTATTCACCAGATATAAAAGAGCTTGAGAATATGATCAAAAGGGGAGGCTAAAAAATGCCAAGGTATAGGTATAAAGCCTTTGATGAGATGGGCTCTTTTGTGGAAAGTGAGGTGGATTATCCAAGCCAAGAGGCCTTAATAACAGATTTACAACAAAAGGGCCTAAACATAATACAGGTAACAAGTCTTGAGGAAGAAAAAGAAGGGGAAAAAAGTGCTTTTAAGCTCTCCCTGCCTTTTGGATCAAGGGTTAGCGACAGAGATCTTTCCATATTTTGTAGACAATTGGGAACGATGATAAATGCTGGACTCAACCTTATAGATGCTTTAAACATACTGTCAGAACAGCTGCCAAATAAGAGGCTTGCTGAAGCAAGCAAGAAGGTGGCAATAATGGTTAGTGAAGGAAAACCCATATCCAATTCTATGGCAGAGTTTCCTTCTGTGTTCACAGAATTCATAGTAAACCTTGTTAAGGTGGGTGAGGAGACTGGTAATCTTGACATTGCCCTTATAAGAGCAGCTGATTACTATGAAAAGATGGCTTCTATAAAAAACAAGATAAAAAGCGCAGCCTTTTATCCTACCTTTGTGGTGATAATAGCCACAGTCATAGTTACGGGTATTTTGTACTTTCTTGTGCCTACCTTTGCGGAGATATATAACTCCCTAGGTGGTGAGCTGCCACTACCTACACAGATGCTAATAGCAGCTTCCAACGCTTTAAGATCAAGTTTATTGCCAATTTTGGCTTTTCTTATAGGGTTTTCCTTCCTTTTTAGATTTCTTATGAAAAAGAGTTATCAATTTAGAAGGGCAGTCCATTCTTTTATGCTAAGGGCTCCCAAGATGGGGGATTTGGTTGTAAAAAGCACCATGGCCAGGTTTGCAAGGACCATGGCAACCCTCTTTTCCAGTGGTGTGCAACTTGAAAGGGCCTTTGAAATAGCAGGCCAGGTGGCTGGTAATGTGAGGATAAAGGAAGCTTTGGAAATGGCAAAAAAGGATGTTATTGAGGGAGCGCCCATGTACAAAGCTCTTGAAAAAACTGGCATGTTCCCAAAGCTTATAATTGCTATGGTTAGAGTTGGCGAGGATACAGGTAGACTGGATGAGATGCTTGACACAATAGCCAGATTTTACGAAGACGAGTTTGACAAGGCCGTGGAAGGTATGATAAAGCTTATAGAGCCTATGCTTATTGTGTTTATAGGTGGAGTGGTAGGTTTAATACTCATAGCCTTATATTTGCCCATCTTTAAGATGGGAGAACTGATAAAATCTTAAACTTATGCTTAGCGTAGGGATTGTAGGACTACCAAACGTAGGAAAGTCTACCCTTTTTAATGCCCTAATACAGGCGGCAAAGGCTGCCGCAGCCAACTACCCCTTTTGCACCATAGAGCCAAACGTAGGCACTGTGGAGGTGCCAGACAAAAGGCTCTATGAGATAGCAAGGCTTGAAAGGTCAAAAAGGGTGGTGCCTACCTTTATAGAGTTTGTGGATATTGCAGGTCTTGTGCGCAACGCCAGCAAGGGTGAAGGCCTTGGAAACCAGTTTTTGGCTCACATAAGGGAAGTGGACGCCATAGCCATGGTGCTAAGGTGCTTTGAAAACCCAGAGGTGGTGCATGTGGAAGGTTCGGTAGACCCTATAAGAGATGCCCAGATAATAGACCTTGAGCTAATAGCCAAGGACTTAGAAACAGTAGAAAAAAGGATGGAGAAGGTGGAGAAGATGGCAAGGATTGGAGACAAGAAGGCAAAGGAAGAGCTAAATATGCTTGAGTCAATAAGGTCCATACTTGAAAAGATGGAGCCTATAAGGAGGCATGCAAAGAACTTGGATCCAGAGGTCTTGGACTATGCAAAAAGGAACCTTTTCCTGCTTACGGCCAAACCCTTGATGTATGTGGCAAACGTGAGCGAGAAGGATTTGCCAGAAGGGAATGAGTTTAGCAAGAGGGTCTTTGAGTATGCCAAGGAAGAGGGGTCTCCCGCCGTGCTAATATGCGCCAAGCTGGAAGAAGAACTTATAGGCCTTGAACCAGAAGAAAAGGAGGAGCTTTTAAAATCCTATGGTCTTGAAGAACCGGGGCTAAACAGGCTAATAAGAGAAGCATACAAGCTTTTGGACCTTATCACCTTTTTCACCGCTGGAGAGAAAGAGACAAGGGCTTGGACGGTAAAGAAAGGCACAAAGGCTCCACAGGCCGCAGGCAAAATACACTCTGACTTTGAAAGAGGCTTTATAGCTGCAGAGGTGATAAACTATGAGGATTACATAAAGGTTGGGTCCCTTAGCAAGGCAAAGGAGCTTGGCTTGGTAAGGCTTGAAGGAAAGGACTATGAGATAAAGGATGGAGATATTGTGTATTTCCGCTTCAATGTGTAAGCTCTTCAAGCTCTTTTATAAAGTTTTTTAAAACCACGTCCCTTGAAAATTTTCTTTTGTACAAGTTGTATGAATGTATGGAAAATTCCTTCCACCTCTCTGCGGCCTTCTTCATCTTTTCTTTGAGGTCTTCCACATCACCTACCTTAAAGACATAGCCGTTTTTATCCTCTTCTACAGCTTCCTTAATACCTCCCACATCCGAGACTACCAAGGCACATCCACAAGCCAGGGCTTCTATAACCACCCTTGTCATGGCCTCTGTGTTCCTTGAAGGTATTACACAAACATGGGCCATCTTATAGTAGTCCTCCACCCTTGGTGTGTAGCCTATAAGATGGGCTTTGTCTTTGAGGCCATATTTTTCTACAAAGCTTTTGACCTCACCCATGGCTTTCCCATCGCCCACCACATAGGCCTCTACATCTTTTCTTTCCAATGACAACTTATAAAAGGCTTCAAGGAAGTCAAAAATGCCCTTTCCCCTATCCACTTTGCCCACAAAGAGAAAGTTTATCTTGCCTTCTTCCTTTTCTGCGTAGCCAAAACGTGCCTCTTCTATAAGGTTGTAAATTACTTTTATCCTTTCTGGCTTTACGCCTTCCTTTATAAGGTTTTCTTTCACACGCTCGCTTACCGCAAAAAACCTATCCACATAGGGAAAGACAAACTTCCTTACCATCCACTCCCATGTGTCTAAAGAAGGCTACCTTTATTCCAGCCATTTTGCCCGCCAAGAGGGCGTTCACATACTCTTTTCCGTTGTTGGCTACAATAAGCTTTGGCCTCTCTTTCATTAGCAACTTGGCAAGCCTTATGGTGCTAAGGAGAGCAAGGCTGTTTGGAAAAGAAAGGTGGTATTTTTTTATGCCCTCTGTGTGTTTGTCCACGTAAGAGCCTTTTGCACAGATAAGCACCACATCAATGCCTTCCTTTGAAAGCTCCTTTACCATCTGTATGGTGTGAAGCTCTGTGCCGCCAAAGTTGGGGTTTGGATTGCCGTTTAGCCATGCTATCTTCATAGTAGAACCTTATACAAAAACTTTGGAAGAAAGTCGTTGCCAAAGATGGTTATACGTCTTACCTCAAAGAGGTTTTCACTCTCTTCAAAGCTTCCATGCCTTGTGGTAAAGGCTATGCTATAGCCAGCCCTTTGGACCATGTCCTTTATTCGTTGGTTGTAGTCTCCGTAGGGATAACAGAAGGCCCTTATCTCTGTTCCAAGCTTGTCTTCAAGAATAACTTTTGAAGTGTATATCTCCTCCCATGCCTTTTGGGGGTCTATCTTTGAAAGATAAGGATGTGTAAGACTATGAGAGCCTATCTCAAAGCCAAGGCTATGAAGCTCTTTTATCTGTCCCCAGTTCATTATAGGCTTTTTGACTCTTATGCGTTCATGGTCCCACTGATTGTAGCTTCCCACAAGAGCCACAGGCACAAAGATCACACATCTGACCTTTAGCTCCATAAAGGTAGGAAGGGCATTCTCCCAAAAATCCAGATAGGCATCGTCAAAGGTAAGCAAAACTCCTTTTTTAGTATTCTTGTTTAATAATAGGTCCCCTAAGCTGAGAAAGTTAAAGCCCATAAACTTAAGAAGCTTTACCTGTCTTTTTAACTGTTCTCTACCAACAAAAAGTGTTTTTAACTTTGCTCCCTTAGGAGGTTTTCCTACGTTGTGGTAAGTTAGAATTTTTGTACTCACAAGTTTATAATTTTATATCCATGCCAGAGGTTAGGAGTAAGCTTACAAAAGCTCAAAAGGCAGCCATACTTCTTATGGCCATGCCACCACAGGTGGCTGTGGAAATTATGAAAGAGCTTTCCGATGATGAGATACAAGAGATAATAATGCATGCCACAAGCCTTGAAGGTATAACACTCAAAGATATAGAGGAGATAGCAAAGGAGTTCATAGAGGAATACAAGGCAACCACCTTCCTAAGCCCGGATATGGATAAGCTTCTTGAATTTGCCAGAAAGGTTCTACCCCCGGATAAGTTTGCCAAAATATATGAATTTCTTAGCAGTTCAAACCTTATAAAGAGCTTTCAAGAGCTTGAAAAAGTAGACAGTAAAGTATTGGCAAGTATTCTAAGAAATGAACATCCTCAAACCATAGCAGTGGTACTTTCTCAACTTAGCCCTGCCAAGTCTGCAGAGATATTAAAACAGCTACCAGATAGCCTATCTGTAGAAGTGGTAAAAAGGCTTGCAACTCTTGAGAACATATCCCCAGAGTTCTTTGGAGAACTTATAGAGGTTTTGGCTGAAGAGATAAGGAGTATGGGTGTGAGCGGTATAATGCAAAAGATGGAGGGAATAAGCCTTGCAGCAGAACTTTTAAATATACTGGATAAGGATACAACCAATAAGATACTTTCTAAGCTTGATGAAGAAGACCCTTATCTGTCGGAAAAGATAAAAGAAAAGATGTTTACCTTTGAAGACATAAGGAAGCTGGATAACAGGGCCATAGTGGAAATATTGAAGGCTGTTGATAAAAGCACGCTCATAATCGCTCTCAAGGGCGCACCAGAAGATATAAGGGAAAAGTTCTTCTCAAACATGTCAAAGAAAGCTGCGGATATTATGAGGGAGGATATGGAAGCCCTTGGTCCAGTAAGGGCCTCGGAGGTAGAAAAGGCACAAAAGCAGGTGGTAAAGGTTATAAAGAGTTTGGCGGAGCAAGGAGTGATAGACATATCTGGCGGAGAAGCATATGTATAAAGAAGAATTTAAACTTTTATACCATCCTAACTATATAGACTCGGTGGAAGAAGAAAAACATCCTAAAAAAGAGGTTGAAAAGGAAATAAATCCATGCGAAGACGTAGAGTCAAATTACAAAGCAGAAATAGAAAAGCTAAGTGAAGAGATATATAGGTTGAATTTGGCAATAAGTTCCTTAGAAGAAGAAAGAAGAAAACTTATAGAAGAGAAAAGCAATCTCCTTAAAAAGCTTGAAGATAAAGAAAGGCTTGATAATTTTATGGAAAATATTTTAAACAATATGTTGGAAATGCTTTCAAAGGAAAAGGAAAACGCAAAAAATGAAGCTATAAATTTTGCAATTAACATATTGAAAAGACTTTTACTTGCAGATGTTTTACCAAAGGAAGAAGCTCTTGTGCGTGCCTTGTCAAAGGTTTTTGAATCGGGCATAGATTTAAAAGGGGAAATAAACCTTTACCTCAATCCTACGGATTTTCAAAGAATAAACCCTTATTTGGAAAAGTTAAAAGAAAGAGCCGAAGGCTTCTTTTCTATAAATCCAATGGTAAGAGAAGAGCTTAATGAAGGGGAATTTATAATAGAGACTCAAAAGTTGTGGATAGAAAGAAGGTATGAGGATTTATTGCAAGATATTATAGAGGATATGAGGGATGAGAGGGGTCTTCAGGGTCTATCATAAGGTTTACAAGGCAAGTGGAGTTTATCTTGAAGCTTATAACACAGATGGCGCCATTGGAGACCATGTGATAATCTACAATCAGAGGAACTATCCTATAGAAGGCGAAATTATAGGATTTAATGAAGACCGATGCATTATTATGCCCTTTAGCCATATATGGGGAGTAAGAGCTGGCGATAGGGTATGGATAAAAAAGGAACATGTATCTACGGTATGTGGGATAGGCCTACTGGGTGAGGTTATTGACCCCTTTGGTAGGAGTTTACTTAGTGGTGCAGAGCTAAAGGGAGAAAAAAGGCCCATACTTTTAGAAGATATAAATCCACTACAAAGGGAAAGAATAAAAGATGTTTTTGATTGTGGTATAAGACCTATTAACGGCCTCTTTACGCTTGGTAAGGGTCAAAAGGTGGGCATATTTGCTGGTGCTGGTGTGGGCAAAAGCACCCTTTTGGGCATGATTGTAAGGAACAGCAAAGCGGATGCGGTGGTGCTTGCCCTTATAGGTGAAAGGGGAAGGGAGGTAAAGGAGTTTTTAGAGGATGTGCTTGGAGAGGAGGGAAGAAGGAAAAGCATAGTGATAGCCACCACCTCAGACCAGACGCCCATTCTAAAGGTAAAAGGTGCCATAAGCGCCTTGGTCCACGCCAAGTATTTGGCCGAAAAAGGTATGGATGTACTCCTTGTTATGGATTCTATCACCAGGCTTGCTATGGCTCAGAGGGAGGTAGGCCTATCTGCGGGCGAGCCACCAACCATGAAGGCATACACGCCGTCGGTTTTTTACCTTCTTTCCAAAGTGGTAGAGAGCTGTGGAAACTTTGGCAATGGTAGCATAACCGGCATATTCAGCGTGCTTGTGGAAGGTGATGATATTAGTTTGGACCCTGTGGCAGATTCCCTTATGGCCGTGCTTGACGGCCATATCATCCTTTCCCGGAAAAGGGCCAACGCAGGGATTTTCCCAGCCATAGACCCCATAAGAAGCCTTAGCAGGCTCATGCCACAGATAGTAAGCCAAGAACATATGAAAATGGCCATGTACTTGAGAGAGCTTTTTAGTGTTTATGAGTCTATGGAGGATATGGTAAACCTTGGGCTTTACACTCCAGGAAGCAATCCTATGGTGGATAAGGTAATAAGACATAAAGAAGAGATAAACAAGTTTTTTGTGCAGAAGGTAGGAGAAAAGGTAAGCTTTGAAGAAAGTCTTAGAGACCTTAAAAGCCTTTATGAGAAGTTGTTATAAAATATTACCTTACTATGGTGGACCTCAAGAGCTATGCGGAAGAAAAGGTAGAACGTGCAAGGTCAACGCTTAGAAAACTTATATCTTTGAATACGGAGATAAAGAACAAAACACTCCTTAAAGCTGCCGAACTTTTAGATGCCAATAGAGACTTTATAAAGGAAGAAAATGCAAAAGACATAGAATATGGTAAATCCCAAGGCTTATCCTCAGCCCTCATAGACAGGCTCCTTCTCAATGATAAGCGCATAGATGGTATGATAAAGGTGCTAAAGGATGTGGCATCTTTGCCCGACCCGGTGGGTGAGATCACGCGCATGTGGACCCTTCCCAACGGCCTTCAAGTGGGAAGGATGAGAGTTCCCCTTGGCCTCATCTTCATAATCTATGAGGCAAGGCCTAACGTAACCATAGAGGCGGCTTCCCTGTGTATGAAATCCTCCAATGCGGTGCTTTTGAGGGGTGGCAAGGAAGCTATAAACTCCAACAGGGCCCTCGTGGAAATAATACATAGAGCTTGTAGAGAAACGGGCTTTCCAGAAGAGGCGGTGCAGTTTATAGACAGGCCAGAGAGGGAGATAGTTTGGGACATACTTAAGATGGAAGGAAAAGTGGATGTGGCCATTCCAAGAGGTGGGGAAAGCCTAATAAGGGCTGTGGCGGAGAACGCAAGAGTGCCAGTTATAAAGCACTATAAAGGGGTTTGCAATATATACGTGGATGAGGAGGCGGACCTTACAAAGGCATATCACATAGTTTATAACGCCAAAGTGCAAAGGCCCTCTGTCTGTAATGCGGTGGAAAACTTAGTAATTCATAGAAGCCTCCTTAATACCTTTTGGCCAAAAATGGCAGACATCCTTGGAAAGGCTGGCGTGGAGCTAAGGTGCGATGAAGAGAGCTTACAGATAATAAAATCCATGCCAGAACTTTCCCATGTAAAGGCTGTGCCAGCCACAGAAGAGGACTACTATGAAGAGTTTTTGGACCTAATCCTGGCGGTAAAAACGGTGGGAAGCCTTGATGAGGCCATAGAGTTTATAGAAAAATATGGGTCAAAGCACTCCGATGCCATAATCACAGAAAACTACACAAAGGCCATGAGGTTTATAAAGGAGGTGGATTCGGCGGCGGTTTATGTAAATGCTTCAACGCGCTTTACAGACGGTAATGAGTTTGGCCTTGGAGCTGAGATGGGTATTTCTACCGATAAGATACATGCAAGGGGTCCCATGGCCCTTGAAGAATTGACCATCCAGAAGTTTATCATCTTTGGCAACGGCCAGGTAAGGGATAATGTGGGGGTTCCACCCCAATGGATGCCATAGACACGCAGGACCTTATAGATTTTTTGACTAAAGGAGAAAGAGCAGAAAAGCTGGAGAGGTACCTTAGGGAAGTGGAAAGGAAAAAGGGCAAGGTTTTTTTGTCTGTATACACACTTTTGGAACTTGCCTACCTTTTTGAATACAGCTTTGGCATAGATAGGGAGAGGATAGTAAAAAGCTTGAGAACGCTTTTGGAAGACAAGCTTTTTAAAGTGGAGGGAAAATCGGACTTTGAAAGGGCCTTGGACTTTTACTCACAAGGCATGGACCTCTTGCAGGCTTTGAAGCAAGTGCAATACGAAAAATTCAAAGTGAAGAGGTTGGAGCTATGAAAGTAAACATCACCCTTGACCTTGCACCCTTTTTACCATGGTTAAAATCCTACGATAAGGATAAGTTTGTTAGGGACCTTATAGCCGGTCTTACAGTTGCTGCAGTGCTTGTGCCTCAGTCTATGGCCTATGCCTTACTTGCTGGCATGCCCCCCATACATGGCCTTTATGCCTCCTTTTTGCCTGTTATAGTGGCAGCTCTTTTTGGAAGTTCCAGGTTTTTGGCTACAGGCCCCGTTGCAATGACAGCCTTGCTTACTAGCTCGGTCCTATACGGGCTTGCAGAGCCTGGGAGTGATAGGTGGATAGCTCTTGCAGGTGTGTTGGCACTTATGGTGGGCTTTATAAGGCTTGTAGTAGGCCTTCTCAAACTTGCCTTTGTGGTGGAACTTATATCTACCAGCGTTATAGTTGGATTTACAAGTGCAGGCGCTCTTGTGATAGCTTTAAGCCAGTTTGGCCACCTTTTGGGCTTTAAGATCACTCAAAGCACCCACATATACGAAGTTGTCTCAGATATAATTAGCAAACTATCTCAAACGAACCCATATACATTTATCATAGGTGTTTTAGCTTATGTAATAATATGGCTTTCAAGAAAGATAAGTCCTTTGGTTCCCGGTGCTTTGTTGGCGGTGATAGCCACATCCTTGATCTCATACTTCTTTAACCTTCAAAATTTTGGCGTTTCTTTGGTTGGTGAAGTGCCAAGCGGCCTTCCCTCTTTGGAAATTCCTTCTGCAGATTATAGAAGCATATCTCAACTATGGGTAGGTGCCATTATCATTTCAGCCTTTGGACTTATGGAGGCAGTAGCCATTGCCAAACAGCTTGCCATAAAAGCTGGAGACAGATGGGACCCAAACCAAGAGCTTATAGGCCAAGGGCTTGCCAACATAGTGGCCGGTCTTTTTAAAGGCTTTCCTGTGGGGGGTTCTTTCTCAAGGTCCGCCTTGAACTATCAGCTTGGAGCCAAAACACCCATAGCCAGCGTGATAACCGGCCTTGTGATAGGCCTTACTTTGCTCTTCCTTGCACCCCTCTTTTACTATCTTCCTAAGGCTACCCTGTCAGCTATAGTATTGTCTGCTGTAATAAACCTCATAAGGCCTCAAGAGATAATAAGGCTTTACAGAATAAACCCTACCGATGGCATAGTGGCGGGTGTAACCTTTATCACCGTCTTCTTTATGGACCTTTGGGTAGCCATAACCCTTGGTACTTTAATAGCTTTCGGCAGCTTTGTATATAAAACTATGTATCCAAGGATAGTAATACTTACAAGGAATCCTAACTCTTCCACCTTTGTAAATGCGGAAAGGGAGAAATTACCAGAATGTCCCCAAATACTCTACATAAGACCCAACATGTCCCTCTACTTTGGCAATGCGGAATATGTGTATGAGTATGTGCTTGAAAAGGTAGAAGAACGCAAAAAGGCCCTAAAGTTTGTCTTGCTTGACCTTGAGGCGGTTAACTATATGGATGCTTCCGGAAGTCTTGTTCTTATAAGGCTTCTTGACAGGATCAAGGCCATGGGCATAGAGCCAGCCCTTGCCAATATAGGATGCACCATATATCCATTGCTGGAAAGGTTGGATATAGACAAGCATATAGACCCGGATAACATCTTTGATTCTAAGGGTCAATCTATCGTAGAACTCTTTAAAAAGCTTGACCATGAATACTGTAGGAGAAAATGCCCCTACGCCATATTTAAGGAGTGCTGGAGTGTGAAAGAGGCAGATTTTAAGCCCTTGGAGAAGATAGCTTAGGCTTTATATAGACCCTTTTCAAGGATGTAGTCTTCTACCTCTTGGGGAACCATCCATTTTATACTTTTGCCCTCCTTTACCCTTTCCCTTATCTCCGTTGAAGACACATCTATTCTCCTAATAGACAAAAGGAAAAAATCCGTCCCTTCCTTTAAACTTGAAAAGTTTTCCTTTACATAATCCTTTACCTTTTTTCCCTTTCCATCCCTATCTACCACCACAAAACGAGCCAAAGAAAGAAGTTTGATAGGTTCTTTCCAAAGATGTAGGCTTAGAAAGCTATCCGCACCCACCAAGAAAAAGGGCCTTTCTCCAAAGTTTTTGTATATTTCTTCTGCTGTATCCACCGTATAAGAAATACCACCTCTTTTTATTTCCATGGTGCTAACTTCAAAATCCTCAAGGCCTTTGATAGCAAGCTTTAACATGGTTAATCTATCCTGTGGGCTTGCAAGGTGAGGTTCTTTTAAGGGTGCCTGAAAGGCTGGTAAAAATATAACCTTTTCAAAGCCCAAAGCCTCTTTTACATCCCTTGCTACAAGTAAATGGCCCACATGCACAGGGTCAAAGCTTCCACCGAAGAAAAGCCTCATGCTATGTTAAAATCTTACCATGCTTTGCATAGACTTGTCGGGCAAAAGGGCCTTAATTACTGGTTCTACACGTGGTATAGGTAAAGCCATAGCCGAATTTCTTGCCAAGGCTGGTGCCAAAGTGGTTATAACAGGAAGAGACAGCTCAAAGGCGGAGGATGTGGCAAAAAGCCTATCTGATAGCTTTGGGGTAGAAGCCCTCGGAGTGGCTATGGATATGGGCAAGGAAGAATCTATAAGAGAGGCCTACGCAAAGATAGAAAATGCCTGGGGTGGTGTGGATATACTCATAAATAACGCAGGCATAACAAGGGATAAGCTCTTCTTGAGGATGTCCCTTGAAGACTGGGAAGAGGTAATAAGGGTAAATCTGACAGGCACCTTTTTGATAACTTCTTTGGCAATAAAGGCCATGCTAAAAAACCGTTGGGGCAGGATAATAAACATATCCTCTGTGGTGGGCTTTACCGGCAATGTGGGTCAAGTGAACTACTCTTCTACCAAGTCTGCCCTTATTGGTTTTACCAAAAGCCTTGCCAAAGAACTGGCAAGCAGAAACATAACGGTAAACGCCATAGCACCGGGCTTTATAGAAACGGACATGACGGCGGTGCTAAGTGAAGAACTAAAACAGAACTATCTTAAAAGCATACCCTTGGGAAGGTTTGGAAAGCCCGAGGATGTGGCTGGCGCTGTGCTTTTCCTTTGCTCGGACTATGCCAGCTATATAACTGGAGAGATTATACACGTAAACGGTGGAATGTATTAACCTTTTCTTATGCCTGTATGTTATATAGCCTTTGGCAGCAATTGGGGGGATAGGCTTGAGTATATATTAAAAGCCTTTGAGTTTTTAAAAGAATATGGTTCAATCAAGAAGGTATCCACCCTATACATAAGCCAGCCATGGGGGAAGATAGACCAGCCGGAGTTTTTAAACGGTGTTTTGGAATTTTATACAGATCTTGAACCCATAGGACTTTTAGAGGTTCTAAAAGAAATTGAAGAAAAGGCAGGAAGAAAACCAAGGGAGAGATGGGGACCAAGGGAGATAGACCTTGACATACTACTCTATGAGAACCACATAATCATGTTAAGCTTTTTACATATCCCACATATATACCTTACAGAAAGGGACTTTTTCCTCTTTCCACTGTTGGAACTAAATCCAGACATTGTGCATCCAATTAGCAAGATAAAGTTAAAGGATTATGCAGAAAAGGTAAAGAATAGCCTTTTACCCTTCGCCTGCCTTTTGATTTAAACTGCATAACCCAGCTTTTGCTTCACATATCTTTTAAAAACTGTAGCAATTTTTTACCACCTTTTAGTGTATCCGCATTTTTATCTTGCTGGGCTTGTCCTGTTATGAATGGTGTACCTGCTTTGCATACAACGTGTGTTACTGTTTTTTAATCATTTCCTTTACATAATAGCTAGACCTGGTAGACAAACATACTAAAAATCTTTTAAGTAAAGCATGAGAAAAATCATTTTATGCCTTCTCATCCTTTGATAAAATTTATACTCAATATCAATTAGGAGGGCGTGCTATGAAGCTATTAGTCCTTGGTGGGCATGATAGGATGAAAGGTAGGATAAAAGAGCTTTCCAAACGCTATGGCTTAGACATAAGGTTTATCAATCAAGAAACGCAGCAAAACATTGACAACGTTCTAGCTTGTGCTGATTGGATAATAATCTTTACAGGAATTGTGGGCCACAACATGGTAAAGCTTGCCAAAAGCTATGCCAAAGAAAGGTGCATCTTTTGCCACTCTCACGGTGTTTGTTCTTTGGAGAAAGAAATAAAAAGACTTGTGGAGGCAAAGAGATAATATGAGGCTAATCATATTGACAGTGGATTTCAATTTATTTAAACTTTATGCTATCAAATCTCAATTTTTGTATAAGGAGGTAGAGCATGAAGAAGTTTCTCTTAGCTACTGCCCTTTTTTCTAGCGCCGTTTTTGCCCAACCAGCGGAAGACCGAATTAAGCAGCTGGAAGATCAGATAAGAATGCTCCAGCAAGAAGTGCAAAAGCTAAAGGAAGAGCAGAAGAAAGCAGAGGAAACAAAACGAGAAGCGGAAGCAATAAAGGAGGAGATAAGGAAACTAAGGCTTGAGATTGCTATGCCACAGCTTGAAATAAAATCCTATTATGGATCCGGTCCTGCAGCCTCCAAGGTGCACTTTACCCCAAGGGGTGTATCCATAGGTGGTTATGGTGAGCTTACTTTTTTGCATAACGATGTGAATGCACGAGGTGGTGCAAAAAATATAGCGGATATGCAAAGGCTTATAATCTATCTGGGCTATGCCTTTGATGAAAAGTTAAAGTTCAACTCAGAGCTTGAATTGGAACATACTTCTACTTCTGGTTCTCAAGGTACGGGAGGAGGATACTTTAAGGCTGAATTTGCCTATTTAGATTATCAATTTAGGCCAGAGTTTGGTGTAAGGGGCGGCCTTTTGCTTATGCCAGTGGGTATTATAAACGAAGTTCATGAGTCACCCACATTTCCTAGTGCAGACAGACCTTATTTTGAAAGGCGCATTATGATGTCCACATGGGAGGAGATGGGCCTTGGAGTATATGGGCAGGTAGGTCCAGCAAACTATAGGTTCTATCTAATTAATGGCCTTATGTTGAAGGGTGGCGGAGATTATGATGCAAAGGAACCTCTTAGAACTGTTAGGCAAAGGGGTGTAAGGGCTGTGGCGGATAGGCTTGGCTTTACAGGTAGAGTAGATTTAAAGCTACCGTACAACGTTATTTTGGGTGGTTCCTTTGTCCTTGCGGATGTTCAATCAAAGGGGGGTAGTGATTCAAAGCTTAATCTAAGAAGGGGTACAAAGGTAGGTTCTGTTGCCATACTTTCTCCACACCTATGGTGGCAGTATGCAGGGTGGGATGTAAGGCTTGTGGGGGCTTTGGTAAAAGTGGATGGTGCTTTAAAAATGTCACAGGACCTTTTTGGGGGTTCAATTGGTGGAAATAACATAATACCAGAAGAACAAAAGGGCTTTTATGTACAGGTAGCCTATGACCTATTTAGACTCTTTGGTCCAGAAAATCAAGAACTTTACCTTTTTGGTATATATGAAGACTTTGACACCCACAGTAAAGTGCCTGCTGGCTACTCAAAGCCCGACGGACACAAGCTAAGGGTGTACAACGTGGGTCTTTCCTACAAACCTCATACCTTGGTTGCCATAAAAGCGGATTATGCAAGGCTCAACTACAGCTCTCCAAAAAAGGATGAGAATGAGTACAGGCTTACGCTTAGCTTTATGTTCTGAAGGCTCTTTCTTCTGTTGGTGCCCTCTCTCTGCGGGAGGGCCTTATGTAAGAAAACTACTAAGTAATATTTTTAGTAGATATGACATGTTCTGTTTTTGGAGTAAAATATGATGAGAGTGTGTAGGTGGTGCCTCTTTTTGAGTTTTTTTGTTTTTCTGTTCTCTTTTGGAACGGATATATCGGCAAGAGATTTTAATAGGCCCGAGAAGGCCCTTAGGGAGATATATCCAAACAGCCAAGTGGAAGTAAAGAACATAATCCTCACACCAGAACAGCAATCTGCCATAGAAAAGCTATCTGGAGTAAAGTTAAACACAAGGCTTGTATCTTGGTATATAGTCAAAAGAGGAGGAACTTTAATAGCCTACGCCTATGTGGATACACATATAGTAAGGACCCATCCTGAGGTGGTCCTATACACCATCACACCAGAGGGAAAGATTGATGTGATAGAGGTTTTGGCCTTTAATGAGCCTCTTGAGTATATGCCAGAAGAAAGGTGGCTCAAGCTCTTTGCAGGAAAGCAACTAAACAAGGATCCAATAAGGTTAAAGAGGGACATTCCCAACATGACAGGAGCCACCCTTACCGCAAGGGCCATAACGGATAACACAAGGAAGGTTTTAGCCATGTGGCAGGTGCTTTTTGGAGGCCAAAGGTGAGGTTCTTTATCTCCGCCGATATAAAGAGGAACAAAGCCCTCTACTATGCAGTGCTTGCCTTTTTGATTTTTTCCCTTCTTTTTTGGATTGCCTCTTGGATAAGCTTTTATGGCAAGTATGGCCTTTCCTATGAGAGTCTCTTTAAGTACTACTTTATGGACCCAGAGTTCCCTCAAAAAATATCCATAGCCCAAATATCGGAGGATATACATATAAACCTCTTCTTACACGGCCTTATGCTACTCACACTACTTTCTATCTTTAACCTCTTTGGACAAAATCAAAGCCTAAAGCTCTTTATAATTTTCTCTTCTAACCTTTTTGCCCTTTTTTACATAGGCACAGACCTTCTTATATTCCTCTTTGAATGGCCAAAGCTTTTGTGGTTAAAGCTTTTTAGCTTTATAGTTTATCAATTGCTTTTACTTTTTGTAATCCTTTACAACCTCTACTGTCTTATCCTTAAAGATGCCAGGCCACCAAAAACCAAGGCCTTAAGGTATTTTACCTTTCTATTCTCAGTGTTTTTTCTTCTCTTTCTCCTTTCTAACTTTTTAAACTTCTTTTCCAAGATGGGCTTTGGTATAGAGGGCATAAAGGATTACTACCTTGGAAACCCTTCCCTTTTTATAAAACCAAAGACCTTTCAAGGTGTTTTTAAGGTTTTTTATCCACACCTTTTGACCATGGCCCTTTTCTCCCTTCTTCTTACCCACCTTTTACCCTTTGCAGGCGTTAAAAAGAAAAAGGCTATAATCTTAGGCTTTTCTGTCTTTCTTTTTTCCTTTTTGGACAATTTATCAAGTCTTTTAATACTATTTAACCCATACTTTGCTTACCTTAAACTCCTTAGCTTCTGGGCCTTTCAGCTCACAGCCATATTTTTAAGCCTTTATGTGTTGGTATTTTCTCTGAGGAAGGAAGAATACCCTGCTATGATTGTGTAAAGGATGTATGTTTAATTGCCTTTATTATTATAAAATAACATATTTATCTCCTAATTTCAAGTGGTTTCACAGAGCTTAAAATGTAGAAAATGTCCTATAGATACTGTCCAAAATTCTGCAAAATCAATAAGCTCTCCGCTTGCTAATTTAAAGGCAATTAAATTAACTGCGGGGGGTAGAACCATGAGAAAGGCTTTTAGTCTTAGGCTCTTCATAGCTCTCTTTATCTTAGTCTTGGGAGCCTTTTTGAGCTCCTGCGGTAGTATAGGAGGCGGAGCTACTACGGGTGGAGGAACTGGTAGCACCGGTGGCACTGGCGGAGGTGGAAGCGTAAATCCAGTTAGTCAGATAGGTGGTCAGATAGTAAATTGGGACCCAAACGCTGGGTATACTTTACATGCCTATATAGGTTATAACCAGAATTGGGGTCACTACGAGCAAATCTCTGTAGATAGTCAAGGCAATTTCACTTACACACTACCCACTCCAAATGCAAGCGATCTTTATCCCATAAGCTTTAGTCCCTCTCCTGGATGCACACTGGAAAGCACGCCCACAGTATCACCGTCGGATGTAAAGGTGGCATTCCTTATCTTAAGACTTATGGATAGCAATAATAACTATGTAGGAAATACGCCGAGTGAGAAATTCCCTTTAAGCTAAACCTTCCATATCAATAAAAAGACAGCAGGGCTACTATAATAGTAGCCCTAAAAA
>FWWM01001951.1_pt1 | contig 58998 bp, 38 predicted proteins | sample 2228351 | NCBI WGS metagenome assembly FWWM01 (sample SAMEA103939774, study PRJEB20133) | metagenome
TTCCACCGTGCGCTGCGTCTTGAGGCGATATAAGCTCAGCTCAAAGCATAAGCGCTCGAGATACCGGCAGAGGAACCGCTTCTATGACTTTGAAAGCCTCTATCCCCTGCAGCATTTTCAGGTGGATCTTAAGGAGGTCTATGATGCCACCACCCTATCTGAAGAGACTCTGCGCTGGGCTAAAAGGATTAACCTCCCACCCTACGAGTGGACAGCCATAGATGTGAAGACCCGCCTGAGGTTCATCTCCTACTCCTACGAGAAGACCTTCACCAACGGATTGCTCTTCATGTTGCTGCTCATCTACTTTCTCAGAAGCTTCGGGGTGGAGCATAAGATAACGCTGCAGACCGACAACGGAGAGGAGTTTGGAGGAAAATCGGTGGATAAGCTTGATTATCTTAACCGAACGGTCTTCTCTCCTCTAAACGCTGAGCTTCTTCATATACCGAAGGGGAAGAAGGAGTATCAGGCTTTCGTCGAGCGTTCACATCAGACCGATGATAACGAGTTCTACATCCCGCAGATAGAACGCTGTGCAGATCTTAAAGAGTTTTACTTTCGAGCTTTGAGATGGCAGTTTATGTATAATACCAGAAGATATCATTCCACTCTGGGCATGACACCTTACAGGAAGCTTAGGACACAGATGCAGATCTCAAAACAAGTGGCACTCTTCCCGGTAATCCAGCTGGAAAAACTCACCGACCTCTATCAAAAACTTTTCCCTCTGCCTGGATACCATGTATCTGCCAACGACCTTTTTTGGGTAGATAAATGAATTTTTGCCTTAAACGATAGCAGAATATTTAGAGGGTTAACTAAAATCTCCGGCAAGTTGCAGGAAGAGGCTGGCTATGGCCGCATCCTGAACACCAAGGCCGGTCAGGTCAGCCACCGTAATCTCCTCCTCTTTCTGCCTTCCGGGCTTTAGCCCGAGCACCAGCTCCCCGATTTCTCCGCTGACCCGATCCTCTGAGATCACGCCCGCTTTGAGAGCATGATGAAGTTCTCCCAGCCGCCGGCATTGAGCGACAGAATCGCAGAAAATCCGGTCTGCCCTCGCCAGGACTTCGGGAAAAAGCTCCTGTTTTTCTGGCCCGTCTGAACCCATCGCCGTTATATGCACTCCAGGCTTTAGCCATTCCGCCCTGACTATCGGCTGACGACTCGGCGTGGCGGTAATCAACAGGTCCGCACCGGCCACCGCCTCTTCCGCCGAGCCGGCCGCTTCAAACTTTACCTGGCTGAATACTCCTGCCATCTCTTCAACGTACCGCAGGACGTTTTCCAGGTAGCGGCTCCACACATAAACCGTCTCAAAGCTCCTGACCGCAGCCAGAGCGCGAAGCTGAAATCTGGCCTGGACGCCTGAGCCAATCACAGCCACTTTATCCAGCCTTTCCTTCGCCAGGTATTTAGCCGCCACCGCCCCGGCCGCTGCTGTCCGCACCTCGGTCAGATAGCTGCGGTCGAGCAGCACCGCTGCCGGCTCGCCCGTTTGCGCCCTGAAAACCAGCATCAGACCGTTGCCGACAGAAAGACCGAGCTCCGGATTACGGTAAAATCCTGAAGCCACTTTGATCACATAATATTTGTCCCCCCTGATGTAAGCCCCCTTGACGTGGACTTCGCCCTGAAATTCCGGAAGGTCCAGGTTGATAAATCCCGGTAGAACCGCCTGGCCGGAGCTGTAAGCGGCAAACGAACGTTCAACCGCCTCGATGGCTTCCCGGAGGTTGACTTTCTCTTTTATTTCAGCCTCGGAATAAATTTTTGTTTCAGAAGAATTTTTGATTCGCATGATCAGTTTTTTCAGGAAAATTAATTCCCCGCTCCGCCGGCATTTTCAATTCGCACCGGCAGGGGCGCCGATTTCCCCGATTTATCCTGGCCGATGAACATCGTCAGATGGGGGAAAGGAATAGAGATACCCTGACGGTCAAAAGCCATCTTCAATCGCCGGTTGAATTCGCGAGCTATCTGCCACTGCTTGCCCGGTTTAGTGGTAATGCGGGCTCTGATTATCACCGCCGAATCGGCAAACCTGTCCAGGCCCAGAACTTCCAGTGGCTCCAGAATATCTCCGGCCAGAGCCGGCTCGGAACGCAATTCTTTGTCCACCTGGCGGAGCACAGCCATCACCTCATCAACATTCTCAAAATAGCTGACCCCAACATCAAAAACATATCGGGAGTACTCCCTGGTCATATTGGTCACCACATCGATCAGGCTGTTCGGGATATAATGGACATTTCCGGAGAGGTCGCGAAGCACCGTCATTTTCAGGCTGACCGACTCCACAACTCCGCTTTTTCCGGCGATTGTAACCACATCACCCACCCGAATCTGATCCCAGAGGATGATGAAAAAGCCGTTGATCACATCTTTAATCAGCGATTGTGCGGCAAAACCGACGGCCAGCCCGGCAACACCGGCTGTGGCTAATATGGGGGCAATCTGAATATCCAGAGCAGCCAGCACGGTAATAATCGCGATGATCGCCACCAGAACCCTTATGACCTGGTTTACGAGGTTGGCCAGGGTCTGAGCTCTCTTTTTTGATTCTTCGTCCTCGCGTCCCTTAAGAAAAACTTTTTCCAGCCGGCGGCTTACCACCCGGGCAAAGCGGAAGAGTATCATCACGAAAATAACCACCAGCAGGATTTTCAGGCCGGTGGCTATGAGCCAGGTTATTGCCTTCTGCCATAATTCCGGTGATAACATGCTTTCCTCCCTTCTCTTTTTTGATACGGAAATTCTATCACAGCCCGAAAGGCAAAAGAATCAGGGCCAGAGCCGGTTTTGCGGGGGCGGAGAGGTTTGCCGGCTCAGAAGCCCTGGTGTTCGGTGCGGCGGATTATCTCATCCTGCAGCTCTTTAGCGCAGTCGACGAAGTAATCGCTGTAGCCGGCCAACACGCTGCCTCCATATACTACCCTTATCCTGGATACTATGTCTGTGCCTGAAAGAAGATCTGATTTGACATCCTAATAAACCGTGTTTTACAATATTTCTCGAAGAGCAAAGGGATGAATAACATAAAAGAGACCGCCAGTAATCAGGTCGAAAAGAAGCTTCTTTCACATCTGAATCCCAAAGAATAGAATTTTTAGCTATATAATAAGGAGTGGCATATTTATGCTGTCAGCTATAAGAGATATTGGGCAAATCATTTTTGCCGAACCAAAAGAAGAGCTTGATTATAGAGAGGCTAAAATCTTATCAATAAATATTGACTTCGATGTTGCTTCGAAATTGTTTGTATATAAAAGTGCCGAGCTAGAAGATTTTCAATCGACACAGACAAACCTGTACCTTTTCAAAAAGCGGGCATCCAAGGGTAACTCACCCGCTCCATTTTCTCCACTTATTAAACCGGATACAACCTTGAAAAAGATAATTGTCTGGATTAACCAATGCCGGAAAGCCATTGAAAAGAATGAAATTAATGATGATTGCGATGCTAAGAAAATTATTATTGGAGCATGCCAGACTCTTGGAGCAAAAAGGAACTCAATAATTGAAGATATTAATAAAAAATTAGATATTCTCCCAAAAAAGACTATACGATTTCTTACTTTAAAAATAGACGGCAGATACCTCGGTGAATATGAGATCTTTAAGAGATGCCTTGACCATTTTGCTGAGGGGAAAAGAAAAAAATCCCTTAATATTGGAGTTTGCTCAATATGTGCAGAACCGCATAAAGAAGTCTCGGGAAAAACAGATGTGTTCAAGTTTTATACTATTGATAAACCCGGTTTTATCACTGGCGGATTTAAGGTGGAGAATGCCTGGAAAAATTATCCTGTTTGTAAGGATTGTAGTAAATATCTGGAATCTGGGAGGGACTATCTCGAGAAAAATCTATATTTCAGATTTTATGGTTTTAATTACTTACTTATTCCGCGACTCTTGCTGCATGATAATTGTGAATTGGGCGTAATCCTAAATTTATTAGTTGATACTAAAAAAGAGATATCCCTCAAAAGAAAGACAATAAAGAGAATAACAGATGACGACCAGGAAATTCTGGAAATCCTAACCGAACAGGGAGATATATTGACCCTGAATTTTCTTTTTTTGCAGAGGCAGCAGAGCGCAGAGCGGATTTTGTTGTTGATCGAAGATGTCTTCCCTTCAAGAATTAAAAGAATATTTGAAGCAAAAGCAAAAGTCGATGATATTTTTAACAATGGAAGAGAGCTCAAGTTTACTTTCGGCACCATAAGAACATTTTTTTCTAAATCTGATAAGAACAAGAAGACAAATGATCTGGATAAATACTTTTTGAATATCGTAAAAAATGTCTTTACCGGAACGAAGGTGGATAAGTCGTTCCTTATTAAGTTCTTCATGCCAGTAATTAGAATAGATTTATTAAAATTATTAAAAGAGGATTATCCGATTTCAAGGCCAAAAGAAGCACTTATGATATTAATGTTTCTTGAATTTTTAGGAATTATATCTTTTGAGGAGGATAAGGGCATGGGAAATAGCGAGTTTCATAGTTTTTTTGAACGCTTTGGCAAGTCATTCGCACACCCCGCGAAGCGAGGTGTTTTCTTAACTGGTGCTTTAACTCAACGACTTTTAAGAATACAATCGGCTACAAGAAACGCCAAGCCCTTCTTGAAAAAGTTAAAGGGATTAAAGATGGATGAAACTGATATTAGGGCAATTTTGCCCCAAGTCCAGAACAAGCTTGAAGAATATGATTCCTTTAAGAGAAAAGAGAGATTGATAGCCTCACAAGCTTCAAAATATCTTTTGGAAGCAGGTGATGGCTGGAAAATGTCGACCGATGAAATAAATTTCTATTTTGCCTGCGGTTTAAATTTGGCCGAAGAAATAGAAAATATTATCAAAACGGATGAATCCAATAAGGAGGGATAAATCATGTCAGACAATTTAGTCAAGAATCGGTCTGAGATTTTATTCATTTATGATGTAAAGGATGCGAATCCTAACGGTGATCCATTAGACGAAAATAAGCCGCGCATTGATGAAGAAACGAGAGCTAATATTGTAACAGATGTGAGGCTTAAGAGAACTATAAGAGATTATCTCCATGATTACAAAGGGAAAGAAGTATTTGTGATTGAGCAAAGGAATGAGAAGGGAAATTTAAAAACAAAAGAAAAGCGGTTAGAAGACTTTAATAACAATCCAGATGAAGTGCTTGAGAAATGTATTGATATTAGACTTTTTGGGGCTACTACTGCGGTGGAAGAGAAAACGATGACTTTAACAGGACCCGTTCAATTTAAGTTTGGCCGGTCTTTGCACAAAGTGGATATTAGTTACATCAAAGGAACCACAGTCATGCCTTCCGGCTCAGAAAAGAAACAAGGTACTTTTACCGAAAGATACATATTGCCTTATTCTCTGATCGTTTTTTATGGTGTGGTAAATGAGAATGCGGCTCAGAATCAAGGTATTAAATTAACAACCGAAGATATCGATCTAATGCTGGAAGCCATCTGGAACGGAACAAAAAATCTCATCTCCGGATCTAAATTCGGGCAGATGCCGAGATTCTTGATGCAGGTAGTACATAAATCGGGAAATTATTATATTGGTGAGCTGGATAAGTACGTTCATATAAATTCTGATAAAACAGACGAGTCAATTCGAGATATTTCAGATTTTAAGCTTGACGTTACTGAGTTAATAAAGGTTCTTAATCACAATAAAGAAAAAATTGAAAGAATAAGGCTTAAGGTTGATGAACGAGTGCGGTTTGTTAAGGACGGGAATGAGATTGATATCAGAACTTCCTTAGATAATTTAAATATAGAAGAAATTAATATTTAATTGGGCAAAAATCTATGAAGGTTCTTGCTTTTGACATCTGGGCAGATTTTGGTCATTTTCGAAAGTTTTACACCACAACCAGTCCTCTAACGTTTTCTTTTCCTCCTCCTCCGACGATCGCTGGCATTCTGGGAGCTATTAATGGAACCGATAAATACAAAAATGAGCATTTAAAACTTTTCAATCAATGCAGAATCGGATTAAAAATAATCAATCCAACGCGGAAAATTAGAATAGGAATTAATTTAGCAGAAACCAAGGGCAAAAATATTATAATCCCAATGATAGATAAGAATCCAAGAACACAGATCCGAACAGAATTTCTAAAAGACCCAAAATTTAGAATTTATGTGAGTATTGAGGAAGAAAACGAAACATTTAAAACCCTTGTCCAAAGAATAAAGGAGCATGAATCAGTCTACACTGTCTCTATGGGATTAAGTGAACTGCTTGCAGACTTTCGTTATGTTGGCCTATTTGATGCTGAATTATTGAGCAATTCGAGCTTGATTGATTTATTCTCACCAATATTGGTAAGCAATCTCTTGGCAAACGGTCTCGAACTGGAGCAAGGGAAAAAATATTTCAAAGAAAAGATTCCGATAATAATGAATCAGGATAGGGTTGTTGAAAAATACGAGGACGTTATATTTGAACCAGATGGCAAAACCATAAGAGCCTATGTAAAAACATATTGCCGTCTTTCTAATGGAGAAAATGTCACCTTCTTCTGATTTATATTCTCATCCGGGAAGACTGTTAGAAGACCATCTAATAGGTGTAGCTAGACTGGCTGAACTTTTTTTGTCAGAAAAGCCCAGAGAGATTATTGCTGAGTGTGCCGATATCTGCAAAATCACTGCTTTGACCCATGATATAGGCAAGGCAACAGAATATTTCCAGCAATATCTCCTTTCTAATGAGAGAAATAAACGGTATAGATCAGAACTGACCAAACACAGCCTCCTGTCTGCGATCTGTAGTTTTTATCTAACCAAAGAGTTGGTAAGGGACGATTTTCTCAAATCATTTTTTGCCTATGTCATAGTAAGACGGCATCACGGTGATCTCATTGATGTTTTAGATGAGGCATCACTTTACGATGATAATGACGAAAACACTTTACAACAACAGGTAGAAATGATTGATAAGAAGAAGTTTCAATTCCTGGCCGATGTTCTAAAGAAGGCCGGACTGAATACTTTATTGGATTTAAAAACTATTAAGACCTGGGTTCTCGATTTTCAAAAAGATATAAAAATTATAAAAAGGCGCCTCCGCGGATTGGAAGGAAGCTATAATAATTATTTAATTCTTAATACTCTTTATTCAATTTTACTGGATGCCGATAAAAGCGATGCGGTTATTCAGGATTTTAATCAATTTACCAAAAGGCAAACTATTAGCGACAGGCTTGTTGATGTTTATAAATCTAAAACTATTTTTCCTGAATCCCCGATAAATAATCTTAGAGAAGGAGCTTATAAAGAGGCCTTAAACAAGCTTGAATTTACATCAGAAAAGATCATATCAATAAATCTTCCAACCGGCCTCGGCAAGACTTTAACCTCCCTTGCTGTTGCTTTAAAAATGCGTCAAAGATTAGGAACAAATCATAGAATTATTTACGCTCTTCCTTTTCTTAGCATAATAGATCAGAACTATGAAGTGTTTGAAAACGTAATCAGGGCCAATAATCTTGAACCAACCAGTGATATACTTCTGAAACATCACCATCTCGCAGATTTGTATTATAAGCAATCTGGAGATGACGAGGCTGAATCAGACGAGGCCAAGATTCTTATCGAAGGCTGGAATTCTGAGATAATAGTTACTACGTTCGTTCAAGTTTTTCATTCTCTGATATCAAATAGGAATAAGACTATTAGAAGATTTCATAAATTTGCTAATTCCATAATTATCCTGGATGAAATTCAATCGATCCCCATTAAATATTGGCTGCTTTTAAGGGATTTGCTATTTCAATTAACTGAAAAAATGAATGCCTATGTCATTCTGGTAACGGCAACAGAACCGCTTATATTTCCCAGGGATAAGATTGGAAGCCTGGTAAATAAGGAAATATACTTTAAGACTCTTGATAGGATATCAATGGATGTTCACTTAGATAAAGACATGACCTTAACAGAATTAAGCGAATTTATAAATTTCGAGGAAGGGAAAAGATATCTTTTTATATTTAATACAATATCAGCAGCAAAAACGTTTTTTAATACTATTAACGAAAAGGCTGAACAAGCCACCTATTTATCAACGCATGTGATTCCAAAGCAGCGCATTGAAAGAATAAGAGATCTGAAAAAAGGAATCTATCAAATTGCCGTTTCGACTCAGCTGGTCGAAGCGGGCGTGGACATAGATTTTGATGTGGTGGTACGTGATATTGCACCTCTGGATTCTATAAATCAAGCTGCTGGCAGGTGCAATAGAAATGGAGAGAAAAAAGGCCAGGTCCTAATTGTGTCATTAAAAGATGATAATGGTAAATCATATTCATCATATATTTATGATCCTGTTCTATTGGAAATAACAAAGTCTATTCTCACTAAGAAAAGGCAGATTAAAGAAAATGAAATGTTAAATCTTATAGACGAGTATTATCTTGAAGTTCAAAAGAAGAGATCTCAAGATATCTCAAGATGGATATCGGAATCTATCTTAAAGCTGAGATATGAAGATGGCAATAATAAGCTTGCTATCGGAGATTTTAAACTAATAGACGAAGACTACCACAAAATCGACGTTTTTATAGAGGTCAACGAAGAAGCCAGAAAAATATGGGATGCTTATATGAATTTGAAAAGAATTGATGACTTATTTGAAAGAAAAAAGAGATTTGATAATTTAAAAAGCGCATTTCATCAATACGTAATATCTATTCCGCGAACCATAAAGAACTCCCCATCAATAATTGGTGATATTGGTTTCGTTGAAATCTCTAAATTGCCAGATTATTATGACCAGCTGACTGGTTTTATAACTAAGGAAACAAGCTCTGTTCTAATTTGGTAAGAAATGGAAATAGAGATATTAAAAATCAGCCTTAATGTCGATTCTTTCCTAAGTAAAAATGATATAGATAAGATAAGAGGATACCTGGGCAGGTTATTCTGGGAAGATACTTGGGTCCACCAGCACAGGCCCGACGGCGGCTTCATTTACACGTACCCTCGAGTACAATATAAAATAATAAAAGGGACCTGTATCTTGATAGGATTTAATGAAGGTACAGAAATTATCAAGAAAACTTTTTTTGATTTAAGCGCTCTTGACATTGGAGGAAACTGGACGGAAATTACAAGTAAATCATTGGAGTCATATAAAGCTAATTTTAGAGTGACAGATCAAAAACTCTATTATTCTTTTATATCGCCATGGCTAGCCTTAAACGAAAAGAATTATGAAGAATATCACAAGCATGGGACCTGGTCGAAGAGAGAACTATTGTTACAGAAAATTCTGATTGGAAACATTATTTCCATCGCTAAAAGTCTTAAATATTCGATTTCAAAGCCCATTCAAGTTGAACTTCAGGACATAAAGGAGGTACCAACAAAATTAAAACGACTTCCAATGTTAGGCTTCTATGGACATTTTTATGTTAATTTTGAGATACCGGATTATTTGGGAATAGGCAAATCCGTATCCAGAGGATTTGGAACTATAGTAAAATGCAGCTAATAATTAACACCTACGGATCTTATCTTCAAAAAAACGGCGATTGCTTTAAGGTCAAGACTGATGAAAAAATTTTCGAAGTATCGTGCAAAAAAATTTCCTCTATTCTCATTTCAACAGCTGCCTACATTACATCAGACGCAATCAAGATGGCCGTGGAAAACAACATAGATATTATATTTATCGACGAGTTTGGTAATCCTTATGGGCGGGTATGGCATTCCAAGCTGGGCAGCACCACGCTTATCCGGAGGAGACAGCTGGAAATAGCAGAAGCTCAAGATGGAATGAAAATGGCATTAGAATGGATAAAGACTAAATTTAACAATCAAATAGAATTCTTAAAAAAGTTAAGAACTACAAGGCCACACAAATCAGCAGAAATAACAAGTTTTATTGATAGACTTAACGAGCTCGCTTCTGAACTTTACAATCTAACAGGATCACTGGAGGAATGCAGGGCAAGCATCATGGGTATTGAAGGCGCCGGGGGTCGAACTTATTTCGAGGCCTTAAGCTTTCTCATGCCAGAGAGATTTAAGTTTGATGGTCGCAGCAGGAATCCCGCAAAAAACGAATTTAATGCCCTCCTCAATTATGCTTATGGCATCTTATATTCTCAAATTGAAAAAGCCTGCATTATTGCGGGGCTAGACCCATATGTCGGATTTATACATACAGATAATTATAACAAGAAATCTTTAGTGTTTGATTTAATCGAGAATTATAGAATCTGGGCAGATGAAGTCGTGTTCAGCTTATTTGCCTCAAGGAAGGTTAAAGTTGAATACTTCGAAAAAATTCCGAATGGCCTGATTTTGAATAAAGAGGGCAAAGCTGTTCTCCTAAATGAATTTCTCCGGTATATGGATGAATCTATAAGATATAGAGGAAGGAATATTAAAAGATCTAATATAATCCAGTTTGATTGTCATAGTCTCGCTAATCTTTTAATAGGGAAAGACAAATGAAACCGGGAGAGAAATTGGTCTGGATTATTTATGATATAGTCGATAACAAAGTCCGGACCAAGATAGCCAAGGCCTGTAAGAATAAGGGCCTCTACAGAGTTCAGAAATCGGCGTTTCTTGGTACCCTAAATAGGAACCAAATTGATGAATTAAAAATCATATGCAGAGCTGTAATCAATCCAGATAAAGATTCTGTTTATATCTTTCCTATGTGTGAAAATGACTTTAGGGGTGTAATCCTTCTAGGACAGGCATTTGATGCAAGTCTTGTTACTGATGATATAAAATCACTGCTTATTTAGTGAGAATAATTAATGGATTCCCGAACGCCAAATAAAAATTCTGAGATAAGAAAAGAAGAACACCAGACAACGCTACAAGAGCAGACCAACTTGTCTGTTATTGATATAAAGGAGCCGGATGACGAGACGACTCCAATGATTACAACTTCACAGGTCATTGAACATATATTTTGTCCGAGATTTACATATTTCATGAATTGTTTAAATATACCGCAGCACGAGGAATTGAGGCATAAAGTAATGATAGGAAGAGAGCTCCATGAGAAAAGACAAAAGACTAATGTTGATTATCTAAGGAAAAAACTATTTTGTGTAAAAAAAGAGAATTCAGTCTATCTGGCCTCCAAAGAATTAAAAGTGAGAGGTGTAGTTGATGAGGTCTTGCATTTATCAGACGGGACTCTATCACCTCTTGATTATAAATATGTAGAATATAATGATTTTGTTTATAAAACTCATAGAGTGCAATCAACAATATATGCCTTGCTCATAATGGAAAACTATAGGGAACCCGTTAAGAAAGGTTTTATCTGCTATGTCAGGGAAGGAAACAAAGTTAAAGAAATAACTTATAATCAAAATGATTTCGGATTTGCAAGAGAACAAATAAATGAGATCTTTGACATAATAATAAAAGGAAAGTACCCAAAAAAAAGTACCTGGAATAACAGGTGTGTGGATTGTTGTTACAGAAATATTTGTGTTTAGCTTATTAAAGCTTATGTTATAATATTTAAGCTTGATAAAGGTGTCCCAAAATTAAGAAAATTAAGACTAATGGCGATAAATTATGCGGACGAGCTTATGAAGGGGTGATAACTTATTGATATAAATAGAATTAGAAGGCTATTGGCGATGAATACTTTGTCAAGAACCTGCCAAAATTGCATTTTTTTTACAATGGAAAGGGGAAAAAATTGGCTTAGTAAAATTTACATAAATTATTGTAAATTAATGATTAATAGTTATAATGCTATGAGAGAGGATCTTCCAGAAAAACAAGGATTGAAACATAGAAGAAAAAGAAGAAAAAGAAGGAAAAGAGTATTATGAGAGAGGATCTTCCAGAAAAACAAGGATTGAAACTGTCTGACTTATCGCCAGTCGGATAACTTTCCATAAATGAGAGAGGATCTTCCAGAAAAACAAGGATTGAAACTTGAAAATGTATGAAACAAGAAACTTTGAATATGATGAGAGAGGATCTTCCAGAAAAACAAGGATTGAAACTACTATGAACATGATAGACGCTATAGCAATCACAATATGAGAGAGGATCTTCCAGAAAAACAAGGATTGAAACTAGAGACGCCGACATAATTATTCAAGAAGTTCCGGATGAGAGAGGATCTTCCAGAAAAACAAGGATTGAAACTTATTATACCGGATATGCAACGTTGGAACTGTCAAATGAGAGAGGATCTTCCAGAAAAACAAGGATTGAAACTATTTAAAAATGTTATTGTCGGCAAAATGTTTAATATGAGAGAGGATCTTCCAGAAAAACAAGGATTGAAACACTATTTCGAAAAACACCGCCTTTTTCGACTTTTTTTCGATGAGAGAGGATCTTCCAGAAAAACAAGGATTGAAACCGCTCCGGCAACCGGCCGGCCGGGCTGCGTGGAGGACGGATGAGAGAGGATCTTCCAGAAAAACAAGGATTGAAACAAACATCAGATAATAAACCGACCAACTAAATCTAAATGAGAGAGGATCTTCCAGAAAAACAAGGATTGAAACTGTCAAAGTCCTCGAAGGAAATTACGATTCCAACCAATGAGAGAGGATCTTCCAGAAAAACAAGGATTGAAACTAATCCATCAATGCTTTCCCGTAATCATCCCTCTGATGAGAGAGGATCTTCCAGAAAAACAAGGATTGAAACAAAAATCTTTCGCCACACAATATAAGCATACAGTCAAATGAGAGAGGATCTTCCAGAAAAACAAGGATTGAAACTTCTTATATGCATCAGGAAAATTCTTTATCATTTTTGATGAGAGAGGATCTTCCAGAAAAACAAGGATTGAAACCTTCCCTCATTGACTTTTCACGGGCGGGAAGCCAGATGAGAGAGGATCTTCCAGAAAAACAAGGATTGAAACTTATATTTTGTTTCGCCTAAATTATAAGCCTGAATAATGAGAGAGGATCTTCCAGAAAAACAAGGATTGAAACATACAGAGATGGGAGCGCCACAGTCTACGCCGGGCAGATGAGAGAGGATCTTCCAGAAAAACAAGGATTGAAACTCTGGATATATAATTTTGAACAAAATAAATTTAGAATGAGAGAGGATCTTCCAGAAAAACAAGGATTGAAACATCGGTAAGGTAAAGTTTGAAACAGGGACTGAATGATGAGAGAGGATCTTCCAGAAAAACAAGGATTGAAACTAAAGACAGCCGGCGGTAGGATGGATGTAGTTGCTCATGAGAGAGGATCTTCCAGAAAAACAAGGATTGAAACAATTGTAAGTAGTATGATAATAAGTATATTCTGAAAATGAGAGAGGATCTTCCAGAAAAACAAGGATTGAAACCTTTATCAAAAATTTACGTGGAAAATAAAATTAATAATGAGAGAGGATCTTCCAGAAAAACAAGGATTGAAACTAATTGAAGGGAGGAGAGATAAGCCATGAAAAAAGAATGAGAGAGGATCTTCCAGAAAAACAAGGATTGAAACCCTTTTGTCTTAAAATCGAGCTGGAATTATTCAGAAATGAGAGAGGATCTTCCAGAAAAACAAGGATTGAAACAATATATGGCAAGCCGTGCCCTTTGTCAAGTGTTTATATGAGAGAGGATCTTCCAGAAAAACAAGGATTGAAACCAATATGCACAAACTTTAATCCCTGCTTTGTTTAAAATGAGAGAGGATCTTCCAGAAAAACAAGGATTGAAACTCTATTATTTTCCTGAATTTTTCAAGGGTTTCTTTATATGAGAGAGGATCTTCCAGAAAAACAAGGATTGAAACAAATAATGCTTGATGGACCAGCCGAGGCCGTTCGAATGAGAGAGGATCTTCCAGAAAAACAAGGATTGAAACCTTGTTTGGGCCTTCTGGTAGTGGGAAGACGGCTATAATGAGAGAGGATCTTCCAGAAAAACAAGGATTGAAACCACCAATACTTTGAATGAAGACAGAAGTCGGGCCACATGAGAGAGGATCTTCCAGAAAAACAAGGATTGAAACTCTCTAAGATTGATAGAAGAAGAGATGAACAAAATGATGAGAGAGGATCTTCCAGAAAAACAAGGATTGAAACGAGACAGAGAGATAGATTGTGAGATAGTTGCGGCATGATGAGAGAGGATCTTCCAGAAAAACAAGGATTGAAACAGAGAACCCATGCCCGAAAAATTTTTTTCTTCATCTTATGAGAGAGGATCTTCCAGAAAAACAAGGATTGAAACTCGTCTCGGCCGTTGTCCTGGAAGCCGTGAAGGCTTATGAGAGAGGATCTTCCAGAAAAACAAGGATTGAAACACCTTCCACCATCGGGGCAAGTTGCCAGTGTGGTGGATGAGAGAGGATCTTCCAGAAAAACAAGGATTGAAACCATACAAGGAACAAGAGAGGAAATTAAGCAATTCAGAAATGAGAGAGGATCTTCCAGAAAAACAAGGATTGAAACTTCTGACGCTTCTTTCGGGTAGGGCAATCAGAGACAATGAGAGAGGATCTTCCAGAAAAACAAGGATTGAAACCCGCCTCCACCGAAACGGCAAGCCGGAAGCCCTCAGGATGAGAGAGGATCTTCCAGAAAAACAAGGATTGAAACACAAGAATAATCCTATCAAATACTGGCGAGGAATTGAATGAGAGAGGATCTTCCAGAAAAACAAGGATTGAAACTCTGAAGAAGAAGCGTCACAACCGGCAGGCCAAGCTATGAGAGAGGATCTTCCAGAAAAACAAGGATTGAAACTCGATATCGTAATCAGCAAGTAGGTCAAGCCTCTTTCTTATGAGAGAGGATCTTCCAGAAAAACAAGGATTGAAACCTCATATTAAACCCTCCTCTTTTAATGATTTATAGGATGAGAGAGGATCTTCCAGAAAAACAAGGATTGAAACTTGGAAGCCGAAATCATATCAATCGGCGACCTAACAGATGAGAGAGGATCTTCCAGAAAAACAAGGATTGAAACAGGTAATTGTGATAATATAGCGCCGCACCAGAAGATGAGAGAGGATCTTCCAGAAAAACAAGGATTGAAACTTGTGTCCGCCCTTGTTCTGGAAGCCGTGAAGGCTTATGAGAGAGGATCTTCCAGAAAAACAAGGATTGAAACCGTAGAGAGAAACGTTGCTGGGGAGTATATCCTTCCGATGAGAGAGGATCTTCCAGAAAAACAAGGATTGAAACTGTGCCGGCAGGAACATTTGAGGGGCAGAAGGCCGGATGAGAGAGGATCTTCCAGAAAAACAAGGATTGAAACCAGAAATGAGCTTAATCCCTCCGATATTGCAGAAATCATGAGAGAGGATCTTCCAGAAAAACAAGGATTGAAACGCCGATAGTGCCCTGCTTGTTTGGACCGTCCGGTAGTGATGAGAGAGGATCTTCCAGAAAAACAAGGATTGAAACCCAGAGTCGCCCGACGGGCTCAGGGCCGCCTTGACCGATGAGAGAGGATCTTCCAGAAAAACAAGGATTGAAACATCGAATCAAGTTCTTGGCAAGAGGGTTTTCTGCTGTATGAGAGAGGATCTTCCAGAAAAACAAGGATTGAAACAATATATGGCAAGCCGTGCCCTTTGTCAAGTGTTTATATGAGAGAGGATCTTCCAGAAAAACAAGGATTGAAACCTTCAAACTACATAGCTCTGCGCGAAAGGACCTGATGAGAGAGGATCTTCCAGAAAAACAAGGATTGAAACTTGTATGCAGAAGTAAATAGGTTAAGGCAGCTAAATGAGAGAGGATCTTCCAGAAAAACAAGGATTGAAACTCTGTCGGTTCGAATCATATAATATCGTTGGAGTGATGAGAGAGGATCTTCCAGAAAAACAAGGATTGAAACTCTGGTGATTCGTCCCGCCCCTGTCCTGCGCCCGGATGAGAGAGGATCTTCCAGAAAAACAAGGATTGAAACAAAGTAGTTACAGCTAACCTACTTAATCTTTCCAGTTATGAGAGATGATCTTCAAGGAGAACAAGGATTATTTCTTTAACTATCTTGTTTTTTTGGACCAATTGGATTTCCTGAAGCGTAGGCTCATTTAAGAATTGACCAAATTTTTGCGGGGGCGGAGAGGTTTGCCGGCTCAGAAGCCCTGGTGTTCGGTGCGGCGGATTATTTCATCCTGCAGTTCTTTGGCGCAGTCCACGAAATAATCGCTGTAGCCGGCCACCCGGACGATAAGGTCGCGGTATTTTTCAGGATGTTTCTGGGCATCGCGCAGGGTATCGGCTGTAACCACATTGAACTGAATGTGATGGCCCATCAGCTTGAAATAAGCCCTGATCAAATCCTTGAGCTTCACCAGTCCTTCATCATCCGCCAGAAGCTGCGGGGTGAATTTCTGGTTGAGCAGCGTACCGCCAGTCCTGATGTGGTCAATCTTTCCGGCTGATTTGATAACCGCCGTCGGCCCTTTCCTGTCCATTCCCTGAACGGGCGAAATGCCTTCGGAAAGCGGCTCGCCGGCCAGCCGCCCGTCAGGAGTGGCTCCGGTTACCCGCCCGAAATAAACATGAACAGTGGTCGGCAGGAGATTTACCCGGTAGGTTCCACCGCAGACGGTCGGCCGCCCGTCAATCAGCCTGAAGTACATCTCGAACACCAGACGCGTCAGCTCATCGGCATAATCGTCGTCGTTTCCGTATTTCGGCGTTTTGTTCAGAAAGCGATCCCGAAGGCGTTCATAACCCTGGAAATTCTGCGACAGGGCTTTGAGCAGCTCATCCATCGACACAACTTTCCGGTCGTAAACGTTGTGCCTGACCGAGGCCAGAATATCGGTGATCGAGCCCAGCCCGACTCCCTGAATGTACCTGGTGTTGTATCGGGCGCCGCCGTCGTGGTAATCCTTGCCTTTAAGCACGCAATCGTCTATGAACAGGGACAGGAAAGGCGCCGGCAGGTATTCGGCATAGAGTTTTTCTATGACGTTGTTGCCACGGATTTTAACATCGATGAAATAGCGCATCTGCTTTTCGAAGGCCTGCATCAGCTCATCGAAGGTCTGGAAATTCCGGGGGTCTCCGGTTTCCAGCCCGATTTTCTTTCCGGTCCTGGGGTCAACTCCATTATTCAGGGTGATTTCAAAAACTTTGGGAATGTTGAAATACCCGGTCAGGATGTAGGCCTCGGCTCCGAAAGCCCCGGCCTCCACACAGCCGCTGGAACCGCCCTTCCTGGCGTCCTCGACGCTTTTGCCCTGGCGGACGAGTTCCTGCACTATGGCGTCAGAGTTAAAAATTGAAGGCTGGCCGAAACCCGTGCGGATAATCTTCAGGGCTCTGAGCAGCAGCGAATCCGGGTTCTTCGCGCTCACCTGAACCATAGAGCTCGGCTGAAGCAGTCGCATTTCCTCGATCACATCAAGAATAAGGTAAGATAGCTCATTGGCCCCGTCCCGGCCGTCAGGCCTCAGCCCGCCGACATTTATCAGGGCAAAATCGGTATAGGTGCCGCTCTCTTCTGCGGTAACGCCGACCTTGGGCGGGGCCGGCTGGTTGTTGAATTTGACCCACAGCGCCTGGAGCAACTCTGCCGCCTTTACCCGGTCCAGAGATCCATCTTCCAGGCCCTTTTGATAGAAAGGATAAAGATGCTGGTCGAGACGGCCGGGGTTGAAAGAATCCCAGGTGTTGAACTCGGTGGTCACTCCGACGTGCACAAACCAGTAATACTGCAGAGCCTCCCAGAAATCTCGCGGCGCCTGAGCCGGCACCCATTCGCAGACTTCGGCGATTTTTTCCAGCTCTTTTTTCCGCTTCGGGTCGGTCTCCCGGGCAGCCAGCTGACGCGCCAGCTCCGCATGCCGCCGGGCGTAAGTAATCAGCGCCTCTGCGCAGATGGCCATCGCCCTGAGTTCTTCCTGCTTGTCCAGGGCTTCCGGGTCGTTGAAGAAATCCAGCCGGGCAATCGACTCCTCAATATCATTTATGATGTCCAGCAGACCTTTCCTGTAAATCTTATCGCCCAGAACCGTATGGCCCGGAGCTCTCTGCTCCATAAACTCGGTGAAGATGCCGGCTTCGTAGGCTGCTTTCCACTCCGGAGTCATCCCGGCAAAAATTCTTTCCCGCATCGAGCGCCCGCGCCAGAAAGGAATTATTTCATCGTGGTACAGACGAAGGGTTTCCTCGTCAACGGCGTAAGAAGTTTTAGGACGGGAATTGAGCGTTTCCAGATCCTCTAAGCTGTGGCAGCAGACCTCAGGATAAGTCGGGGTGGCTTTATGGGCCGGACCGCGCTCGCCGACGATCAACTCTCCGTCGTCTATGAAGACCGCTTTTTTCTCCATCAGGGCCTTGAACACCAGAGCTCTCTGCACCGGAACCGAAACCCGCTGAACTTCCGGACTGCGGTAGGCGTCGGTTACGATTCTGGCCCTTTCTGAAGAAATGCTCGGTCGCGCCCTGAGCGATTGTTCTCTGAGCTTCTTTATTCTGTCGTTCATCTTAACCTCCCCGTTTCACTCTGAAGCCCCGGCGGGCAAAAAAATCCATTACCGACTGAACTTTTTCTTCCGACGGCGGCTCAAAAACCGCAAATTCGCCCTCGCGTCCAAGACGGCGAATTTTTTCCACACCGCCTTTATGATATGGAAGAATATTTACCTGCTCAACCGACCTGAGCCGGCTCAGAAAAGAGGCCATAGCCTCCAGGTTTTTCTCATCGTCATTTACTCCCGGTATGAGCGGAAAACGAACCCAGACCGGCTTGCCGATTGATTCCAGGCTTCGCAGATTTTCCAGAATTATTCGGTTGGAAACGCCGGTGTATTTTTTATGTCTCGTCTCATCCATAATCTTCAGGTCGAAAAGCACCAGGTCGGCCTTTTCCGCCAGCCGGCGGAAAACTTCGGCCGGGGCATAACCCGAAGTGTCGAGCGCCACGTGGAAACCATGCGATTTCAAACCGTCAATCAGGGCTTCAGCAAAAGCCGGCTGGGCCAGTGGTTCGCCGCCGGTCAGGGTGACTCCGCCCCCGGACTGTTCAAAAAACACCCGCTCTTTTTCGGCCTCGGTCGCGATTTCTTCTACGGTCATCTTCCGTCCGGCAATCTCTATGGCTTCCCGCTGGCAGGCCTGGAGACAATCGCCGCAGAGTGTGCAGCGGGAACGGTCGGCCACAACCTGGCCGTCTCCGTTCTGACTCAACGCCTGATGACGACAGGCTCTGACGCAATCTCCGCACCGGGCACAGCGGTTGGGCATTAGCATCAGCTCCGGTTCAAAGTTAACTCCCTCAGGATTATGGCACCAGAGACAGTGCAGAGGGCAACCCTTGAAAAAGACATTTAGCCTGATGCCGGGCCCATCATGGACGGCATATCGCTTCAGGTCGAATATAAGGCCTTCCATCCCTTCTCCAGGTATCTGATATATCACATATCAGATGGCGTGTCAAGTCCTATTAATTAATCAAAGATGCGTATTTTATATCGTAATTTGCCTCAGGTGAACAGGCAAAAAACAGATTTAATCCTCAATTCTTTTGAGTCCGCTTAGCCCGCAATTTTGCCTTCCATTTTGCGCCCGATTCCCATAGATGGCCTTAGGGACTTCCCCTTCTCTCAAACCAAAACCATAAGGAATCTAAAAAGTAGATCAGGTGAGCGATTTTCCGCTCCCGGTTTAGGTCCGTCGCCATCCCGAGCCCGGGCTCCATAGCCCGCCGATTTGAACAGGCTGCCGGGACTTTTCTTTGAAGATTATCGTCAAAGCCGCGCTCAACCGCTGCGGCCGGCGCGCTTGCCGACCGGCGCCCGACCCCAAAGCCGGCTCTTACCGAACCTTTTTATTTCCCTTTCAGGGCTTGAAGTTTCTTTTTAACGTCGGGCTGGTCGGGCATTATTTCCAGAGATTTTTCCCACACGGCCGAAGCCTCAGCCTTCTTGCCCAGGCCAAGGTAGCAGTCGCCGATGAGGTTCAGCAGGGCGATATTGGTCCCGTGAACATTTACTGCCCGGTCCAGGACGTCAATTGCCTTCTGGTATTCGCCCAGGTGGTAGTAAGCTTTCCCGGCCACAAGATAGGTTTCATAGGCGGCCCGCTTTTCGCCGGCGATGAAATTTTCGACCAGGCCGGCCGCCCTGGCGAATTCCCGCTGGTCAAGATAAACCTGGGCCAGTTGACGATTCAGTTCTTCGTTTTGCGGCTCGGCGGACAGCGCCTGCTCCAGGACTGACCGGGCTTCGCCCAGACGACCCAGGTTGTAAAGCTGAGTGCCGAGAATATGGCCGTAATAAGGGTTATCAGGCGGCGGCAAAACCCTCGACAGGATCCAGGGCCGCGGCAGGCTATCCATGAAGGTAAGGTCAAATTCTTCCCTGGTGGTAACCTGCTCCTTCCCGTCCACCATCAGGCCGACATTCAGAAAATAATGAGCCGGCGGGAAGTCGCTCAGAGAGAAAATCTGCACCACTTCGGGCAGAGTCGGGATCTCAGAAAGCGGCACGACTTTTTCCTTGAAGGTTTCCGTCTCCTTGAAAAACTGGAACCGCAGGCCGGCCTTATCCCTGAGGGCCGGAGTCAGACCGTAAACCTGCAACACCACCGCCAGTTGATCCCGGGCGGTAAACACCCGGCTGGCCTGAAGATAGAGTTGATTTCCCCCGACCAGAAAAGCCTTGACCCTTCCGCCGGCAACCTCGGCCGGACTTATCTTATAGGCCAGAATCGGAGCTGACAGTTCCACTCCACCCTTTCCCGGTATCCTGATCGTCTGTTCCAGGCTGGTAAATTCCTTGGAGGCGTCGTTTTTTACCAGAACCGAGAGTTTATAATCTCCGGGAACGCAGGGCAGAACGTCATAAATGGCCACCGGCAGGCTCTGCCTTTCCCTCATCTGGGCCTCGTTCATCTGAACCGGATAGGTTTTCTCAAACTGATAGACGATTTTCCCGTCGAGAGTGCTCAGGGTGCCGTTGAGCTTAAGGTTGGTGGCGAAGCGGTTGTCATACTGGTTGACCGACAACCGCCTGGGTTCAATGGTATAGTGAATTAAATAAAAGCCGGCCGGGCTTTTCAGGACTTTGATCAGGTAATCGCTGTCAAGATAATTGGCGCTGTACTCAACTTCCACCAGGTCTTTATACTCGAAAAATTTGCGGGCGTATTTATCCTCAACCATCCTCTGCGGAGTGGCTTCAATCTGGCGCAGCAGCAGGTCGGAGGAAAGAGAAGGCCGCCCCAGAGCGGTGTTTTCTTCTCCCGGAATCAACGACAGGGAAGCGTTGGCCAGGGTGGGCTCTATTTCCCGCAATTTCTGGTAAGCCGACATATAGTCAGCCGGGTCTCCCCAGTAGCCGGTCAGCAGCGCCTGCGGACCGTCGTTGGTCGGACTGTAAAGGCGGAATTCTCCGGTGCCCTTCTCCCGGAAAAACAGGACATTAAAACCGGGCGGCAGGCCCAGGTCGGTTTTTCCCTGATAGAACCAGATCTCGGTGTCATAAACCTCTGACTTGCTGTCGATTCGCTGGATATCGTTGGGCGGGCCCAGGATGATATAAAACCGTCCCCGGTCGGTTTTCCAGCCCGGCTTGGGAGACTCCCGGCCAAAATATTTATTGGCGTACTCGATTCTCCGGTAATGCTCGCTCTTAAATTCATTCTCAGCCGTCTCGGGAACCGGGTCGCGGTGCTTCCAGAAAGCCTCAATGAACAGGTCCCTTTCCCGGTCGGTTTTAAGCTTCAGGAAGATTTCTCTCTCCACCGGTGTTATGATATAGGCCACCTCTTCTTCCAGCCATTTTCTGTAATTTTCAGGAAGCGGCGGGAGCTTCTCCCGGCTCTGCTTTTTGGAAGAAGTCTTCTTCTGGGCGTCCGGCGCCGGGGCTCCGCTTAGCGGATGGGCAGCTCCTTCAAGCCAGAGAAAAGCCAAGAACAGAACCAGAAGGGCAACGCCCGTCAGCTGCTGCCCCGACTTTATTGATATTGTCTTCATTAATTATCCTCCGTCCGTTGTCTTCTCGCTGTGGTCATTTAGCCGGCAGGATGAAGCTGTCGTTTATCCCTGGCCTCCCGGCCTGAGTCTTTTCTCTTTCCTTTATTCTTCCATTTCTCAAGCCCGCCGAACAGGGCAAAGCCGAATCTGTTCAGCCCGATATTCAGTTTTCGGTTTGATTTTATCATTTTATCATTTTTATCAGTCGATTGCCCGTTCCGGTTTCTCCGACCGGTTCGGGGCGGGATGGGCGTGATCAATCTTCAGCCCGACGATTAACTTTCGAAAAACCTCTCATCGAGAAAAACTACCGCCCGACTGAAAAGTTGCTCGCGGGCAGTCAGGATTATCCTGGGCAAAATCTCTATCTCCCTGAGTGGTTTTCGCCGCTCAACCGGCTGACCATTTCCTTTATCGCCTGAATATTGTCACGGGTTATTTTCCTGCCCAGATTAATCACCCTGGCCGACCGGGTAAAATCGAAGGTGTCAACCCCGGGATTAATTTTTAGGATCAGGTCGGCTTCCGGCAGTTTGCTTTCGGTGGAATCGGCCAGGACCACCTGCACCATCCGGTGGACCATGATGAAGGTTGAAGTGAAGCCGGCCGGCGGCATTTTCTTAAGCGACCGGTGGACATCCGGCACCAGCACCCCGGTCGCTCCGAGTTCCCGGGCCAGCCGCACCGGGCAGTTATTGAGCAACCCGCCGTCAACCAGCAACTGCCCCGGAAGACGGGCCGGTTCAATCACAAAGGGAAAAGCCAGGCTGGCCCGCAGGGCCTGATAAAGGGGGCCGCCGGTAAAATTAACTTCCCGGCCGCTCACCAGGTCGACCGCGTTGCAGCCGAAGCGGACAGAAAGGTCTTCAATGTTTATATCGCCGACCATTTCCTGGAGCTGCTTCTCCAGCCGGTCTTCCTTCTCCAGCCCCATCCGCCGCAGAAGCCGCTTCTGGTAGGATTCAACCATCAGGTAATCGACCAGCTTGTCTGGAATCGGAAATCGCGACCGGCGCAATTGACTCAGGCGGCTGTAAGAAAGCTGCCGGCTGAGCTTTTCCAGTTCCGGGGGAAAATAGCCGGCCGCGAACAGACCGCCGATAACCGCTCCCATCGAAGTGCCGGTGATGATCGGCGGCATAAGGTCGTTTTCCAGAAGGGCTTCCAGAACGCCGATGTGAGCGATAGCCCTGGCACCGCCGCCCATGAGCACCAGTCCCCACCTGGCCTCTTCCGGAGCGGGCGTTTCTATACGAGAGACCGGAATCACATCGCCTGCCTGCCGGACAAATCTATCCCGCCGCGATTCTGTTGCGCGTTTTTCGCTTTTTGTCTCAAGGTGAGCTTTCTTACTCTCGTTATTTTTCGTTTTAATTCTGGGCTGCGCGCTCGCTTTGCCCGCCGTTCCTCGGTCGGCAGCCTTTTTCTTTTCCTTCAGTGAGTCTTTAAGCGGCTTTATCAGTTCACTCAGCTTCAGGACTGTTTCTTTTTTCATCGTCTCTTTATCCTTTCTTTACTGTTCCTTTTTCTTTCCCATTCCTCGCGCTCTTTTTCTTGCTTCCGCCCTCGCCTTTATCCGTTATCTGGACCGTATGATTTCCAGCGGGACCTGATCCTGGCCACCTCTTTGCCGGTGGTCAGATTGTATATTTGTTGAACCCATTGCCCGCCGGGCGCTTCCGGATTCTGGGTGATGACCTCTATCTCCTCCCCGTGGAAGGCTTCCGAGCGATAATTTATCTCCAGCTCGGCCGGCCGGCCGGAAAAGAGAACCTCCCGCGGCATTCCCTCCACCGCCCAGCGCGAATAGACCACGTTATTCACATGGCGATTGTAGTCCAGGTCTTCAAACAGGACTCGGAATTGAGTCTTGTGGTCCAGACGCTCCACGATCGGCAGCGTCGGGAAATCGTCCTCCAGGGCTCGTTTTTCCAGAACCAGCTCATCGGGAAACAGGTCTTCGACTTTTACCGGGCGGCGGTTGTTGATATCGATAATCATCCAGGAGCTGGTGGCGGTGGCTATTATTTCCTCTCTCTCATCCGTCACTTCAAAATCGCGAAGGGCGTAATAGCCGTGCTTTCCCGAAGCCCAGGTGTTAAGGACGATTTTCTGGCCGAGTTGCGGATAGCGGTTTATCAGAACATGATAGCGGGACACCACCCAGGTCAACCCTTTGTCCGCCAGCTCAAAAACAGAGAAGCCTTCCCGCAGGGCGTGGCGGCGGGCGGCATCCTGAAGATAGTTCATCACCGCCGAAAGATGGGCCCGGCCGAGGTAGTCGGACTCGAAGCTCAGAACCTCAAACCGGCAGGTCTCAACGAGGCGTCTTGGCTTTTCCATTTTCTTTCCCCGAAAAAATCTCCTGCCATTTTCATCGGGCGCCATCCGGCCCGGCACAATTCGCGCAGGGTATCAAATTTTACCTCAATTCTTTGAAGCTTTAAAAGCCCGGGTTCGGCGACCCCGTCTGCAAGCTCCAAAAGCCGGCTTTTTCTAACTATAAATCGCGGGCTCATATATCCTGGGGCTTCCTGCTCCCCGGACGCTTTTAAGGTGGTATTTTTTATTTTGCCTTCGCGAGCTCCGGGCCTCTCGCTGAATTTCACCTGAGAGAGCTACTTCGTTTTTCGCTTTCTAATTGAAAGAAAATTGGTGAATGAGTATTGCGTCCCCCTTTTTTTGAAATTGGTGAATGAGTATCGTGTCCCCCGTTTTTTGGCGAAAAAACTAAATGAACTCTTTTTCTGATTGAATTAAAATAAAGGCATGAAAAGAAGGGAATTCATTAAGACAGCTTCTGCTTCGGTAATCGCGCCGCTGATTGTCCCGCCCTCGGTGTTAAAGAAGCCGGCTCCAAATGACCGGCTGCAACTCGGCTGCATCGGCGTCGGGCGGCAGGGACAGGCCAATATGCTGGAATTGATCAACCGCGGCCTCGAGGTGGGCGCGAGGGTGGTGGCCGTCTGCGACCTGGACCGCCACCGGCTGGACAATGCCATCTGGCTGGCTGAGAAAACCTACGCTCTTGAACTCGGGCTCAACAACTATCGTTCTATCAAAGCCTACCACGATTTTCGGGAACTGCTGGCCAGAAAGGATATTGACGGGGTGGTTATCTCGGTGCCCGATTTCTGGCACGGGACAGTCGCCCTGGCGGCCGCCCGGGCCGGAAAAGACATCTACCTGGAAAAGCCGCTGACCTATTCCCTGGTCGAAGGCCGGAAGCTGGTGCGGGCGGTGGGCGAGAAAAAACTTGTTTTCCAGACGGGCTCCCAGCAGCGGTCGTCTATCTATTTTCTTAAGGCCTGCGAAATCGTCCGCAACGGCCTTTTAGGTCAGCTGCAGGCGATAAAAGTCCGTCTGCCGGAAGATGCCGGGCGAGGCGACCCGCGGCCGATGCCGGTGCCGCCCAATCTTGATTATGAGTTCTGGCTGGGCCCGACTCCTGAAGCACCCTACGCCGAGGATCGGGTTCATCCGCAGATGAGCTATGACCGCCCGGGCTGGATGCAGATTGAACCTTACTGCCGCGGAATGATAACCAACTGGGGAGCCCACATGCTCGACATCGCTCAGTGGGGTCACGACAGCGAAAGAACAGGCCCCGTGGCCATAGAAGCCCGGGCTGAATTTCCAGAGCGCGGATTGTTCAACGTCCATACCCGGTTTCAGGCCGAAGCCGTCTATGCCGACGGAGTCACCCTTTCCCTGGAAAGCGGCGACCCTTCCGGCGTTCGGTTCGAGGGTTCGGAAGGCTGGCTGTTTGTCAGGAGAGAAGGCATAGAAGTCTCCAATCCCGCCTGGCTGAGCTACCAGCCCGGAACCGGCTCCGTTCAACTTTACCGGAGCACCAACCATATGAAGAATTTTCTTGAGTGCATGAGGACCAGGAAGGACCCGGCGGCCCCGGTTGATGTGGGCCACCGTTCAAACAGCCTGTGTATCATCACCCACCTGGCCATGAAGCTGGGAAGGAAGTTGCGCTGGGACCCGGAGCGGGAGCAGTTCGTCGGAGACGACGAAGCCAACCGCCTGCTGGACTATCCGCATCGCCCGCCGTGGAATATTTAAGGCCGGAATGCAGGGACCGGTTTCCAGCTCCGAAAAGCCCCTTTGCTAATTTGATATAGAGCAAAGGATAGGCAATTAAATTTCACCTTCCGGTCGGTTATTTAAAAAAGCCTCGAGACTAACTCCGTTATTTCACAGGAACTGGAGCGGAGCTTTAAGGCACAGCCTCAGGTTCAAACAAAAATGGCACCTTTTAGATGCTTTGACAAGTCCCTGAACTGGCTTCTATGGAAGCATTTATGTTCAGTCAAGCGGGAGCCATAAAGTCAGGAATCTGGCGCAGCCTGTCGCCTGTAGCCATCGTTTTAAAAAAAGATTTTTTATTTTTATTTTTGCCTTATTTATAAGATATATTATTTTAAGACGCATCTCTTGAAACGTTGATAATTTGCAGGAATGAGCCAGATTTACTTAAACCCTTATCCGACAAGGCCTGTCCGGCGGCGGCAAATCCGCCGGCAGATAAAATGAAAACGGGGAGGCACAATGTTTCATATGAGTCGAAGAAAATTCCTAAAAAATAATCTGCCTGCGGCGGCTCTTCTCCTGCTTAGCCCTTCCGCGCTCGTCCGGGCGGGCGAGAAAAAGTCAATTCAGGCCCGGGACTGGAAGCCCGAAAAGAAGCACGGCTTTTCCCTGGGGCTGGCTTCCTACACCTTCCGGGCTTTCAGCCTCGAGCAAACGATCGCCATGACCCTGCGACTGGGCCTGGAAAAGCTTACGCTTAAAGACTTTCATCTGCCGCTCGATGCATCCACGGATAAAATCAGAGCGGCTTCTGAAAAAGTGCGCCGGGCCGGACTTGACCCTTACGGCTGCGGCGTGGTTTACATGGAAAAATCTGAAGATGTCGAGCGCGCCTTTTCCTACGCTCGAACAGCCGGCCTGAGGTTGATAATCGCCTCTCCCCATCCGGAGCTCCTTCCGCTCATCAACCGGAAAGTCAGGGAAACTGGAATCGCCTTAGCCATCCACAATCACGGACCGGGAGACCGGTTTTATCCGACGCCGGCTGAAGCTTACGAGCGAATCAAAAATCTGGATTCGCGGGTTGGTCTCTGCCTGGACATCGGCCACGCCGTCAGAGCAGGCGTTAATCCGGCTGAAGCCGCCAGAAACTTTTCTGACCGCCTGCTTGATATTCACCTGAAGGACGTTTCTGAAGCCGGCGCCAGAGGACAGACGGTGGAAATTGGCCGGGGTGTCATCGACATCAAATCCTTCCTCAAGGCCATAATCGAAATCGAATACCGCGGCGTTCTGTCCTTTGAATTTGAAAAGGACGAAAAGGACCCGCTGCCGGGCGTGGCCGAGTCAGTCGGCTTTGTCCGCGGCCTCCTTTCCTGAAAAAGGGCAACCGGCGTCTCTTCGAGAATTCGCAAATACGGAAATCAAGTTCTCGTCTGCCCTTTTGAATAAATCAAGCAAGACTTTAAGATGATAAGGAAGCCCCCCAGAGGTATAAAATAGGCTTTCCAGCCCCGGCTGAATTCTGCCGGGAAAATAAATATCGAATTGCCAGAAGATGGTCACCCGGCTTAAAATTTTAAATAGCGCCATTAAACAAAGCCGAAACAAATCGGGAAGATTTGAAATAACTTCTGAAGGAGGGCCCTGACAATGTTCTCATCAAGCAAAACGGACCGGACATCCCCGATTGTATTCTCGTTCCTTCTCGGGGCGTTGATTCCGGCCCTGATAATGCTTTGCGGCTGCGGGCCTGCCCGATCGCTTTCGGCTTCAGCCGGCTCCGCCGCAATTATCGGGGTCAAAATTTATCAACCCGTTGACAATCCTGAAGCCCTTTTCCAGAGCTGGAGAAAAATCGGAATCAATACCGCTTTTATTGGCCCGGAGCTGGCAACCTCGGGAGGCCTGGTCCGCCTGGCCAAAGAAGCCGGCTTCCGAACTTTCATCATCTTTCCCGTTTTTTATAACCCGGAAAAACTTAAAGAGTCGCCCCAACTTTATGCCATCACCGGAGAGGGCAAGCCGGCCAAGGACGACTGGGTGGAATTTGTCTGCCCCGGAAACCAGGTTTATCGCCGGGAAATCATCGAGCGCGCGAAAAATCTCGTCTCGGAATTACAGCCTGACGGTCTAAGCCTTGATTTTATCCGCCATTTCGTCTTCTGGGAAATGGTTTATCCTGATTTCACTCCTGACCTTCTGAAGACAACCTGTTTCTGCTCCGACTGCCTGAAAAATTTCCAGCAAGATACCGGAATCGCCATACCTCCGGGTTTTCAGGGTTACCCGAAAGTGGCCGAATGGATTCTTAATAACCACCGCCAGAGCTGGTTTGAGTGGAGGGCAAAGCAGATAACTTCGATGGTAGAAGAAATCTCCAGGGCGGTGCGGCAGATAAATCATTTCCTCCTTTTGAACATCCATCTTGTTCCCTGGCGAGAGGGTGATTTCGGAGGAGCCGGAATTTCCATAGCCGCCCAGGATCTCAACCGTCTTTTCCGGCACGTCGATTACCTCTCGCCGATGTGCTATTCCCGCATGGTCAAGAGGCCTCCGGAGTGGATTAACTCGGTTGTGGTTGATATGAAAAAATCCGGGCCTGTCCCGGTAATTCCCAGCATCCAGGTGAAAGAAGCTTATCTGCCGGAAAAGCTCAGCCCGGAGGAGTTCGAGCGGGCTCTTCAGGCCGCTCTGAAGGCGCCCTCCGGCGGAGTCGTCTTCTGGAACTGGGAAGCGCTGGCGGAATCAAAGCTCAAGCAGGAAATCGCCAGGAAACAAATCCAAACCTTCCTCCGGAATGAAGAAATAAGGCGCAGCCAATCCCGCCAGAAGCTAACCGTTCCCAGGGCCGGACTGCGCTCTTCTCCCTACGGAGCCCGCCAGCCCTTTCCCGGCGTTGATTACTGGCTCAACGCTTCCCGAGAAATGGCCAGGAGGTTTCCCGGAAGCGCTCCGGCCTTTGTCTGGATAGTCAGCACGATGGAACGCGACCAGCAAAGAAAAGAGGCTCAGGTTTATACCAGCCGCACGAAGCTGACCTTTCCGGCCCCTGCCGGGAGTGACAGATCTTACGAAAACATCGTCTTTGCCGGCGAGGACGCTAACGAAGCCTATCTTCGAGAATTCGACCGAGTCGGCTGCCGGGTCTGGCTTCAGGTTGAGCCGGCGATGGCCGATATCCCGACTCTCATCGACCTGGTGATGGAGCGTTATGGCCATCATTCCTGCGTTATTGGCTTTGGAGTTGATGTCGAGTGGCACCGCTGGAGCGAACAGGACAACGAAGGCGTGGCCGTGACTGACGACCAGGCCCGACTGTGGGTGGAAAGGCTCCGCCGCTGGAATCCTGAATATCTGCTTTTTCTGAAACACTGGGAGAAGGATAAGCTGCCTTCGACTTATCGTGAAGGCCTGGCTTTTATCGACGACAGCCAGATTTTCAAATCCTTAGAAGAAATTGTCCTGGAATTTGCCAGGTGGGCCAGATGGTTTTATCCCTCGCCGGTGGGATTTCAATTCGGCTATCCATCCGACCGGCCCTGGTGGCAGAAACTTTCCGACCCGCCGTCGGCCATCGGCCGGGCCGTCCTGGAAGCGGCACCCAACACCACCGACCTGTTCTGGGTGGATTTCACCATGAAGGAAATCTGGCCGGAGAAAAAGCGGAACGATTGAAGATTTCATAGCAGCCGGCAATGACCTGAAAGGCAACCTGGCCTGTGCCGGCCCGAGATTTCTCTTTTGATCAACGCATCGGGAGATGAAACATAAAGGTTAAGATAAAATAAGCTATATGAAATTTCGCAAAAAAAATTTAATATGAATATGGGTTGGCCGCACAATAGAACAAATAAAGAATTAATAAAATAAGAGAGAAACAGGGAGGCAAGGATGGAATTCAACGAACTGATCAAGCATCGTTACAGTGTGAGGGCATATCGTCCGGACCCGGTTCCGCCGGATAAACTGCAGAGGATTCTTGAAGCCGCCCGGCTGGCGCCGACCGCCGCCAACCGGCAGCCTTTTCGTCTTCTGGTCATAAACACCCGCGGGCACGAGGAAGAATTGAGGCGGCTCTATCATCGGGAGTGGTTTACCCAGGCGCCGCTTATAATCGGAATCGTCACCATTCCGGAAGCTGCCTGGAAGCGCCGAGACGGGAAAAATTACGCCGACGTCGATGCCGCCATCGCCATGGACCATTTGATTTTAGCCGCCGCCAACGAAGGTCTCGGCACCTGCTGGGTGGGCGCGTTTGACCCGGCCGTCGCCCGGGAAATTTTTTCCCTTCCGCCCGAAGTCGAACCGCTGGCCTTCACTCCTCTGGGCTTTCCGGCTGACCAGCCCGCGCCGAAAAAGCGAAAGGATCTGTCGGAGCTGGTGAATGACGAGCGCTGGCAGCCTTGATTAGCTGCCGGACAGAAGGCCCTTCCGGGGGCAGCGTAGCCCGACTCCATTAAGGCTGAAGCCGGTCAAGAAAAGGGAATGAAGATGAAGGCCAGAAGGTCCCAGAGAGTGTGGCTGACCACATTCGATAGAAGCGAGTTAAAGCGGTAATACTGAAAGCCCCACCATAAGCCGCAAACAAAAGCAGCCAGCACCAGCACCGGATTGCGGCTCGGCAGATGCACCAGGGCATAGAACAGCGACACTCCCAGGAAGCCGGCGATTTTCCCCAGCCGGGCCGACCAGTGTCTCTGCAGCCAGCCCCGCCAGAGAAGTTCTTCTCCCGGGCCTATCATCAGCCCCAGAAACAAACCGATTCTCAACTGGCTGCTGCCGTATTTCAAATTATAGATGGAAGCCAGATGCTCGCTGGCGGCCGGGAAGATTTTTCTGAGAAAGAAGTTGCCGGCCAGAAAAACTCCGTACAGCAAAACGGCCGAGGCGATCCCTAAGGCCAGAGCTTTCCAGGTTTTTTCCCGAAAGTCGCCATAGATGAGCCGGCTGAAAAGCGGGTCTAACCGCACAGCCAGGATGAGAAACACCATCAATCCGCCGGCCAGAAGCGACCACAGGTCCAGAGTCTCCGGGAATACTCCGGAAAAAATCAGGAAAAAGTATAAAGCCACGGCCAGCGTCATAAGATAGAGAGAAACACGACTTATATTAAGCAACTTCATTTTTCCTTAAAGCCTCATTGGAAGATTCGTCTGCCCTGGTTTTCTTTCTGAATTCTATCTTAACAAAAAAGCCTTATATTTTCCCGAAAAATTCATTGGAGCGGAAAACCTCCTGAGCCTGGTGGGTGGAAGAGACGAATTTCATTCCTTCCTTCCGCAATTCTTGCGGCTTTATATTCATAAGGTCTTAATTGGCGAAGAGAGAAGCTCTTACCGCAGTCGCTTTACCGTCTTTCTCCACACGGAGCCCTGAATAGCATCCTTTCAATCCGGCCGGAAGGCTAACGCCGGGCCGCCCCCGCCTGGTCATTATCGCCGTCATTGGAACAGGGGCAACACCCGGCCAAGCCACAGGCCGGTCACCGAAAGAAGACCGAAGGTCAGAGCATAGCGGGCGCAGCCACCGTCGAGGGTTATAAAGTCGAGCGGATGTGCGGGACTGTGCCGGCTCCGGGCTTTCTGCCAGAGCTTTAAGGCCTCCGGCAGAGCCAGCATAACTATAAGCATCGTCAACGGCAGGGAAGGAAAATCCAGGTTAAAAAGGCGCGGCACCAGGACAAACCCGGCCATAAGAAGCTGCGAGCCGAATATGAGTTTTCCGAAATAAATAAGCGAGCCGCGGTCGCCGATAACCGAGGCCAAGGTAACGACCTTCTTCTCGCGGTCGGTGATGGAGTCGCGCCAGTTATTGGCATGGAGAATCGCCACCACCAACATTCCCTGAGGCACGGCCCAGATCACCGGCAGCCAGGAAAACTGGCCGGCCTGAACCACCCAGGCTCCGAGCGAACCCAGAAGACCGAAGTTTAAAAAAACCACCAGGTCGCCGAGGGCTAAAGCTTTAAGCCGGGGATAGGCCAGACCTAAGATTATTCCTACTATTCCTATATATAAAATAAGAATTCCCCGCAGCCAGACTAAAACCAGCCCCAGCGCCGAGCCCAGAACAAAAAGAACCGCCGCCCCCTTCAACACCTGTCCGGGGCTGAGCAGCCCGCGAACGATCGCCCCGCTGACCGGAGTGGCTTCGCGGTCGAGCCCCCTCTTCCAATCGATGACATCCGACAGCATGTTGGCCGCGGTGTGAAGAATAGCCATGGCCAGCAGGCTGAGTAACAGAAGCCCGATATTGAGCCGGACCCAGCCGACGGTTGCGGCTAAGGAACCGCCAAAGAGAACCGGAACAGCCGAGGCCGGAAGAGCCCAGGGCCTGGCCGCAATCAGCCAGGTCTTGAGCCGGCCTTTTTTCTCAATTTCAGCCATTTCTTAAGAACCTTTTTTCGCTCTTTTCCAAAAATTCATATTCCCGGCAATTTTATCAAATTCCGGGCCAGAGAAAAGCTCCCGAAATTCTGTTAATTAAATTAATCATAAGCAATGTCCTGCTTAAAAAAATGGCGAGAAAGAAAACCTTTTGTTTTTATCAATTATACGGTTTCATTAGTAATCATCTCCTGTAAAAAACAGGAACGCTTGTTCGCAACACCTTTTCAGCGACAACAGCGCTTTCTATTTTTCCCTGTCTATCAACGCGCCGGGCCGGGCGTCCTGACCGCAAGCAGCGCATAACAGTTCCAGACGAATTTCCCCGCCTAACGGTCTTCGCCAGCAGCCTTCCTGGGCCCGGCTTCTCCCCGGCTGATGACGGTAAAAGTCCGGGCAAGTCGCCTTCCCTCATTATCCACCAGCACCAGCACATGCTCGCCCGGCGGCGGATTGCAGGTTACCTGGTGGAAATGCTTAGTGCTGGTTAGGTATTCCGCGTCCAGGTGCCAGTGGATGACCGCCCCCGGCTGCCGGTGGACGGCTTCCAGCACCACCTCCCCCGGCCTCCCGTCCAGGTCGATCGGAATGTAAACCGCGGTTCCGGGCTCGGGATAAATCAAGTCCATCACCCGGGTCCCTTCCGCCACCTCCACTTCCCGCGCCCGGCCGCTCTTAAACGGGGGCAGCGGCCTGTATTCCGGATGGTAAGCGCGGTAATAATATTCCTGCACCGGAGGCAGCACAAACCAGGCCTGATGCCGCATGTTAGCCACCGATTCCACCCGGCTGTCAACCCGGTATCTCCCCGAAGGGTCGAGGTGAGCCAGTTGATGGAAGGCGCAACTCCGGTCAAAGTGGCTTTCTGCCGGCAGCCAGATGGTTTTCTTCGGACACAGGTCTCCCGGGAGATAACCGGAATCGGCGCAGATTTCCACCCGTTTGAGATGTCGGTCCGGCAGCGGAATTTCCCCGCCTGTATCCAGCAGAGCCAGCGCCTCGAACAGAAAAGGTGCGGCCGCCGCCACTCCGGTTATTTCCGGACGGCCCTCGCCGTCGGCGTTTCCGGCCCAGACCCCGACTGTATAATTCGGAGTGACCCCGACCGCCCAGGCATCCTTCAACCCGAAGCTGGTCCCGGTCTTCCAGGCCACCCAGCGCGATGAGCTGAAATTCCTCCAGAACCCCTCCTCGTCCGGCCGATTGACCTCGGTCAGGGCTTCGAGCGTCAGATAGGCAGCCCCCCGGCTTAGCCTGGCCAGCCCGGTGGTCTGAGATTTTTCATCCTGGAGAAGTTTGATTTTTTCCCCGGCGCCTTCCAGTCCAATCGCCTGCCGGGCCATCCCGGCATAGATCGAGGCTATCTCCAGAAGATTTCCCTCGGCTCCGCCAAGAATCAGGCTAAGGCCGTAATCGTCTGCCGGACGGAAAAGCGTGCTCATCCCCCAGCCGGCGAGCAGATTTTTGAAGCGGGGAATCCCGAACTCGTGAAGCATCCGGACGGCGGTGACGTTTAGCGACCAGGCCAGAGCCCTCCGGGCCGGCACCGCGCCCCGGAACTGCCGGTCAAAATTTTTCGGCCGGAATCCCTGGTAGCGAGTGGGAATATCGGGGATCAGCATCTCGGGCGTAATAAAACCTTCCTGAAGCATGGCCGCATAAAGGAAGGGCTTGAGAATGCTGCCGGTGCTTCTCGGGCTCTGGACGACATCAACAAACTGGGCCGAGTCAAAATTTCTGTCCGCTCCGACATTCCCCACATAGGCGACCACGGCCCCCTTCCGATTATCGATCACCACCGCGGCCAGGTTGCGTATCCCGCGATTGAGCAGTTTTTCTCCGTAAACTTCCGCCCTGGCCGAAATTCTTCTCTGCAACTCGGCCTCGATGAAAGACCGGAACGGAGTTTTGACCCGACCGTCCTTAGCCAGAGTTTCAAGCAGGTGTTCAGCTTCCCTGGGCACCGGCCTCAAGCCGCCAGGCAGGGGCTCACTCAGAGCCAGCTTCAACTTAACTTCATCGATGAGGCCCCGTCGCCGCAGCTTCTCCAGCAACCGATCGCGCTTTCTTCTGATATTCGACATTCCATTCTCGTCGGCCGCCAGACCGGGATTCTTCGGCAACACAGCCAGGAAACAGGCTTCGGCCCAGCTCAAATCCTCCGGCTGGCGCCCGAAATAAAACCAGGAGGCAGCATCGATGCCGACCAGATTGCGACCGAAAGGAGCGCTGGAGGCAAACAGCTCGAGAATTTCTCGCTTGGAATAGCGAAGCTCAATCTTTAAGGCCAGGAGAGACTCCTTGACCTTCCGGCCGACTGTCCGCCGACCGCTGCCGGTCGCCAGCCTAACTAACTGCATCGTGATGGTGCTGCCGCCGCTCTTTATGCGACCGGCTTTGAGGTTCTGCCACGCTGCCCTCACCATCGCCACCGGGTCAACTCCGGGATGGAGGTAGAATCTTCGGTCTTCAAACTGCAGAACTGCCTGAAAATACTTGTCCGGAACTTTCCTGTCCCTGGGAAAGCGCCACTGACCGTCGGCCGCCAGCCTGGCTCCGAGAAGCTGTCCGTCCTCAGAAAAAAGAACCGGAGACAGCGGCCGGTCAAAAAGCGGGCCAAGCGGCCACAGCAGATAAACTAAGAAGGCCAGCGCCGGCAGGGCCGCTGCCGCCAGCCGCCATTTCTTCTTTCTGATTTTTATATTCATCTCTTCATCAGCCAGACAAATCGGGTTTTTTCAACTAATATTCTTTGTTTTCCTGTTTTTTCTCCTTGTTTTCTTTTTTCTTTTTATCACTCCGCCGTAAAATCTTTCCACATTTTCATTGGCTTCACTTCTTTTATCAGTTGCCCACGGAGCCATTTGATTTTCCTTCCGAATTTCAAAGCCCTCCTCTAACTTACCCTGGCTTGCTCTCCTTTCCTTTACTCCTTAATACCATCTCCATTTTGCTTTTTCCCCGACTGAAGTTCTTTATTGCCCCCAGCCTGACGGGTCATTCCTGCTGTTTCTTTCATCTTCACTGCCTGACGATCTTTATCCATTGCCCTTTCGTGTTGGCCTGCACCGAATCGTCATACATAGCCTCCACCAGAACGCCCGGCTGGTAGAACTGCCCGACATAGGAAGCGTTCAGCGCAATCAGAAACGTCTTTTTCTCCCCTCTTCTCAGCTTGAAATAGGTATAAACCCGGTCATCCCTGACGTCCTGGTAATCGCAGCTGACGGGTTTTCCGTCCGGGCTGAACAGAGGATTCTTGATCTGAAATCCTGAGGCCACCAGGCAGGTCAGAGCCAGATTTTCAAGCGGCCGCGGGCTGTCGTTTTCGACCACAATGTCCACCAGGAGATCCGAGCCCTGGGCCACCGAGCTGATATCGACCGGGTTCATCTTCAGGTCGCGGAAAGTCACTTTAACCTTGATCCCGCGCTCCTGCGGTTCCTCCAGGCCGGCCGGCGGAATTCCCCTGGTATAAACACAGAGATAAAGCGGAACGGCACTGTCGTTATTAAAGACCAGCGTCCGCCCCTCAAGCGGGAAGTCCGCCAACGACCTTTTTTCCACCGGCAGGGAGGAGGAGATTTTTTCCGGACTCTTTTCGTCCCATCCCAGCCTGAAAGCGTAGCCTTCGGCGCCGGCCGTTCCGTAATAACTCGAGAGAGCTAACAGCACCATGGCGGTCTCGTTGGTGTTCAGCCAGAGGTCGGAAGAGGCCAGTTCGGAAATTTCTTTTATCAGCGCCTTGGCCTTATCCCTTTTCCCCATTAGGCTCAGGCAGTGCGCCGCCAGGGCTTTATCCCTGAGCTCGGAACCGAAAGTCAGCTCCGAATCCCGGTACCTGTCAAATTCCAGTCTGGTTTTTCCCGCCAGTTCTTCCGCCGCTTCCAGTTGACCGTTGAGATAGAAAGCGGCAGCCAACAGCAAAGAAGTCAGGCTGTTTAAGCCCTGTTTTTCTCGCAGCCGGTTCATGGCCCCGGTATCCGGTTCCCTGGCCTGGGACAGGGCGAACAACCTGAAGGCCTGGATCAACTGATCATAAGACCCGCCGGTAATCCAGGCGTTGGCCAGCCGTTTCTGATTATCCTTCCAGGCGGCCAGCATCTCCGCCGGCACGTAATATCCGGCGCGCGAAGCTTCCAGCAGGAACCAGCCGGCATAGGTGGAGGTCCAGTGATGAGATTCGTACCCGCCGGGCCAGTAACTGAAGCCGCCGCCCGGCATCTGGAATCTCCTCATCTTTTCAACCGCTGCCCGCACGTGAATCTCTATTTCCTTGCTCTGGTCCGGAGTCAAGCGCACGAGATTTTTAAGGTAAAGCTGGGGGAACGCGACCGACAGCGTCTGCTCCAGACAGCCGTGCGGGTACTGAATCAGAAAGTTCAACCTTTTTTCCAGCCGCAGGTTGGGCAGCGGCGAAACTTCAACCACTACTGAGTTGGTGCCTTTGAGCCCGAAAGGCACGACTTTTTCCCTCAGGCTTTTCCCGGCTTTGACTTCATAATCGGCCATTCTGGTGATCGAAGGGTTGGAACTCAAAACTTCTATGTCGATTTTTCCGCTGACTGTCTCCGAACCCGCCCTGGCCTGGTAGCTGACCGCTCCCCGACCGGTGCTGTCGGCCACCTTCAGTTCAAAATAGACCATCTGCTCGCCCGCTCCGGAAAATTCAACCTTCTTTCTGCTTTCGCCGACCACCTGGAAGAGCTGGTTGGTCTGGAGGCTGACCTCAACCTCCTTCAGCTCCGGCCGGGTAACAAACAAGGTTATGGGCATGGTCACCAGCTCGCCCGGCCGCACAATCCGGGGCAGGGTGGCCAGGGCCATCAGGTCGCGCCGGACATAGACGGCTTTTTCAGCCACTCCGTAGGCGCCTTCCTGGCCGGCGACCACCATCACCCTGACCTGACCGAAGTACTGCGGCATCAGGAATTCATGGCCGGCGGTCTCCCCGGGCTTAAGCTCAAACGGGCCGGCGAACATGGCCACCGGCGGAAAACGCCTCGGCTTTCTGGCTTCCGCCTTATCCGCCATCGCCTGGTCGCCACCGATGGCCAGAATGCGGCTGAGCTCCGCTCCGTAAGCTTCAGCCACCTGGTCAAAGAGGTCCCAGGTGATTATGCTTAGGGCTTCTTTTTTGTAAAATTCCTGCCGCAGATCGGGAGCCCGGTACCTGGTCAGGGCCAGCAGGCCTTCGTCGACCACGGCCACCGTATAAAACATCCGCCGCCGGTTCTTTTCGCTCACCTGAATCCTGAATTTTTCGCCCGGCTTTATCTCCTGGGGCACACCCACCACCGGTTCCAGTCGGGTGTTCGGGTCCTCCACTAAGATCGGAATAACGCCATACATCCTGATCGGCGTGTCGCTCACCTTGCCGCTGTGAGGTTGAATCAGGGTGACGTGGACATAGATGTTGGGCGACATTTTTTCGGTCAGCGGAATCTCGATCCGGTTCTGTCCCTTCTGGGTCATAACCCACATTTTCTGAAGAACCGAATTTCCGGTCTCGACCGAAACCAGAGCCCGCCCCTGAACCGTCTCCGGAATATAAATCACCGCTTTCTCGCCCACCAGATAGCTGGTTTTATCGGCCGCCAGAACCAGTCGAGTCGCGGCTTCTCCGCCGGCTGCCCGCGAACGACCTGTCCAGTCGGGCCAGTCAACGTAGACCGTCAATCCGGTGGTGTGATCGCCTTCCATATCTTCGGCTCTGATGAAATACCGGCCCCAGTCCTCAGCCCTGATGTTGAACTTCCAGACGGCCCGGCCATTTTCGACGACCACCTCGCCGCTGGCGATCGGCCGGGTGTAAGGCTTGGACATATAATCGGCCAGCGATTGGCCTTCCCTTTCCCACCACCACCTCCAGCCTATTTTGTAGAGCGAAACTTTCACTTTCCCGTTGGAAACCGGTTTGCCCCGGGTGTCAACCACCACCAGCTCGACCGCCTGCTCTTTGCCGGTTTCCAGATAGCCGTAACCCTTTTGCTCGCCGCGGACCTTGATCCCGACGTAGTGGTCATAAGGATGGAAAACCTGACTGAAGGTATCTATGCTGAAATCGCCCGACTCCTCAAAAACCCTGGTCACAAAACCGGCGGTCAGGGAACCGGGAGCGTCAGCCGACGGTTTCAGGTCCAGTTTCACCAGCGCCTTTCCCTGCTGGTCAAGCTGACCTTTTACCGTCGTCTCCTCGCCCGAAATCTGTTCCCTCGAGGGGTCGTCAAAAACGAAGTCCGGAAAATCAGCAAAAGCAGTTTTTCGCGAAGTCAGATTAACCGTTACGTCAAATTTCAGGTTGGGCGCTACGGCGCCATGGAGCCACTGGGCCGATAGTGTCGCCTGCAGCGGCAGGTCTTTCCTGGTGATAATCTCCCTGCCGGTTTGAAAATCAATCTTCAGCCGGTTCGGAACAACGGTTTCAATGCGGAAGGTTCTGCTAAAAGTCACTCCGCCGACCAGAACCCTGGCCTGCCAGGGCCCGGTCTGAATGTTTTCCTCGGTCTCAATTTTGAAAGCATAAAATCCGCCCAGCGATTTTTCCGGTTTCAGGGTCCGGTAGAGCTGTCCCTGCGGCGAATAGAATTCCATGACCACCGGATGGTCTTCCGGCAGGCTCTTATCCCGGTCAAAAAGAGCAAAAGTCAGATAAAGAGTATCGCCCGGCCTCCAGACTCCCCGCTCGCCGTAGATGTAGCCCTTGAGGCCCTTGTTGACAGTTTCGCCGCCGATATCAAAACTGCTGAGAGAAATAACCGTCTCGTTGCCCAGGCGGAGATAGCCGAGCTCCTTTCCGGACCTGGCCACCACCAGGAACGGCTTTTCCTTAAGAGCGAAAACGGCAAAGCCGTTTCCGTCGCTGTCGGCTGAAGCCAGCAATTGCTGTTGATAGTTGTAGACCTCAACTCTTACGCCCGAAAGCGGCTGAGCCGTTCTCAGGTCGGTGACCACCGCGTGCAGCTGGTTATTTTTTTCCAGCTTGGCCAGAAGCCCCAGGTTGGAAACCAGGAAATTGCGGCCGACAACGGCTTCCCGGTTGAAATGGGGGTTGTAATAGGCGTCGTGGCAGGGGTCGTTTCTATAAAGCCAGCCATTCTGAAGGTAGGGATACCCATAAGTTTCATCCCAGTAGTAATAATGACCGGTATAATCAGGCTCACTCACGAGCGGTGGTTCAGTTTTATAAGTTTCGGCACTTTCCGGGCAGGGATAGGTTGAATTGCCCCGGTTGAAGGAAAGAATTATCCGGTAAATGCCGCTCGGGTCTTCCTGAAAAAGAGGCGTCACGTCCAGGTCGTAGCGGGCCCAGCGCGAAGTTACCTCGGGGTCGTCGGACAGACTGATGGTCTTGCGCCAGAGATATCTTCCAACCCTCACCAGCTCCAGAGCTCCTGCCAGTTCGTTGATCTGAAGAAATTGAGGAATATTCTGGCCGTAAATCTTGAAGACAGTCACCTGAATCGATTTCAGGTTGATGGCTTCAATCGGCACCGTCAGGCGTTCCTTTCTCGGGAGGATCACGCCCTTCCCGACAAATCTGACCCTGGGCAGCGGAGTCCCGAAAACGACCGTCCTGGTTTCTTCCCGGGTAAAGGTCCTGCGGTTGATGCTGCGGATGCCGGGGAAGATCTTCACTTCGACCGCGCCCCGAAAAGACCGCGGGCTGTAAACCCTGATTTTGTTCTGGTCGATTTCAAAGGTCAGGGGGTAACCTTCAATTTCGATCAGGCCTTTAAGATTCTGATTCCGGTCGAGAGCGTCGGTAAACTGAATGAGAATGTGCGGCGTGTCTTCCCGGACGGCCGTCACCTGAGACAGGTCAAACTGAGACAGCGGAGGAATTTCGATTTCCCGCTCGCCACGGTCGCTGATGTTGAGCGGACTGCCGTCCCATCTGAGTCTGACCCTGGATTGTTCTTCCCCGCGGATGATGTTGCGAACAGAAAAATAGTGACCGGTCCCGTCGCCCGAATGGCTCCAGCTTATTTCCAGGCCTTTCCCTTCCTGCTCGGCCTGAAGTATTTTTTCTACCGCCAGGGGTTCTTCCATATCGGAGGTGAGAAGCTGCCCCTTAAGAGTCAGGATTTCCGGCCGGGCTTCGTCTTCCGGATAGAGGCCCTCAATGTTCACTTCCATGAGCTGCTTGATCGTGCGGAAGCTGAAGACAAACTTACTGTATTCCTTCGGCAGTTTCATTATTTTATTGAGGTGGAGGGTGGCGGTGTATTCGGTGTCCGGTTTGAGTTCGGTGTTCGGAACCAGCATCAGCACCCGGTTGGTAGCCCAGACCAGCTTGCCCGGAACCGGGGGCTTTATTTCCAGAAGGCCTGAAGGTTCTTCTCCGGGCTTCCCGACCTCTTCCACAAAGACCACCCGGACTCGCGCCCGGCGGGGCACGGTGCCCGAAGTATGGGCCGAGATGTAGTGATACCAGTCAGGCTCCATCGACACGCCGGGTTTGGCTTTTTCCTTGCGGCAGGAGATGAGCCCGCCGACCATCAGGACCACAAGGATCAGGCAGAATATTTTCGCCGTTTTATTCATGTTATCCCCCTTTCCGGAGATTCAATATATTCGGAAGCATAAAGAAATTTCAGACAGAAACGGCCCGGGAAGCCGGGCTCGGAGACAATTTTTCTGCTCTTCTTCCAGAGGGCAGCCAGACCACATCGAATACCGTAAAATTCCAGGCGTGAATCGTAAAGTTCTAAACGGGAGCGGAAAGCCATACCCTCTTCTATGCACCTTCTTCATCTATCCCGGCTATGAAATTATGATAAGAATAACAGCCGGCCATGTCAAAAATTCCGACCTCAGCGGCGGGCACTCCGTTATCGTGATGGTCTGGATTATGAACACATCGAGGAGGCCTCCGTCTCGCCGCCTCTTCCGGACCGGCATGCTGTGATTTACCGCGGTGAATTTTTGCTCCTCGGACCCGAGGAGACTGCCGCCGCGCCCCCGAGCTTCAGGCCGAGAATGGATTAGACCTATGGTTATTCCTGCTATTTCTATGTAAAAAATAAGGATTCCTTAAAACCAGACTAAAATTAGCCTTAGGGCCGAGCCCGAGGCAAAGATAGCCGTTGCTCTCTTCAGCGCCGGCTGAGAGCATAGCAGTCCGCAAAGGTCCGCCTCGCCGACCGGTGTCGCTTCGCGGTCGAGTCCCCTCTTCCAGTCGATGACATCCGACAGCATGTTGGCCGCGGTGTGAAGAAGAGCCATGGCCAGCAGGCTTTGAAGCAGCCAGCCGATATATAACCGTACCCAGCCCATCGTAGCCGCCAAAGAACCGCCGAAAAGAACCGGAACAGCCGAGGCCGAAAGAGCCCAGGGGCCGGCCGTCGGCCCCCGAAATAGATTTGCTTGCGGCTCAGAGCGAGGTTTTTATTGAGCTTGAAGGCGGTTTTTCTTAAAATCAAATCAGACCTGGAGCCGGAAAAGAAGAAATTGGAAACAGACAGAGTCACCAGGAAGATAGCCTGAGCTGGAGGCCAAAGCGATAAAAGTCTGCCAAGATTCTGACCCGGTCAGGCTGCTTAGTTAAGCGCCTGGCCGGTCAGGTTAGCGCGGATATAAGCGGATATAAAAGGAAAGGAGAGGGAAAATGAAAATCAGCCGCAAACAATTTCTTAAGTTTTTCGGACTCGGTGTGGCCTCAGCCGCTTTCTCGGAAAAACTCAGCCTGGCTTCGCCCCGGCTGGCGGCCGCTCGCGATGAAGTTAAAAAAATGAAAATCAAGAAGATTGAGATATATACTTTTGACGTTCCGCTCTTTGAGCCCTTCAGCATTGCCATCGGCACGATGTATGCGGCCAATGACCTGCTGGTTAAAATCATAACCGACAGCGGCCTTTATGGAATAGGCGAAGCCTGCCCCTTCCCGCCGATCACCGGAGAAACTCAGGACAGCAACATCGCCGCCGCCAGAGCCATCAGGGAGATTCTGGCCGACAAGGACCCGCTGAATATTGAAGGCCTGATCGACGGAATAGGAAATATTGTCCATTCGAACCCCAGCGCCGTGGCCGCTTTCGATTCGGCCCTTTATGACCTCCTCGGCAAAACGGCCGGTCTGCCGGTTTACCGCTTGCTGGGCGGATATCGCTCCAGTTTTGAAACCGATATGACCACCGGCCTGAACACGCCGGAAAAAATGGCCTCCAGCGCCAGAGAAAATGTCGAGCAGGGCTACCGCCAGATAAAAATCAAGGTCGGTCAGAATCCCGACCTGGATGTCCAGCGGGTGGCGGCCGTCCGTCAGGCGATCGGGCAGGATATAAAACTCCGGCTGGACGCCAACCAGGGCTGGTCGGTTCCGGAAGCCATCTATGCGCTGAAGAAGATGGAGCCGTACAAAATAGAATTCTGCGAACAGCCGGTAAAAGATTCTGACATTTACGGCCTGAAGCAGGTCCGGGCTCAATCGCCGGTGCCGATCATGGCCGACGAATCGGTTTTTGGCCCGGCTGACGCCATCAAATTGATAAAGGAAGAAGCCTGCGACTATTTTAACATTAAATTGATGAAGGCCGGCGGCATCCTGAATTCTCTAAAAATCGCTCATGTGGCCGCCGCGGCCAACGTCAAATGCATGGTCGGCTGCATGCTCGAAACCAGGCTCGGGCTGACGGCGGCTGCCCATCTGGTGGCCAGTCAGAAAAACATCGTCTTTGCCGACCTGGACGGCAACTCCGAACACAAAGTCGACCCGGTAGTCGGCGGAATAAAGGTGGAGAAGGGCACGATTCACCTGCCGGAAGCGCCGGGCCTCGGCTGCGACGTCGACCCCGCCTTCCTCAAAAAAATGAAGCAATATTAAACGGGGGACACAATACTCATTCCCCAATTTTATGCCGGTGACAACGATCCGCCCCCGCGGTCAAGAGGCGTTGCCTGAACTGACACCTTCAGCCGAAACGATACAAGTTCCGGACCTTTTTTATTATAATCGTTAAGGTAAGGGCAAAAAGATGACTGAAAAGATGAGGTGGGGAATTCTCGGCTGCGCGGCAATTGCTGAGAAAGCCTTCATTCCGGCCGTAAAAAAAGCTGCCGGCGCTGAGCTGGTGGCCATCGCTTCCCGGGACCCTGGAAAAGCCCGGGACTGGGCCGCCCGGTTTGGAATAAAAAAGGCATACGGCTCTTACGAAGAGCTTCTCTCCGACCCGGAAATCGAAGCCGTCTATAACCCCCTCCCCAACCATCTCCATCATCCGCTAAGCATTGCTGCCCTTCGCGCCGGAAAACATGTTCTCTGCGAAAAACCGCTGGCTCTCACCGCAGCCGAAGTCCGGGAAATGTTCGCCGAGGCCGAAAAGAAGAATCGCCTGCTGATGGAAGGCTTTATGTACCGCTTCCATCCACGGCTGAAACGAGCGCTCGAACTCATAGAATCAGGAGCAATCGGCGAGCCGCTTGTTGTCCGCGGGACTTTTAACTTTATCTTCGACCGCGACCTTTCGAATTACCGCTGGAATCCGGCTTCCGGCGGCGGAGCTCTTTATGATGTCGGCTGTTACCCGATAAACGCCGCCCGTCTGATCTTCAAATCCGAACCGGTTAGAATCGAAGCCGCCGCCCGCCTCGACGAAAAGACCGGAATTGACCTGACCGCCTCGCTTCTCTGCGAATTTCCCGGAAACCGCCAGGCGCTTCTTACCTCCAGCTTCGAGCTTGAATTCCAGAGCGCGCTGGAAATCTCCGGCCGCCTCGGCCGAATTTTTCTCGACCGGGCTTTTTCCGCCAAACACTTTGAAACGGAAATCCAGCTCACCCGGAACCAGAAGACCGAAATTTTCCATTTCCCGCCGGCCGACCAGTTTCAGCTGATGATTGAACACTTCGGCCAGGCTATCCGCGGGCAGGTCAAACCACTGCTGGATTTTCAGGATTCTTACGGCAACGCCACGGTGATAGAGAAAGCCCTGAGTTTAATCGGACGCTAAATTGAGGTTTGTGCTCAAAACACACCGCCGATTCGTGGGCTTTAACGACAATTCAGTCAGCTTCGGAGCCGGGCTGAACGCTGCTGGCTCTCGCTAATTCCATCGGCTAAACCTCAGGCGAAAAATTCGGCCGGAACCGCTTTCAGCCGGTTGATATCAATCAGCCGGTCGCGGACATCAAACTTAAAAGCGCATTGCACCGAACAGCTGGCGCAACCGGCGCAGGGATTATCCGGCAGGTTAAGGGAGCTGACCAGCTCGTGAGCCGCAGCCAGGTTCTTGTACCCATAAGCATACATGTAGGCGCGCATCATTTCGGGAATCGGCAATGCCTTTGGACACTGAGGCACGCACCTCTCGCAGCCCTGGCAGTAGAGTCCGCTCAGGCCGGCATTGTCGCCCATCTTCAGGTCGTAAAGCTCCTCCGGGGTCAGCTTCAGGTCCCTGACCACTTCCAGGTTGCTCTTTAACTGGTCAAAGGTAGTCATCCCGGGAATGGATGTAGTCAGGTTGGGATTGTTCATTGCCCATTTCAGCGCCGCTTTGGTGTTAATCGGCTGGGTGCGCTGTTTGTCCCAGAAAGCTCCGGCCATGGTTTTCATAGCCACCAGTCCGACTCCGACCGCGGCCGCTTCGGCCATAGCCGCATCCAGTTCTTTTATGTTTTCTTTGCGGAAATTATAGGCAGTCAGGACCACGTCATAAATTCTGGCTTCAACCGCTGCTCTGACCACCTCGTGTTCGTTGGAGTGAGTGGAGACGCCGATAAATCTGGCCTTGCCAGACTTTTTGACCTGCTCCATCACCTTCAGATTTTCCTCAGCCAGGACGTTGTCGCGTTTGCTCAGGTTGTGGAGATAAAGTATGTCAACATAATCGAGACCAAGCCGCTGCAGGCTTATGTCGACCATTTCCAGGAATTTTTCGCCTTCTCTGACCTTGGTGGCGATGAAATAGCTGTCCCTCGGACGGCCCTTGAGCACCTGGCCGATGATTTCTTCGTTGCGGCCGCGCTGGTAGCCGTGGGCCGTGTCCAGGTGGACAAGTCCGGAATCCAGCGCCGCCCTGACCAGCTCCGGATTATCTGAATTCATAACACCCATCGAGACAACCGGCAGGACCACTCCGGTCCGGCCAAGCGTTCTGTATATAAATCCTTCCCGCCGGCCGCCGGGCGGCTGAGGTTCTTTGTTCTTGTCCTTATCAGTTGCGGCAGGCGCGCCTTTTTTCTGCTTCTTTTTGTCGTCGGCCAGAAGCAGGCCGGCCGCGCCGGTGGTCACCAGGCCGGTTAATCCAACCCTCAAAAAATCACGCCGGTTAAGAGCAGACTTCTTCATCTCAACCTCCTGTTGTCATCCAGCTTACCCGATTGCCTTCGCCGCGTCAACAGTAAGTTGCTATACTTGCCTTGATCAGCCGGCATTGGAAGATATTCTGATCATTTCAGAAATTTTTGCCTCTATAAATTAAATATATGATTAATTTTGAGCACTTTGTCTAATTTCTTCAACAGGTTTATTATTCCGGAAAGAATCCAAGCTCCCTTAGAACTAGCCCGAGGACAGGGTGGATGGGAGCAAACTGTTACGCGGAACAGACAGGCAACGGCCAATTCTTTTGTATGACCTCAACCCGACAGGTTGTTAGCTCGGAGCCCTGAGAAAAATTGTCTTTTGAGGGAGGCGGGTTGATTTGTATAATAGCTGAAGTGAAATCAAGGGCGGAGGGAAAATTGAGAATAAAGTCATACGGAATCTCAAGGAAAATATTAAGGAGCGCAGGAAATGCTCTCAAAAGAAAGTCTTTTTTAACCGGCGGCCGGAAATCTGCCCGGTCAATTTTCATGCTGTTGCTGCCGGTTCTGCTGCTTTCACTCCTTGCCTTCACCGGATGCGCTAAAAAGCCGGAGCCGGCCGACCTCATCATAACAGGCGCTAAAGTTTACACCGTAAACCCGGCTCAACCCTGGGCAGAAGCTGTGGCCGTAAAGGGCGAGCAGATTGTGTTCGTCGGCTCAAACCGCCAGGCGAAAAAATACGCCGGGCCGGCAACGAAGATAATTCAGGCCGAAGGACGCCTGCTTCTCCCCGGCTTTCAGGACAGCCATGTTCACTTTGTCGGCGGTTCACTGTCGCTCAACCTGGTTGACCTGGCCGGCACCCGCACAGTCGAGGAAATCCAGGAGCGGATCAGAAAATTCGCCGCCGAACATCCCGACCTTCCCTGGATTCAGGGACGCGGCTGGATGTACTCGGCTTTTCCGGGCGATATGCCCCACAAAAAATACCTGGACGAAGTCGTCCCCGACCGACCGGCGATAATGCGCTGCGCCGACGGCCACACCTCCTGGGTGAACAGCAAGGCCCTGACGCTGGCCGGAATCACCAGGAAAACGCCTGACCCGCCCGACGGAAAAATCGTCCGCGACAAAAAGGGCGAACCGACCGGGGCGCTGCTTGAGGGCGCCGGCTATCTTGTTGGTCGCCTGATTCCAGAGCCCAGCGGAGAAGAAAAAATGGCTGCGCTCCGCACCGGAATGCGGGAAACCGCCCGCTGGGGCGTAACCTGCGTCCACGGGTTAGGCGGCGAGTTTGAAGACCTGGAGCTCTTTGACAGGCTTCGGGCCGAAGGCGCCCAGACTCTGCGGCTGGTCATAACGATGTGGGTCAGCGAACCGGGCCCGCAGGAAAAGGATTTTGAGGCTTATGAAGCCGCCCGGGCAAAGCACAACGACCGCTGGCTGGCGGTCCGCGGGGTCAAGCTGATGCTGGATGGCGTCATCGATTCCGGCACCGGCGCCATGCTCCAGCCCTACGAGGGAATGAACGGGCACAGCGGCAAGCTTTTCTGGGAGCCGGATGATTATATTAAAGCCGTCATGGAATTAAGCCGGCGCGGAATTCAGGTTTCAACCCATTCGATCGGCGACCGGGCAATAAGGCTCACGCTCGATGCTTACGAAAAGGCTCTGAAGGAAAGCGGCCATCCCGAGCTGCGGCATAAGATCGAACATGTGGAGTGCGTGGCCGCCGACGATTTCATCCGCTTTAACAACCCGGGCATCATCGCCAGCTTTCAGCCGCTCCACGCCGACCCGGACCCGGTCTGGATGTCAGCCTGGATTAAAAACGTCGGACCCGAGCGGGAACAGCGTGCCTTTCCCTGGAAATCAGTCCTTAAAGCCGGGGGACATCTGGCTTTCGGCAGCGACTGGCCGGTAGTCACCATCAACCCCTGGCCGGGCCTGCAGATGGCGGTCGCCAGGGAAGACTGGGAAGGAAAGCCGGCCGGAGGCTGGCTTCCCGGCGAGAAACTGACGCTTGAGGAAGCCATCAGAGCTTATACCATCGACGGAGCCTACGCTCTCAACGAGGAAAACATAAGGGGCTCAATCGAACCGGGCAAGCTGGCCGATATGATACTGCTCAATCAGAACATTTTTGAAATCCCGGCCAACCAGATTCGCCATACTTACTCTGTGTTGACCGTGGTCGGCGGCCGCATCGTGCATCAGGCCGAGAAATAGCTTATTAAACCTTTGGCCTTGGTTTTACGGGGCAGATAATAAATACGGAAAAACGGTCCTTTTCCCGGTTTTCATGGCAATTATTCCAGGCGCGGCAAGATCCTGAAACGAAATTTATATCGCTTTTTCCCAGGGCTCGCAAGAATATTAAAATACAGAAGGTCAAGCGCGTTTTAAGAAATAAAACAGAGGAACCGGCTCAGGCTAAGAAAAAAATTAGGGAATATGTATTGTGTCCCCCGTTTTAGGCGGATTTTTTGCGGGCCAGGGAGGCAAAAATCCCCAGGAAATTCAGGCCGGCAAAGACAGCCAGCGTCAGGCGCAGGCTCTGCATAAAGGCCGGGTAGGTATCCGGAACGATCGGGACATTTCCCATGACCACCGACATAATCATCATGGTCATTCCCAGGCTGAACATCTGTCCGAGCATCCGCATGGTGGCCAGGGTAGCCGAAGCCACTCCATAGCTTTTGCTTTCCACCGAACCCATCACCGCATTGGTGTTGGGCGAGGAAAAAAGTCCGAAACCGCCGCCCAGAAAAACCAGGCCCAGGAGCACCCACAGCAAAGAAGTTTCAGGGCGGATAAAAGCCAGCGCCGCCAGCCCCAGCACCGTCAGCCCCATGCCGGCCGAAGCTAAAATTCGCGGTTCAATCCGGTCGGAAGCCTTTCCGGCCGCCGGCGAAAACAAAGCCTGAACCACCGGCTGAGCCACCAGCGCCAGCCCGGCCGTCCGCGGCGAAAAGCCGTGAATGTACTGCAGATAAAGGCTCAGAAGATAGCCCACGGCGAAGGTAGAGCTGTAATTGATGAGCGCCGCCAGATTGGAGAAGGCAAAGGCCCGGTTTCTCCTGAAAAGCGAGGTCTCGAGCACCGGTCGGAGTTGCCGGCTTTCAAAATTGAAAAACAGAATCAAAAGAATTATTCCTGCGGCCGCCAGAGCGAATCCATAGCCCGCCGGCAGCCGGGAAAAACCCAGCATAAAGCTAACCAGCGCCGCCCCATAAATCAAAGAACCCTTGAAATCAAACCCCGAAAACCCGCCGCCGGATAAGCCGGTTTCAGGCCGGTAAGCTCTGGTCACCAGGTAGAGAGCCAGAATCCCTGGCAGGAGCGAAAAGAAAAAGACGCTTCGCCAGCCGGTATAATGAACCAGCAGCCCGCCGACCACCGGCCCTAAGGAAAGCCCGGTATAGGTGGCGGCGACATTTATTCCCAGCACCTGGCCGCGATTTTCCGACGGGAAATTCGAGGCCAGCAGGGCAATGCTGGTGGAAAAAATCATCGCCCCGCCGATTCCCTGCAGCACTCGGAAGACGATCAGCCAGATTCCGGAAAAGGCCAGCCCGCAGAAAAGCGTTCCCGCCAGAAAGACACTGATCCCGGCCACAAAAACTTTTCTCCGGCCCAGCAGGTCGGCCAGCTTGCCGAACGGCACCAAAAGAACCGCCGTCGTCAGAAGATAGGCGGTCACCGTCCAGCCCAGAGTGACGGCGCTCAGCTTGAAATCCCCGGCGATCCCGGGCAAAGCCAGGTTCATGGCCGAGCCCATAAAAGGGGTAAGGAAGGAGGCCAGGGTTGAGGCCAGCAGGATAAATTTTCTTTCCCGCGTTAATTCCATTTTTCAAACAGCCCGGTCCGCAGGTTTTAGATTTTCAAGAATACTATTTTAGCTCCTGCCTTTCAATTGTCCGAGATTCTTTGGCTTGAACTTATATTTCAGACAAGGCTCTGCCGGAGCTCCGGATAATCGCCTCCTCCCCAATCTGATTATCAAATCAAACACAACAAAAGATCATCAATTGCGGCGATTATTCTGACACCCGGATGTCCATTGGCGCCGGCCGCCGCCCTCTTCAATTTCTTCATAGCTAAGCTATAATGGTATTGCTAACATCAAGCGCTGGGAGAAACTCCGATGGTAATCGCGGAACTTGCCATTTTTCCGACTTCTGAGGGCTCATCGGTCAGTCGCTACGTGAAAGAAATTATCAAAGTCATAGAAAGTTCCGGCCTGCGCTCGGAAACCGGAGCTATGTCCACCACCATCGAAGCACCCGACCTGGCTTCCATCCTGAAGGTGGTTTCCGATTGCCACCGGAAGCTAATCGAAATGGGCGCCCGCCGGATCCATCTCGACCTCAGGCTTGACCACCGTCTGGACAAAGAAGCCACCATCGACAGCAAACTCAAAGCTGTGGGCAAAAGATAATTTTTCAGAAAACAGCACCCGGAAAGGAGGGAAAAATGGTTCACCTTAAGGATGAAGGTTTTTCGCCCAACGCCATAAAAATTCTGAAGACCCGCTACTTCCTGAAGAACGAAAAAGGCGAGCTTCTCGACAAGAAGCCGTCCGACCTCTTTCTCCGGGTGGCCGAATACATCGCCTCGGCCGAAAAAACACCGGCCGAAAGGAAGAAATGGGCCGAGAAATTTTTCCAGGCGATGATGGCCCGCGATTTTCTTCCCAACAGCCCGACCTTGACCGGCGCCGGCCGTGATATGTGTCTCAGCGCCTGTTTCGTCCTGCCGATCGAAGATTCCATGGAATCCATCTTCGACACGGTGAAGAACGCCGCCCTGGTGCACAAGGAAGGCGGCGGCACCGGCTTCGACTTCAGCCGGCTCCGGCCGAAGGGCAGCTTCGTCCACAAGACCCAGGGAGTGGCTTCCGGCCCGGTCTCCTTCCTCAGGGTGATCGATGCCGCCACCGAAGCCGTCAAGCAGGGAGGCACCCGCCGCGGAGCCAACATCGGCATCCTGCGCGTTGACCACCCGGACATCGAAGAGTTCGTCACGATGAAACGCGACGGCAAGACCCTCAACAACTTCAACATCTCGGTGGCCGTCACCGACGAGTTCATGCAGGCCCTGAAGCACGACGGCTATTACTGGCTTTTCAATCCTTACCTCAAGAAAAAAACCGTCCGGAAAAAAGCCCGCGAAGTGTTCAAGCTGATCGTGGAATCAGCCTGGGCTTCCGGAGACCCGGGCCTGATTTTCATAGACCGCATCAACCAGTTCAACCCCACCCGGGAACTGGGCCCCATTACCGCCACCAACCCCTGCGGCGAACAGCCGCTCCATCCGTATGAATCATGCAATTTAGGGTCGATCAGCGTCTCCAACTTCTATGACCCGGAAAAGCCGGAAGAGTTCGACTGGGAAAGATTTGCCGGCCTGATTGAAATTGCCGTGCGGTTCCTGGACAACGTGATCGACGTCAACAAATACCCGCTGCCGCAGATTGCCGAAATGACCCGGGCCAACCGTCGCATCGGCCTGGGTATCATGGGTTGGGCCGACCTGCTGCTCAAGAAAAAGCTCCGCTATGACTCGCCCGAAGCCCTGGAGTTCGCCGAAAAGTTAGCTTCCTTTATGCGCGAGCAGGCCGACCTCGAAAGCGAAAAACTCGGTGAGCTCAAGGGCAGCTTCCCCAACATCAACAAATCAATCTACAAGGGGAAAAATCGTCGCAACGCCACCGTCCTGACCATCGCTCCAACCGGGACGATATCGCGGATTGCCGGCTGCTCGAGCTCGATTGAGCCGATTTTCGCCTTCGAATTTGTCAGCAAGATTCTTGACGGCGAGCTCCGCGACATCCACCCGATCTACGAAGCCTGGAAGAAGGAACATCCGGACGAGCCGCTGCCCGATTACTTTGTCACCGCCCACGAAATTCCCTATGAGGGCCATATCAGAATGCAGGCAGCTTTTCAGAAACATGTCGATAATTCGGTCTCGAAAACCATCAACCTGCCGAACAAAGCCGCGGTCGAAGACGTGGAAAAAGCTTTTCTCTCAGCTTACGAGTTGGGCACCAAGGGCATAACCGTTTATCGCGACGGCAGCAAGGCCGAGCAGGTTCTCTACGCGGCCGCGGCCAGCAAACCAAAACTTATTCCCCGGGAAAGGCCAGTCAGCCTGCCCTCCATAACCGACAAAATAAAAACCGGGCTGGGCAATCTTTATGTGACCATAACTTTTCTCAACGACAAGCCGTTTGAAGTTTTTACCTCCATCGGCAAGAGCGGCTATTCCACCATGGCCGACGCCGAAGCCATCGGCCGCTTGATTTCCCTGGCCCTGCGGAGCGGTGTCGACTCCAAGGAAGTCATCCTCCAGCTAAAGGGAATCGGCGGAAGCGAGCCGGTATTCACCGAAGGCGGCCTGGTGCAATCGATTCCCGATGCTGTGGCCAAGGTGCTCGAACGTCACTTAGGCGAAGTCAAGGAAAACAACCGCGACCTGCTGCGGGAGGTCTGCCCGGTGTGCGGGGCGGTTCTTCCCGACGAGAAATGTCCTGTCTGCGCCAACTGCGGCTGGAACAAGTGCTCCTGACCGGGTGGATTTCTAATTCATTTTATACTGCCGGATAACGACGCTCTTGTTTTCAGTCTCGATGACCATCTGGTAAATTAAACCGTCCGGCGTAACCAGGATAGGCTTTAACATCTCGTGCACCGAGGAAGACAGGGCCAGCTTAATCCGGTCCCGCTCCCGGCCGGACGGACTCAGTATGACCATTTCACAGGCTTCGTTCTCCTCATCAAAGGTGTGGGCGCCCAGGTAAAGATTCCCCGCCCTGTCCTCCCAGGGTCCGTAGATAACTCCGAGCGGCAGCTCAAAGTTAAGGTCGTAATTCTTCCAGGTTTCGAAATCTTCTTCAGAGCGGAAGAGCCTGACCTGCCTGTCGTCGATTATCTCCATTTTTAGAAATCTTCGCCCGTTCTGACTGAGCAACCCGGGCAGTTTCCTGAACCCGGCGGTCGGTTGGCCGTCGAGTCCGGCCAGCAAAATAAACCCGTTCTCCACCTCGGCCCACAGGCCCGGCCACTGGCCCTGGCTGCGGCAGTAAAGGCCGGTTATGGCCGCCGGTTCCGGAATTTCAGCCCGCCTTAAAGAAATTCTTTCTTCCGGCCGACCCTGCGGGTTAAGCAGGACCACTTCTTCCTTCACCAGGTTATCGAGAAGAGCGATCCGGCCGTCGGGCATGATTTCCAGGTCGCAGTAAGTCTCCCCGGGGATGGGAATTGATTTGAGTTTTCGGCCGTCCTTAAAAACCTGTATCCTGGAGTTGAGCTGGTCGAGAACATAAATCTCTCCGGCCGGGCTGACGGCAAAACTCATCGGCCCTTCCGGGCTGGCCTCCTGGGGGGTAAAGACACCCAGCGCCTCAGGGCCCCGGCCGATTCCGGCTCTGACCACTTCTTTCATCTGGACGTTCTGGCCGCCCGACTGTTGACCGAACAGGAGGTAATTTATAAAAATTAGTTGGGCAATAAATAACAGCGCTAAGCCGGCTCGGATTAGCTTTAAGAAAGCTCCCTGGTTCATTTTCCCCTCCAGACGATTGCCATCTCCAGGAGAATCTCAGATACCTGAATTATAAGACCAGGCTCTTGTCCACTTCAACATAGAATTCCTCAGGGCCGGCGCCAGGGTCCCCGTCTAAAGGTATAGCCGAAATATCCCTGTTTCGATTCAACAAGGATAAGGTTCAATTCAGGAAGCCCGCAGGCTCAGTTTTCATCTATATTTGATAAAAATAAAATCTTAAGGCTCCGTTCTGATCACCCTGCGACAGGGGTGAAAGTCTTTTTCGGGCGCCCCAAGATTTCTCACGAGCGACTCGATATAGCCGCCTCAGGCTCCGGCGACCGGCAGACTCGAGGCCTCCGGCTATTACCCATAAGCCAGATACCGGCGGCAACCCCACCCGGGATTAAAATTTGACTTGAAAAAGAAATTTGTTATTAAATAGGTTAACAACAGCCCGTAAAGGAAGGAGGGAAAATATGAAAAAGCTTCTGGTGGGGGGACTCTTATTATTCATTCTGGTTTTTTTGTGCGCAAACTGTTCCAGGAAATCGGACAGCCCGTCGGAAAAAACCGAACCGGTGGCTGCGGCTTCCAGCCCGGCCGCTGAAATCTCCGACTCTCTGCACCAATCTCTTCTGGCCGACCTTAAAGACGGCGATTACCTTAAAGCGCTGGAGAAAGCTGAAGCCATCAAAGAAAAAATCTGGGAGGAAGCCCCGCTGATCCTGGCCAATGCTCAGCTGGTCAAAGGACTGAATAATAGCTATGGCATATATGAACCGGAAGAAGACAACGTCTACTCAGACGGCGAAACCATCTATCTCTACCTGGAGCCGGCAGGATACAAAATCCTCAAGAATGAAGCCGGGTCTTATGAGTTCCGGTTCCTGGCTGATTTTCAACTGGTCACTGAAAACGGAGAAATCTTAGGCGGCCAGGAGAGGTTCGTCGACCTGCCTTTTAAGTCGTGGCATCCAAATAAAGAAGTGGCCCTCACCTTCAACTACAACTTCAGCGGGCTGACCGCCGGAAAATACAAGATCATCACTACGGTTCATGACGCCAACTCAGATAATAAAGCCTCAACCGAAACCTGGATCGCCATTGAGTAAAAATAAATCAGGAAAAAACCTTAAAGTGGCAACGGCAATTAAGATATAAATAGAGAAAAAGGAGGAATTTATGAAACCAAAAAGCATCCTGATTGTCGGAACCGCGCTGGCCTGTTTTCTGCTCCTGACGGCTATCGGGCTGCAGGCCGATATTTACATGAAGCAGAAGACTCATACCGACGCCCTGAAGATGATGGGCATGACTCAGCCGGCCAAAGATGAAATCACGGTTATCTGGATAGGCAAGGACAGATCAAGGAATGACACTGGCGACCAGAAAACTACCATTATGAGAATGGACAAGGGACTTCTTTACAAAATCGACCACAAGAAAAAGACCTATCAGGAAATGCCCCTCAACATCAAACAGATGATCGATGAAAACGTGGCCGACAAAGGGAAAGAAGCCGAAGAAGCCGCCGCCCTGGCCCAGGAAATGGCCGAAGCTTTCGCCGAGAGCATGGAAGTCAAGGTGACCCCGACCAATGAAAAGCAGAAAATCGGCAACTGGAACTGTCGCAAATACCTTCTTGATACCAGCATGGCCATGGGCGATACTAAATCTGAAGTCTGGGCCACAGAAGAGCTGAAAATTGACTGGAAAAGCTATCTGCGGCTGACCAACGCCATGATGGCCGGAAGCCCGGGCTTTGAAAACATGATAGACAAGATTTACAAGGAAATGTCGAAAATTAAGGGAGTTATCGTCCTCCAGTTGAACACCACCAACGTCATGAACACCGAAGTTAAATCCAGCACCGAGCTGCTGGAATTCAAAGAACAGGAGGCCCCCGACGGAACCTACGAGCCGCCGGCCGGCTACAAAAAAGTTAAAAGCTAAAAGCTCAAAAAAATAACAGATAGAGAAGGATAATAACCGGACGGGCCGAAGACTGTAATCCGGCTATCTGCGGATAGCTGCGGCTTAGGCGGCAGAGCCTGTTTCGAGCCTGATCTTAAGAGGCCCGGTCTCAAGAATCTGAAACGAGCCTATTTCAACTGGGTCCGGCGCGAACCGGGCGGCTGGCCGGCTCCTGAACCGCCGCCCATCCTGGCTTCAGGGCATTTAACCTCTACGGTAGGCCCTTCGTATATGGAAACATAACCGGCTTGCTCTCCCCCGCTCAGTTTCATCACCCAGATGTCATAATCAGCGCCGGGATTGGCTTCAAATTCAAAAGAATTACCTAACTCAAAGTTGGAATAGGTGCGGCCTGTCTTTTTATCTGTAATAAAAATCAGCGGCGTTTCCTCGGTATTCAGGCTCATCACCGAAACTCTGAGGATGTTCTGCCACCAGGCGCCGGCGGATGACTTGCTCTGATACTTGAAATTCTTAGCGTTGTACTCAGGTTGGTCCGGAAAATAAAAGCCGAAGGTGGTCCGGCCGCCGGCCTTTTCCCGGAAAACCTCGTAATAGACGACATACTCGGCATCGCCGCCTTTGATCGTGAAGCAGGGAACCCAGAAAAGATTGTTTTCAATAAAGGAATTATTCAGCCTGGTCGGTCCGTAGCCGCGCCTGGCAAAATAAGCGTCGGCCTGATCAACCGGCATGCCGACAAAGTCTCTCGACTGCCAGGCTCCCTCGGCCGCATCATTTCGCCAGTAGGCGGAAGTCTGAAGGATGGTTATGGTTTTCTGACCGAGATGATCGTCCGGGTCGATGAGAGCCATAATCATGTTGAACAGATTGATGAGCGATCTGATGATTGTCCCGAAGAAATCGACCAGAAGCGGCACCACGGTGATGATTTTGAACAGGTTGACTAGACCGGTATTAACATCGCCGGAAGAGAAGGCGCTGACCATATCGGAGAAAGCCGGGCCGACAATGGCCAGGCCGAGCAGCACCGCCCCGACCACCGTCGAGCCGCCGCCGATCATGGCTAAGGTCTGCATCAGGTCGCCGCCCGAAAACAGGAAATAGATTAAATACCAGCTGGCATCGAAGGCCCGGCCGGAATAGAGATTAAAGAGCATCCGCTGAAAATCGGCCAGGCTCAAATTGCCGGTGAAAATCTGGTCGAGCAACTGCATGGCGCCTGAGGAGCTCACTCCGCTGGAACTCAGGATGGCGTCGGCGATATAAGCCTGAATCTGGCTCAGGACGGCGGCCTTGATGTCGTTCTTAATTTTGAGCATGAGGTCGACGGCCATATTCCGGAAGGCGTCCGATACGGCGCCCTTGCTGTAATCTTCCTCCCAGAGGTCTATGGTAAAGGAAACCGGGCTGTTAAAGTTCAGGTAATCAAAGACAACCCGGTCTTCGCCTTTAATTCCATGGTCGGTATTCTTTTTGACTCCGCCGTAGGTCCGGGTAACATACGAGTCCACCCGATTGAGGCAGCCGTCTTTTAAAAATTTGAAATAATTTGCGTCGCCGGGGTCGAACTGAGGCAACGTGGTCAGGACGCCGAAGTAAGGCTCATCGTTGCTTCGCTCATTTTTATCAAGGCAGTGAAACCAGTCAAGGGTGATTAGATAGCGATAATAATCCGTTTCGAACTTGCGCCCGTCTATCTGGCGAAGAGAATCTTCGGCCCCGGTTGCCTTAAGAAGGCCGTGAACCAGAGACCCTCTGGTGAGGGTGTCGGGAATCCGGGCTCCGACCTGCTGCAGAGCCTGTCTTAGGTTTCCGAGTTCGATTTCGGTGGGCCTGGCGGAAAGCTGCTGGATTGGAGCTGAAATCGCCCGGGCAGCCGGACGGCTGACCTGAGTCTGCGGGCGGACAGCCTTTGGCCGGGTAGAAATTTTCTCCATCCCGGCCACCGGAGTCATTTTTTGCCCGGCCAGAACCTGTTCTTCGGTCAGAAGGTAGCGGCCCGAAAACGATTCCCGGACAATCTGTTTAACCCGGCTTTCTAAGTTCGGGCTGAGCTTTTGCACCACTTCCGGAGCCAGCTGCTTAAGGTTCACTCGATCGCCTTTTTTCAAGTCCACCAGAGCCGGGTGAAGATACCTGACTTTGAAATCGCGCGGAATCTGCCGGTAAGCTCTGACCGGCCGCTGGAGAAGGAGGGTCAGGTCAGCCTCGTTCTGGGATGTTCTGTGAGCTGAATTGCGGAAAAATTCGCGCACCAGTCGCGGGTTGTCGGCGGCTTCTTCCAGGTACTTAAAGAAAAGGGGCACCACCACTCCGCCGAGAGGCGTCTCGCGGGCAATACGCTGGATGCCGGCTTCGATTTCCTTCTGGAGCTGGCTCAAATCTTCGGTCGGACCGGGTGCGGGCTCGGCTGGTTTGGTTTCAGCCGGCTTTTTTGCCTCTCTGGCTTTGCTCAGCAGGTCTTTAAGGCCGGGCTTCGGCCTGGCGGTTGTTTCTCTGGCCGTAGCGGTCTGAGTCCCTTCGGCAGTGGCGGTTTTGGAGGTGGAGGTGGCTGAAGGTTTGGCCTCGGCTACGGCGGCAGTCGCCTGCCCGCCTGCGGCTTCCACCTGGCCTGAGAGCTGTTTAACCGAAGAGCCGGAAGGCAGACGAAAGACAACGCTCCCCTGAGCTGAGACATCGGACTTAAAACTCACTATGCTTATTTTCCAGTCGCTCCCTTTGTTCAGCAATTCCTGGGTCAGGTTAAATTCCAGGCTTAAAGGGCTGCTCCCGTCCTGGCGGGCATAATACTGCGTTTGTCCCGGCCCGTTCAGGATCAAAGCCAGCGAACCCACGGTTCCGCTCCAGGTGGCTGTAACTCTGATCTGGCCCGGAGAGCCGATGGTCAGTTTGAACCCGGCCTCAGCGGCGCCGGTGATGGAAAAAGCTAAGGTGCTGGTGACTGTCCGTGGTTGAAGCGATGTTGCTTTCTGCCTCAACTGTATCTGCTTTTCGGCCGGTCGGCCCTGAAGAGGCGTCCAGAGGATCTGCATCAGAAGAAGCGCGCAGACGGCGGCAGTGATCTGACGCAAACGTTCCGGGAAAATCTTTACCGAAAGCGCCGGTCGTCTTCTTTCCGCACTAAAGACCCTTCCTTCCAGCATGTCTTCCCTCCATTGAAAAACATAATTTTTCTCGATGGGCTTAATAACCGGAGAATGAAAGACAGGTTGAAAAAGACATCTTTTTCGCGTTATTTTGCCCCTGCACAAGGAATTAGAATACATTAAATAAAAAGGTGTCAAGCAGAAAAAACTGCAGGCAAAGACAGAACCAGGTCCCTTCTGCAGTGAAATTTAATTTAGATAAAGTAGCTTAAGGGCGCGCGCACAGTTGCGCATATTTGCCCCTGAGCCTAAGGGCAATTTTCATGACACATACGAAAGAGGCGTGAAAGGGGGACACCTTTAGGTGTCCCCGGTTCTGGGGGCTTTTTTCTCGGGGAAAAAATTGCGGAAGAGCAGAGAAAAGGGGACATCGTACAGTGTCCCCTTTATATTCAGTGTCCCCTTTATATTTGATATCATATCATTGTCGCAAAGAGGACCGAATTTGACATTCCGGGGCTTGTGTTTTACATTGTCCGCAAGTGATAAATAACCATATTGCTAATTCAAATCCATCTCGGAGCGGCCCGAGTGGACTGTTTGCCCCCGGATCAGTTTCGATTTGATCAGAGCCCCAACGCCAGGATAGCGGCAGTGTCTTGATTCAGGCCGGGCCGGCGAGGCAGTTAGACAGAAAGGCTAAAAAATGCTTTCTGGCGGGAAATCTGAAATTTAGCGGGAATTAAGATTCAAGAACGTTCCCGAAAAGGAGTTTACATGCCAACGACCGAACAAATACTGGCTGGATTGAG
>FWWM01001953.1_pt1 | contig 58966 bp, 46 predicted proteins | sample 2228351 | NCBI WGS metagenome assembly FWWM01 (sample SAMEA103939774, study PRJEB20133) | metagenome
CAAGGTCGCGCGTCACGAAGGCCTGGGCCGCGAGGTTGGAGGCGACCTGGAAGGCGACCACGGACCAGGCCGCCACACGCAGGCCAAAGGTCATCCCCACCCACAGGAAGGCGACCTGGAAGAGCGCGCGCAGGAGCCCCGCGAAAAAGGAATGGTCCGACCGGCCCAGGCCCGACAGGACCGGGGGCACCAGGGTCCCGCCGGCGCCGGTCCAGAAGGCGTAGAAGCACAGGATGCGCGCCAGGGGCACGGCCCCGTCCCAGGCCGCGCCGATCACGAGGGGCAGGACCGGGACCAGGGCGTAGGCCAGGACCACGAACACGGAAGAGACCACGGCCACGTACCGCGTGGACCGGACGTAGGCGTCGGCCATGCGCGGGCGGTCGTCCTGCAAGCGGCTGAACGTGCTGAACATCACGCTGTTGAGGACGTTGCCCACCTGGCCCACGGCCAGGGCCCCGACCCGGATGCCCACGCTATAAAGCCCGGCCGCGGCATTGCCCAGGCGCCACCCGATCAAAAGCACGTCGAGCCCGCGCGTCAGGGCGTTCAGGAACTTTGACATCGCATGGTAGGAACCAAAACTGAACAGGTCGCGGAACGCAGCGCGCTCCAGCCCCAGGGCCGGTCGCCACCTGGATCCGGACCGGTCCGGAGCACCCTCTCCCGCCCCTGACCGCCACCACAGGACCGCGGCCAGGACCAGGAAGTTCGCGTAAAACCCAGCGAGCACGGCCCATGCCCCGGCCCCGGCCGCCCCGAGCCCCACCGCGACCCCGATGTAGGCCAGGGTCCCCCACGCGTTCGCGACCGTCTGGGTGCGGAAGTCCATCTCGCGTGTCAAGAGGGCCTGGGGCACATGTCCGAGCGCGAGGACCAGGGGGAGCGGCGCCACGCCGACCAGGATGCGAGTGAAGTCAGAGGGGCCGACCCAGGCCTCGTATCCCAGGACCCCGAGTAGCAAGGAAAGCCCGACTACCACGGCCAGGAAGAGGTTGGCTGTGAAGGCGGTGCGCAGGTGGCTGTCGGTGAGATGAGCCCGCTGGATCAGGGCGGCGATGAACCCGAGTTCCGCGGCCATGTCCAGGATGGTCCCCACGGCCAGGACTCTCGCCGCGAGCCCGAACGTCTCGGGACCGAGCATCCAGGCCAGGACGAAGTGGACGACCAAGCGCCCTGCCTGGATGGTCAGGGACAGGACCGCGGCCCAGCGGGTCGCGACCAGGGTCTTTTGTTTCAGGTCGCTCAAGGTGCCCCCCCGGGTGGTCCGGGCTGACGGGAGATGATCGCGAGGAACTTCCCGGCTGCGGTCAAGATCGGGCGGTCCGCGAGTGCCACCTCGATGACGATGTCATCCCCCAGGCGCGAGCGAAACACGCCCAGGAGGTGGTCCCGGTCCGCATCGCTCCACTCCGGTGCGGGGACCACGTGCACGCGGATCGCGCCAGGCCGTTCCTGGATGACCTGGATGCTGCGGGCGTTGCGACAGTGGATGGATAGGCCCATGAGGCTCGTGATGCGGCGCCCATCCGGCAAGACGAAGAACTGTGACGTGCGGCCCTCGATGCGCCGGATCACGGGACCTGGGCGGCCCGCGGGACAGCGCTCGCCTGGGTCGTACAGGACGAGGTCGCCCACCCGGTAACGGATCAGGGGCCAGGCGAGGTTGTGCAGGGTGGTACAGACCACCTCCGCGCGCACGAGGCCGTTCTCCTCGCCCACGGGCCACAACTCGATGACCCCGTAGTCGCCGTCCACATGGAGGTGCCCACAGTCGTACTCGGTGATGGACCCTGCGGCCTCTCCCTGGCCGTACTGGTCCCAGACGCGACAGCCGAACGCGCGGGCGATGGCCTCGCGCCAGGCAGGTTGCAGGACCTCCGACGTGGAAAAGAAGGCGCGGACAGGGTTCGTGAAGCGGTAGCCCGTGCGCAAGACCCACTCGGCCAGGGTGAACACCGCCGACGGGTACCCTTGAAAGTAGGTGCAGGGGTGGCGGTTGAGGTCCTCGACGTAGGCGCGAAGGTTCTGGTCGCTCAGATGGAACACCGAGTAGAGACGCTGCCGCGCGGCCCAGTTGTCGCGCCAGAACGGGGGGCGGTCCTGGCGGCTCGGGACCACAGGATTCGCGGTGAACGTGGCGAAGGGGTCACGCGGGGTCACCCCAGGCCGACGGCGAGCCCAGTAGAAGCCGTACTCCATCTCCATCGCCTCGCGACTCGTCACGATCGTGATGGGCATCCCGGTGCTGCCGCCCGAGGGATGAAACCACAGGTGTCCGCGCGGCCAGCCCTCCGCGACAAGGTCGCGCCAGTGGTGCCGGAGGTCCTCGCGCGTCAGGACCGGCAGCCGCGTAATGTCCTCCACGCCCCGCACGTCGGCCGGGTCCAGCCCTATTTCGCGAAAGCGCTTGCGGTAGTAGGGGACCCGGGCCGCAGCGTGGGTCACGAGGTCCCTCAACCGTTGGTTTTGGAAATCCCGCAAGCGGTCCTCTGACCAAGAGGCCGCCTCCCGAAAAAAGGCCTCCCACTCCCGCTGCCGGCCCCCGTATCGCCACCGCCAGCGACGAAGACCTTCCAGGGTGCACAGGACGTTCTGTGCCACGACCGGGAGGTGAGGATAGGCCGCGAGAGCAGCCCGACGTATATTTTCGCTAAATGTCATATCTCGTGAAACGATATCAGTTCGACACCATGGCGAGCCGCCTCGTCCGCGAGGCCAGGGTCGGACAGGACGCGGGCCTCGGCCTCGCGCTCCTCCACGTAACGGGCGTGTGCCCGCAGCGTCTCGTCCGGGTATCCTGGGTGGCAATAAATCTCGGAGGTCCCGGGCGGCAGCAGGCGAAACAGGGCCTCCCACATCGCGCGGTCCGTCTTCCAGGTGCCGGGGCCAAGGCGGACCGGCGTGATCATGCGGTCCGCCATGCGGAAGCCCGCGAAGCGGGCACGCTGCATCCAGGCTGCGGTCAACACGTGGCGCGCGAGGCGGTCCGGCCTGCGCAGGTAGTGGCGGATGGTCAGGAGGGGCGACGCGCTCCCCGTGAACAGGTAGTGCCGGTTCGTGCGCATCCGCTCGATGCCCGCCTCGCGCGCGACCTCCATCGCGACCTCGAAGTAGCGCGGGAGGAGGTGCTGGTTGCGGTGCCCGTCCCAGTGGGTCAGGAAGGCGCCGAGCCCTCGCAGGACCTCGACCTGGGCGCGCAGTTCTCGACGCATCTCGTCGCGCCTCACGCGCCCGGTGAGGAGCGCCCGCGGGAAGGCCCGGTCCAAGAAGTGCCCCGACGAATCCACGAGCGAAGGAACCAGGTCCGGGTCCAGGACAGGCCTCCCCACAGCCAGGTTGAAATGGACCCCGATACTGACGCGGGGAAAATCCTGAACCACACGGGCGACCTCCTTGACCGCGGGGAAGTTCGCATTGACGCTGATGCTCCGCACCACCCCGGCGGCCAGCGTCTCGAAGATCGCGCGGTTGTTGCCCGCTGTGAACCCGAAGCCGTCCGCGTTCACAACGAGGCGTCGCACAGGCATCCCGTCACTCCCCAACCAGGTCCGAGAAGCGGATGACCCGGATGCCGGCCTCCCGGGCCGTCTGGACCAGCGAAGGGTCGCGCAGGGCCTGCACCTCGGCCTCGCGTGCCTCGACCAGGCTCGCCACCCGTCGCAGGTCGTCGTCCGCGTATCCGGGGTGGCACCAGACCTCGCTCGTGCCCGGCGGGAGGCAGCGAAGGAGCCGGCGCCACGTGGCTGGGTCCCGGGGGTCGGTCCCCGGGAGGACACCGAGCAAGACGGCCCGGTCCGCCATGCGAAACGCTCGGGCTCTGAGCAAAGCCGTGACTGCGCGCCGGGCTGCGAAGGTCGCCAGGCGCACGGGACGGCGCGCGAGGAAGGCCACCACGGGAGCGGGCGATTCGGCCGGCAACCAGTAGCGATGCGTGCGCACCGCGGGGATTCCCGCGCGCCTCGCCACCCTCATTGCGGCCCGCAGGAACGGCGGGTGCACATGCATCCCCTGGTGACTGTCCCAGTGGTCCAGGGTGGCCCCAAGGTCGCGCAAGCGCTCCACCTGGGCCCACAACTCGGCCTCCATCTCCTCAAGGCGCAAGCGCCCCATCCACGCCCGTCGGATGAACTCCCTCCCCCAAAACTCCCCTCGCCCGTCCACGAGCGACGGTACGCGCCCCGGTTCCAGGACCGGCCGGCCCACGGTCAGGTTGAAGTGGACCCCGAGGCCCACATCCGGGAATCGGCAACGGAAGGCCGACAGGTCCTCGACCGCGAGACCGTTCGCGACAACGCTGACGCTCCGTACGAATCCCGCTACGCATACCTCCTCGATGCCGCGGTTGACACCGGGCGCGAGCCCAAACCCATCTGCGTTCACGATCAGGCGGCGCTCTGCCCTCGTTGTCCTCTCCATCTTCCTAGCCAACAGCGTCAGTCAGGGACTCGCCGCGAGACCATCACGAAGCCCTCGTCCTCGAAGTGCCGGTCGAAGGCGAGGACGGACCGCACCTTCCGCCGCCGGAGGAGGGCGAAACTGACGCAGTCCACGAGGCTCGGCCCCGCGCGGCCCGACTGGACATACCGCTCGACGCCCGCGCGAAACAACGCCTCGTCCACCCACACGACTCGGAACAGGTCCAGGTCGTCCAGAGAAACGCCTGGCTACGTCGGCCCCGAGCCGCCGATGCAGCAGGGCCACGGTCTCGCAAACCACGAAGGAACGGGTCATGAGCGCTTCGCCTCGTCCGACGGCATCGCGGATGGCTGTCACAGCCTCCTTGTGGTGCCGGTCGTCCCGGTCGGCAGCGTCGAAGCGCGCCGAGGTGTCCACGAAAATCACCGCAAGTCCTCGGCCAGGGCCTCGTCGTGTCTCTCGGAGAGGTCCGTCCGGCCGGACGCGCCCCCCCGATGAAGGTGAACCCCTTCCGGCCCGGCCGCCCCCTTGCGCCCCTCAGGGCCTGACGCACGCATCTGCGGCTGACCTCGCTGATCGTGACCTGTTGTCGGAAGGCGATTCTGCGAACGGTCTCGAAGGTGTCTTCGTCCAACTGGATTTGGGTTCTGACCATCCCCAAACCTCGCACGGACCGGTTCCATCATGTTGGAATGTTGCACTGCTGTCAACGAGGGCCAGCGACGATTCTCCGCGCCAGGGCCTGAAGCCCCTGCCACACAAGGCGCGCGTGGCGCGGCCTCAGCGAGCGAATGGTCGGCCACAGGTTCCGGCCCCCGCCGCGCAGGGCCTCGCGCACGGCCTCAACGAGCCTCCGGGCCACCCGGTCCGGCGTGATGGAGTCACGGTAGCGCCGAGGTCCCTCCCCTGCGGCCATGGCCCGCGACATGTGCTCGATGCGGGAGCGGACTCGGACCTCGACCTCGGGTGGCGCGGGGACCACGACCGCCGCCTCGGTCACCCAGGTCGGGTAAAACTCGTATGCAACCACGCGGCGCCCGTCCAGGGTGCACCGCAGGACCATCCCCTCACGCCGCTCGTCCAAGAAGTTGTTGGTGGCTGCAAGGAAGTTCCCGAGGCCCCAGGCGATCAGGCCGTCGCCGACCCTCTCGATGCCGCCCAGGACGTGAGCGTGGTGCACTGCGACCACTGAGGCCCCTGCGAGGAGCGCCCCCCTGGCCGCTGCGTCGAGTTCCGGTGACGGCCAGGGTCCGCCGCCCTCATGGATCACGACGAGGACAGCGCAGCCCGAGTCCAGCGCCCGGCGGATGTCGCGCCTCACGCGGACGAGGTCCGGCGGTACCGTCCAGTACGGGCGACCTCGCACGGCGACATTGCGCATCCCGCAGTACGCGAGGACCGCGAGCACCCCCCCGTCCGGGGCCTGGACCCGCGCCTCGACCCTCTCACCGATGCCCTCCCCGGCCAGTCCGCACCAAGCGATTCCGACCCGATCCAGTTCGCGCAGGGTCCGCTCGACCCCCTCGCGTCCGAAGTCGAGGACGTGGTTGTTGGCCAGGGTGACCACCTGGAAGCCTGCCGCGGCCACCGCGTCTGCCGCCGCCGGCAGGGCCCAGTAGTCGGGCCTCGCGCCCGGCACCGCGCGGCGTGCCACGCTGATCGGGGTCTCGAAGTTGGCGATCCGCAGGTCGCACGCGCGCAAGAGCGGCGCGACCTCCCGCAGGACCTCGGCCGGGTCCGTGGCCCTCTCCTGGGCCTCCCGCACCCGGTGGCTGAACATCAAATCCCCGACCAGGCCAAGCGTGAAACTCACCCCTCCCCCCCGGCAAGGCGGCGCAGCCAGCGCGCCCTCCGCGGCTCGGTCCGCGCGGCCAGCCGCCCGAACAGGTCCACGAGTTTCCCGCGCTCGCAATCCCAGGTGTAGCGCTCGGCCACGCGGCGCTGAAGCGTACGGGCCATGTGGTCCAAGGCCTCGGGGTCCGCCAGGAGTTGCGCGACCGCTTGGGCATAGGCCACCGGGTCGTGCCCGCACACTACCCGGACCAGGGCGAGGTCCTCGGGGTCGAGCAACCGCTCGAACTCAGGCAGGTGCGAGGTCACGACCGCGCACCCGCACGCCATGTACTCGAAGACCTTGACTGGGACCGCCACAGCCAGGTGCGGCAACAGCCAGGGGTGCACGTCCACCCCGACCTTGCAGCGCCCGAGCAGCGCCGGGACCTCCGCGTGCGGCGCACGCTCGATAATGGTCATCCGGTTGACTGCGAACCGAGCGCGCAACACCGCGACCTGGTGCGGCAGGAGGCCGATCACCAAAACGCGGAGGTCCGGTCGTTCGCTTCCCAGGGCCTCGACCACGCGAGCGAAGAAGTCGAGCCGGACGTCCGACAGGGAGCCGAGGTGGACGACATCGAATTCGCGCTGCCGGCACGGCGTCGTCTGTCGGGCGCCCTCTTGAATCATTTCTTGCGTAGGCAGGTTGTAAAGCGCGACCTTTTCTCGGTGCGGAAAGGGATCGAGAAGCGGCGTCGTTGCCGCGACCACGGCGGTCGCGGCCCTCGCGAAGCCCCGCTCGTAGACGCCCGCGGCTCGCCCTGCGAGCCCGCGCAACGGCCTCGGGATCCAGTCGCGGTGGCGGAGCATGTTCCCGTAGTCCTCGTGGGCGTCGTACACGACCTCGAAGCCCAGCGCGCCCATGACCGGGGCCAGTATCAAGAGCGGGGCGTCGTGCAGGTACACGAAGGGCGTTGGACGGCGCAAAAACTCCACCATAAGTCTCCAGGGGGTCACGAGGAAGTTCTCGGCCCTGGAGCGCGGGGCTGGGACCGCCACCACCTCGACGCCGTCCGTCGTCCCCGACCGGCCCCAGGGCGTCACCAGCCGCACGCGCCAACCAGCCTCGGCCAGGGTCCTCGCCTGCCGCGAGAACACCCGCGCGTCATCCGCGCGGTGGAGGGTCAGGATGGTGATTCCGTCTCGTGGTTCCTTCAAACCAATCTCTTCCTGTCCGGCCACCAATAGACCGCTACCGTACCTTGACCTTTTAAGTCTCGAGCACTTCCTGAAGCCGTCGGGCACCCGGCCACAAAGGGATGTTGACGACGCAGCGGGCTGCCATCTCGGTCACGGGAAGGGAGACAGGCACGATCAGCGACCTCCTGGGATAAAGCCGATGCAAGGCCGCTGGCCAGTTGTGGTTTCCTGCCTCGATACCCCTGGCCTGCAGCCATGGCGCGAAAGACCCGTCCGGGTCCAGCAGGGAGTATCGGTTCCAGTGGGGCGAGACGCCCGCTCTCCCAAGCGGCCTCAATCCTCTTCGCCTTGCGACCTCCTCGATCACCTGCGCAGGCTCCGGGTCGTACCGATAATGTCTCTTCTGCAGCAAGACCAAAGAAACCTTGATCGCCCCAAGTCGCCTAGGAACAATTCGGGTCTTTCGACGGATGCAACGTCGAAGCACTTTGTATACAAATCGTGCCGGTTCAAACTCAGCCAGCCGTGCCCCGTAGTTCTCCGACCACGGCCACGAGTGCGCAGCCCGCACCCATTCCCAGTCGTTGACGCCAGGTCGGTAGCGGGATTCCGATGTGTTTTCAAACAGATAGCGCAGTGCCCGCACATCTCCTCGCTCTGTTCTCTCGCACTCGCTTTCCAGCTCCCGAATCAGACCTCGGACCTTTTCCGTCCACTCGGAATCGAGGCTCCTCTTGATTTCAAGATACCCCCCCGTCCAGCAGGAAAATGGCTTGTCGAAGGCGTAACTCTCGAACAGGGCATCCCCCAAACTCCCCACCGTCACTCCATCTACCTTGGCCCCAAACGTCTGCGAGTTGTCTTCCACCATCAGGGCCCCCACGCGGTCGCAATATTCGCGAAACTCAAAATATTCGGTATTCGGAAGGCCCTGATAGTGAGTCACGATAACCACGTCCGGGCGCACCGGCGCCTGTCGAAGCGACTCGAGGCTCATCGAGAGGTCTTCCGCCTTGATATCGACCAGCATCGGCGTGCACCCGCTTTGAAGAACCGCCTCTATCACCACCGGACAGTTGAACGATTGCAAGGCTACGACCGGCCTTTTGTTGCCCCTAGTGAGCCGCAGAGCGTAGAGAAGGACCCACAGGGCGCTGCGCCCCCGGTCGAGAAACCAACCATCTGGCTTCGGGCCTGGCCACTCGCGCGGAACCCCGTCGAGCCAGGCAGGGTCGAGATACCTTGGGCGTGCCCTGACGATCATTGCGCCTCGTGCCAGATGCCTCCCATGTCTTCTGCAGGCTCCTCCGACTTCCACGCGAGGAACCGTCGAAACAACCGCACGGCCGTGATCCGCTTCACGGGCCGGAATCCGGCCCGAACGATCCCCCGGATGGACGCCGTGTTGGTGACCCCGACGTTCCCATAGGCCACGCGAAACCCTTCCTTCGCCAACTCTCGAAACGACTGCGTCAGCAAAGCCGGATAGATACGCGATCCCCGGTATTCAGGCGCAACGAACGCGGGACCGACGAACGCCTCCCCAGGCCCCAGAACGATCTGGTGATCAAAAAATAAGAAGCGATAATAATCGTAATGAATCCAAACGTACCCCACAAGACGTGGCCCTACAAATGCCCCAAGGCATCTGGCCCCCCTCGACACGAAATCGTCCACGTCGCTTGCGTTGAAGGCCCCATGCGCTGCCATGAACTCCTGGATCGCGGCCTTCTCGACCCACCGGTACTGAACATCCAGTTTGGCCTGGACCACATTGATTCGACTCAGGTCCTTCCGAACAATGATTGTCGTGTCTTTCTTGGCCCAATAGCCCGTTAGGACCTGAATGGCTCTTGTCAAGCCGAGTTGTCGAATTCTCTTTATACGAGAGACCATTTGTTGATCAACCATTTCATGGCCGTGACCGCCAGCATCCTCGCGCTGATGGGTTCGATCTGGTAGAAAGGCACGAGCCTGGCGCCGAATTCCATCTTTGCGCTCGCCACGCGCTCTACGTTGGCGCCCGCGAAATCGAAGCCGGCAGCGCCCGCCATCTGGAGGTCGTCCAGTGCAAACGCGACCAGGTGCTGGGTCGCCCCGGACGTCAGGTGCGACGGGTCAGTCCCCGCGAGCCAGTCCACCGCCCTCCGACCCGGAGCGTGGAGGATCGCCCGACCGCTTGCCGGCTCGCCCGAGGGGCTGCGGCAGAGATAGATGCGGAGGTGGTCCGGGCCGAGCAGAGCCCGAGCGCGCTCGAGGTCGGCGACGCTCATGCGATACGAGATGCCCTGGCGGCCCTCGGTGCCTGCCAGACACCGGACAAGGGCCTCGATGTCGTCGGAACGCTCGGAGGTGTACCCCGCGCGACCCGCCTTGGCCACCTGCTTGCGCACGGAGTACGAGGCATGGTCGAGTTTCCAGGGAAAGTCGATCCAAAGCGTGTACGCGACCAGGGTGCGAAAGCCTGCCCACGCCCATGGTCTCGCGTCCTCCACCGTCGGGGGAAGACTCAACACACCCTTGACCCCGCGCTTTTTCAAGTCAAAGGCCAGACCTTTGGCCAAAGATACCCACTGGTGAGACAGACGATGCACGCGGTCGGTGGGAGTTGGCTCGAACTCGACCGGAAGGTAAGCGCAGACCCTCGGCATCACCGCCTGGCCGGACGCGTCCAGATAGAGGATTCCCTTCAGGCGCGGCCGGTCAGCACCGGACTTGTCCCTGTACTCGAACGGGAGCGCCTCTATCCCCCACTTCCAGCACATGAACTCCACGAATTGCGGGAGGCCTATGGGCATGAAACCCCTCTGCTCGGACCGGAGGCTTCCGGACGATCCTGTTGGGGTACCTTCGAGACGACCAGCAGGCGCTTGCCCGCGGGGGTCGTGGGGATGTCCTGCATCGTCCTCACGGTGATCCGGCAGGCCTCGCCCAGGACCGACCGGACGCAATCTGTGATGAAGGTCTCAGTCGTGCTGTCGTAGCCGTACCCGGGCACCAGCCTGATCTCCACACTGGCGGGGTCCTCCTGGAAGAACTGGTACGCCCGTACCTGGCGAGCAACCGGTCCGAAAATCAGGGTCAGATTGGCGACCGTGGCCCTCCGGCCATCTGGGCTTACGAGGTAGTCGCCCGTGCGCCCAAGGACCCTCGAGACTTTGGGAAGGCGAATCCCGCACACGCACGGCCCAGGGGGCGACACTTCCACCAGGTCCCCCAGGTCGTAACGGATGTACGGCCAGTCCCAGTTGTAGAAACTGGTGACCAGGACCTGCCCGACCTCCCCAGGCCTCGCGCTGGTCCCGTCCTCCTTGACAACCTCGATCAGCCTGGCACTCTGAAACAGGTGCAAACCGTTGTGCGCCGCGCACTCGCTGGCCACGGGTACGTCCCCAGCCCCGTAGGTATCAAAGGCCTCAACTCCGAATGCCTCTCTAATTCTCTCCCTTTGAAATGGTTGCAGCATCTCGCTCGACGTCCACACGATCTGCACCGACGGTAGGCGGCGTCCAATCTCCAGCATTTTCGTGGCCAGCAGGTACATCGCCGACGGATAGCCACCGACCACCCTCGCCTCAATGTCTGCTATGGTGTCTATATATTTTATCAACCTGTCGTCATCAAGATAATCGCAGGTAAGCCCATGTACCCCCAGAACCCGCGACTCCCACAGGCCATACAAGCGCTTCTGCCAGGTGGCCGCATAGGCCACCCCGCCGACTCTGACCATCACATCACCTGGCCTGATGCCGAGCATCTCCTCGCAGCGACGGATGCTCGCCACGTGCCAGGCTACCTCCGAGGACGGACGGTAGAACGCGGTCGGCTCCCCGGTGGAGCCTCCGGTGCGCCCCTTTTTGAGCCGCCAGCGTTCGACCCCCCTCGCGAAAATTTCCTCGGCGCATTCTCGGATGTCCTTCTTTGTCAGGGGCGGGATTCTCGAGAGGTCCGCAAGGTCGGAGAAGTCGTCTGGGTGAAACCCGACCGACTCGAAGCGTCGTCGGTAAAACGGGACATTGTCATAAGCATGACGAAGAAGAGCCCGAACACGGTCGGTCTGCCACGTCCGGAGCCGCTCCGGGTCCCAGGTGTCGCGTTCCCGGAGTTCTGCGACGAGCGGCCCGAGCGATCTCCCGAACCGGACCCAGTCGGACAAGGTACGCGCCCACCTTGTCTTCAAGACCCTGATCGGGTCTCTCATCCGTGCGCCCAGCATCCTGTCGCTGCTCGTGAACGGCCGTCCGGTTTCCACTCGCGGGCCTCTCCGGCCCCGACCTTGCCACAATGCAAGTGCCTCCTGACTCCACCGCATTCCGCCGCGGAGCCCTGCCGCCGCCCGATCTCGCAGCCGCGTGATCGTGCTGCTGCCTCTTCAAGCCTCCTCCAAGTTGATATTGGCAAGTCGCCGCACGACCCTACCAGTCGGTCACAACCCGGAAGTAGAACTGCATGTCCGTCGTTCTCGAGTCGTTGACATCGCCGCCACAAAGCGTTGCGTTCGTGTTGTTGCACCATGTCGTCCCACCGTCCACGGTGAATTCCGTGATTCCATCAGTGAATGTACTAGCGGCATGCATAATTCCCGCGCCGTCTCGCAGACCGTAGGTCGCGTACGACACGGAGTCGCTCTCCAGCAGAAGCCAGTATGAGTAGCCAGCGGTCGAACGCAGTTGAATCGGCTCCGGGAATCTCAGCGTAATCCATGTCATATCAGTGGATATAGTTGCGGCAGGTACCTCATCCACAAAAATGTCGGTTTCCTCCCGATTCACGACTTTCGCCACACTACAGTGTTCTGCGCGAAAGCGATAGGCGACGAGATAGGACGGCAACAGTTTCAAATTCGCTTAGCCATTTCCATTCAGGCCGCTTCCGTAAAAATTGGAACGGCACTGGCCGTACGCCGGCAGCACATCCCATCCGCACATCATCCCGCACACGACCGCGAAGAAAAGGGCTCTGCGCATGGGAACACCTCCTTTTCAGCCAGACGGAGAGTACGAGATCGTCTTCGAGGATGTCAAGACACCTCGTGGCTGCGCGTGGACCCCGAATGGGCTTGACCACGCTTCACGGAAGGCGCATTCTCGCGTCGAGGAATCGTCCGTTCCCGGCCGCGGGAGCGTCGTAGAAGGTCGGTTGAGATCGATGCCTCCAAGGTCTTCGTGGACTGCCTTGGTCGATGCGGAGGTCGTCATGAGACACCGAGTCCACCTGGTCGCGTGCGGTCCCTGGCGCGGGGCTGCGCTCTACGCCTTGCGCGTCCTGGTCGAGCCCCTCGGATTCGAAGAGGTCGAGGGGACCGGCGGCGATTCCGAGGCCCTCCGAGGCGAGGGCGCGGTGCTCCTGTCCTACGGCGCGACGCCTCCCGATATCCCAGCCAGAGCGCACCTGCACGTGACCGCGCACGAGGCGTTCTGGGCGTCCTTTCTCAAGCCTCAAAGCCTGCCCAGACGGCCCTTTCACCGCCTCGAGGCCGCGGACCTCGCGCTCGGCCGGGACCTGGCCGAACCCCTGGTCGTCCCCTTCGTCACGGACAGCCCGACCCAGTTCGACCTCGGTCCCTCGCGGCGCATCGTTGTCGGGGCGGACATCGTGGCGTCGGCCTTCTTCTTCCTCACCCGGTACGAGGAGGCGCTCGCGACCGAGAGGGACCGCTGGGGCCGGGTCCCGGAGGAGCGCTTGAGCCTGGTCGAGGAGGGGCTTGCGGACCGCGCCCCCGTGGACGAGTACCGCGAGGTCCTCGCGGCCTGGCTGTCGCGCCTCCTGAATCGGCCCGTGGCCGCACACCCGCCGGGCTACGAGGTCCTCCTGACGCACGACGTGGACTCGGGGTTCCGGGTGCGGCGGGGCCCCTTCTGGAGCCACGTCCTTCGGGGAATGGCCCGCGACCTCCTCCGGCACGGCGCGCCCCGTACCGCCCTCGAACTCGGGGTCAACGCGCTGGCCGCCGCGGCGGGACGACCGATCCCCTTCGGGGGGATACGCGACATCCTGCGACTCGCGGAACGCCACGGGCGCACGTCCCACTTCTTCTTCATGGCGAACGGGACCCACCCGGACGACGCGGCCTACGACCTTCGCGACCAGGCGGTGCGCAAGGCCATCCGGACCCTGGTCGAAGCCGGCCACCGGGTCGGGCTGCACGTGGGTCTCCACGCGGCCGGGGACGCCACGGCCCTGCGCCGGGAATGGGACCTGCTCGCCGAGGTCCTCCAGGAGGCGCCGTGCGGGACCCGGACTCACTTCCTCGCGTTCGACCCCGCGGTCACCCCACGCCTGCTCGCGGAGGCCGGAGCCCGACTCGACTCGTCCGCAGGTTTTTCGGCCCGATGCGGGTTTCGAACCGGCACGACGCGGCCCCACCGCCTCTTCGATTTCGAGGCCAGGCGACCGCTGGACCTTATCGAGTACCCGCTCGCTGTCATGGACAAGGCGGTTTACGACCAGCCTCCGGCCCAGCGGCGCGCGCTGGTCCAGCGCACCGTGGATACGGTCCGCCGCCACGGAGGGTGCCTGACGCTCAACTGGCACTACTGGTACTTCACGCACCGTTATCGTAGTCTGTGCGAGGAGGTCCTGGCCGCGTGTCGCGGCGGGCGCGACGCGGTCATTTCCGCGCCGCCCCCACCGGCCCGGCGGGTCCATGACGGAGGTTCCGTGTGCCCGTCCTGATCACCGGGGAACTCCGCGTCTTCGTCGTGCTCGCGTTTTTTGCGGGGGTCCTATGGTACGCGCGGCAGTCCCTGGTGGCGCTCGCAATCCCGTTTCTCGTGTCCAACCTCTTCAAATCGTGGATCTCCGAGAACGTCGCCCTCTTCGCCACCTACGACTACACGGTGTTCACGAGCGCCCTGGCCCTGGGCGCCGCCCTCCTGGCGGCCTTGCGTCGACCCGTGTTGCGCCTGTCGGTCCCGTGGTCGCTCCTGGTCGGGTTCGGGGCTCTGCTCCTGGTCCTGTACGCCTCGACCCCCCTCTACTACGGCTGGGCCGTCCGCCAGTACCTGCAGTTGCTCGGGTTCGGGGCCGTGGCGCTCGTCGTGCCCATGGCCCTCGTGCGCACGGTCGGGGACCTCCTCGTTCTGTGGCGCTGCCTCCTGTTCACCGTGATCCTCGTGGCCGCGACCTCCCTGTTCTCGCCCACGACTTACGGTGAGGCGCGCGGGGCGTTCCTCTCCGGAGTGGACTCCATCGGGGTGGCGCGGCTGTGCGCCTTTGGGATCCTGGTCATCGCATCCCTGTCGCCTCATCAGTGGCGAGCCGGCGGCTCGGGGGTCCAGGCCTTCACCCTCCTGGGGCTCGCGGTCGCCATCGCCGGCCTGATCTACTCCGGTTCGAGAGGCCCGTTCCTGCATGCCCTCGCGGCCCTCGCGGTCCTACTCGTGGCCCGCCGCGACCCGTTCCCGCGCAAGACCCTGAACATCGGGGTGATGGTCGTGGCCTTTGTCGCCGTGTGGTCCTTCTTTCCAGAAAGCCCGGGCCTCAAGCGGATCGCCTCCCTGCGGGAACTCGAGGACGTGGGCAAGGACCCCAGCGTCGGCTACCGCTTCCAGGCCTGGGGCTACATCGTCGAGACGTGGAACCGCGGCTTGTGGCTAGGGCATGGCGTGGGCGTGATCGAGTTCAAGGAGGGCATCCAGCCTCACAGCCTGCTCCTCGACATCCTGTACTCGGGCGGACTGCTGGGGGTCCTGTCGTATCTGGTCATGGTCGTTGCGTTCGTGGCCGCTTGGTGGCGACGCCCGCGGCTTCCGGCCCACGACCCGCGGGAATGGGCCTCGCTCCCCGCATTCGTCCTCGCGGCGTATGGGGCCATCGCATCGTCCACCGCGTACGAGATCTCGAGCGCCCGCGTCCCGTTTTTCTGGTTCGCGGTCTGCCTGGCCGCTATCGGAGCGATGCGGCGCGAGCCCGTCGCGCAGTCCTCGCCAGCGCCGTCGCCTGGACCCGCCCCTTCCCTGGCCGTCGTCCATCCCTCCATGGGTCACCGTCATGAGAATCCTTTGGATCAACCACTATGCCGTCCCTGAGCGGGCGGCCGCCGGCACGCGGCACGCCGTGCTCGCCCGCTTTCTCGGCGACCTCGGGCACGAGGTCACGGTCGTGGCGTCCTCCCTGCCCGACGGCCGCCGCCCAACGGTGGACCTGCCCACCGGGGCCTCGCACCGCGACGTGATCGAGGGTGGCGTTCGATTCCGATACGTCCGCACCTCCCCCTACGCCTCGCTCCCGGGCCGCCTGCGCAGCATGATTGAGTTCCGGTCGGGGGTCCTGCGCTGTTCCTGGGACGATCCGCGGCCCGACGTGGTCATCGGTTCGAGCGTGCACCTGCACGCGGCGGACGCGGGCCGGCGGCTCGCGCGGCGTCTGGGCGTCCCCTTCGTGTTCGAGGTTCGCGACCTGTGGCCTGACACGCTCGTGGACATCGGGGCCGTCTCGCGCCTCCACCCAATCTATATGTATTTGAAATATTTGGAGTTGCGCCTGTATCGCGATGCATCGGCGGTGATCACGCTCCTGCCGGGGATGGCGGCGTACCTCATGGCACACGGCATCCCCGAGGACCGCATCTGGTACGTTCCCAACGGGGTGGACCCGGACCTCTTTCCGGAATCCCCGCCTCCTCCATCCGACAGCCTCTTCACGGTGTCCTACTTCGGCGCTCACGGCCCGGCCAACGGGCTCGAGACCGTCATCCGCGCCGCGGCCATCCTGCGCTCGCGGGGCGCCCCGGTTCGCTTCCGCCTGGTCGGGGACGGCAACCGCAAGCCTGCCCTGCGCGACCTCGCCACGTCCTTGGGACTTGACAACGTCGCCTTCCTGGACCCGGTCCCCAAACGGGACCTCGCCCCCCTGGCCGCGGAGTCCCACGCCTTCGTGTTCCACCTGCGCGACATGGCGGTCCTGCGCAAGTACGGCATCAGCGCGAACAAACTGTTCGACTACCTGCTGGCCGGGCGGCCGGTCGTGTTCGCCTGCGCCTCCGCGAACGACCCCGTGGCCCAGGCGGGCGCGGGTCCGAGCGTCCCACCGGAAGACCCCGAGGCCCTGGCCGGCGCGATCCAGCGCCTGATGGAGGCACCCGAGTCGGAGCGGGCGGCGATGGGCCGGCGGGGACGCGCGTTTGTCCGCGAGTTCCACGACATGCGCCGCCTCGCCCGCGGGCTGGCGGACCGGATTGGAACCCTCCCTCGGAGGCCGTAGCCTTGCCCTGGCACGCAAGGCTCGCTAGGATCAGGCCATGGCCCCGGTGAAACCCGAAGAGACGGCCCGCGTCCTCTCGCGGCGTTACGCAAGTGGGGCGCAGCGCGAGGACCTGAGGCGGGAGGCGCTGCTCGCCCAGGTGAGGGCCGCGGTGCCCGAGGCCGCCAGGGAGTTTGGGGCCACGCGGGTCTTTCTTTTCGGCTCGCTCGCGTGGGGATCGATGCATGCCCACAGCGATGTGGACCTCGGGGTCGAGGGGGTCCTGGAAAAGGACGTGGACGGGTTCGCGGCGTACCTCTTGTGGAGGGTGGACGCGGACGTCCAGGTCATTGCTCTCGAGCGCGCTCCCGCACGCCTGCGTGAGCGCATCCTGCGCGATGGGGTCCTCCTCTACGAGGCGGGCACCGAGGGCGACCTGGGCGCGGAAGGCCGCCAAGAGGTCGGCGGATGACTGCCTTGGAGATGAGCGAGGCCCTCATCCGGCGGCTTATGGCCGACTTGCGCGCGGACCTCGAGATGTGCGAGGAGATTGCGGCACGCCTCGGTACGACCTGTGGTCCGCTCGAGGATTCGCTCGCGGACGTGGGGGCACGCGCCCTCGTGGCCCTTGAACTACACCGCTACTACACGGCCCTCGAGGGGGCCTTTGAGCGGGTCGCGCGCTACCTGGACGGGCACGTGCCGACCAGGGAAGGCTGGCACCGGGAACTGCTCCGGCAGGTCTCGCTCCCACTGCCCGGCGTGCGGGAGGCGCTTGTCCCCCAGGAGGTCGCGGCGGAGCTCTCGCACCTTCTGTCCTTTCGCCTCTTCTTCCGGCACGCGTATGCGGTGGAACTCGACTGGTCCCGCTTGATCGAGCACCGCGAGCGGGCCCGGCGGCTCCACCCGGAGGTGAAGGTCGGGCTCGGGCGGCTCATCGAGCATCTCGAGAGCACGCTCGATGTCCTCGACGGTCGCCCCCTTCAGTGACCGACCGCGCCGGGCCTTCAAGGACGCTCCCTTGCAAGGAGCCGCATCGCGTTCCCGCCGAGGACCATCGAGCGCTCTGCCGGGGCCAGGCCCAGGGCCTCGATGACCGCAAGGAAGGAGGCGGGGTGGTTCAGGTTGTGGTCGCTTCCGAAGACGAGGCGCTCCGGTCCCACGAGGTCGAGGGCCTGCCCGACCAGCCAGTACTCCCGGATGCTCTCGGTGCCGAGAAAGGCGTTCGACAGGCCGCGCTCGCAAATCGCCTGGGCCGCGCCCAGGACCAGGGCCGGGGCGTCGCCGCCCATGTGCGAGAGGATGAACGGGAGGTCCGGGTGACGCTCGGCGGCCTCGAGGGCCAGGCCGTATCCCGCGACCTCCTGCCACCGCCCGCAGTGGACCACCACCGGGAGGCGATGGCGCTCGGCCAGGCCAAGAAAGGGGGTGTACGCCGCGTCCGTGATGGGGAGACGGTTGAAGGACGGGTGCATCTTCAGGGCGTGGATTCGCGATAGGTTTTCAGAGAGAAAGTCTATCAAAGAATCATCTCCGGGTCGGACCCACGCGGCGAAGAACAGGGCCGGGGCAGCGCCGGGTGTATCCTGGTGCCGTATGACCTCGTGGAGGAGCCCCTCGTTGTCCCCAGCGTCCGTGGGCATGACCAGGGCCCCGGTGATGCCGCAGGAGCGCAAGACCTGGGCCACGTCGGAGAGGTCGCTTGCGCGGCCCGCGAAGTCCTGGGTGAGCCAGCGCCCTACGTGGACGTGGGCATCGAAGACCTGGAAGGGGTCGGGCCCGCTCAAGGGTCCTTCCTCCGCGGCCTGCGCCCGAGGGGCAGCCCGGCCAGCGCGAGCCACCACGGCACGCCCCCTGAAGTCGCCCCGGCCGAGCACCCGCCCCCGCTCGGGGTGGGAGCGCCCGTGTCCGCTGGTGGCGTGTCCATCGTCCCGGGGTCCCCGGGTCCGAGGTCCTGGACGCCGGGGTCCCCGGCCGGCACGTCCATCGAGGCGGGGCCTGTGTCCTTGGGCTGCTCGTCCGCCGCCACCGGTCGCACTCGCACCTCGAAGGCGTCCTTCAGGAATCCGGACGACCCGTCCGGGTTGCTCGCGAACAGGGTGTACCACCCGGGCGCGAGGCCCTCTGGCACGACCGCGGTCGCGAGCCCCTCCCCGACCACCTGGATCGCGGCCAGGAGGGTCCCGCCGAGCCGCAAGGTCAGGCCCGGCTGGAAGCCGTGGCCCGCCACCGTGATCGGCGTTTCCTCGTCCTCGTACCCGAAGGACGGCGAGACCTCGAGGACCACCACGCCGGATGGCTCCGGCACGCAGGCGCCCGCCTGGCAGACCTCGCCAGTCCCGCACTCCCCGCACGACCCCCCGCACCCGTCGTCGCCGCATTCCTTCCCCGAGCAGTCGGGGATGCAGTCCGACACGCACAGCCCGCCCGCGCAGTGCTTCCCCGCCGGGCACGTCCCGCACGACCCCCCGCACCCGTCGTCGCCGCACTCTTTCCCGGCGCAGTCGGGCACGCAGTCCGACACGCACAGCCCGCCCGCGCAGTGCTTCCCCGCCGGGCACGTCCCGCACGACCCGCCGCACCCGTCGTCGCCGCACTGTTTCCCGGCGCAATTCGGGACGCACCCCCCTGCGGTCTCGACCTTGACGCGCACGACCGCGTCGCCGGTCACCCCGAGGTTCTCCGCATAGGACCAGGTCTTCGCCCCGGAGCAACCCGAGGTCACGTGATGGATCACGTTGACCTTGGGCGTGATCGCGTGGTCCCCCAGGACTCCGATCTTCTGGCAGCCACAGGCGCCAAACTCGGGCACCTTCATGCACTGAAGCGACCCCCATTCCTCCGACAAGTCCTGCGGCGCCTGGTAGAACCGCAGCACCACCCACAGGTTGCCCGAGGTCATCAGGGGAGGGTGGTTCGCGGGGTCGCTCCAGTCGAAGTCAATCTGCACCCCGACTCCGCCCTGGATGGGCAACCCAGTGGCCCCCGTGTTCGGGTCGTAGAGGTCTTCGGTGCTCACGGACCAGTCGGGCTCTCCCTTGAACGGGGCTGGACCTGCGGACTCATCGAAGTAGAACTCGATCCGCAGGTGGGACTTGAGGCCCGGGGCGTTGGGCGGCGCGGCGAAGAGCATCTGAAGCCCGAGCACCTTGACCGGGAAGGACCCTGGCGGCAACTGAAAGATCAGGCCGTACGCCTCGTCCTGGGCGAAGCCGGGCTGGACTGGCAGCGACTGGCCCTGGACCTGGCCCACTGCCACGAACAGGTCCGAGGAGAACTCGTCGTGCTTGAGGACCTTGATGTCCGCGAATGACGGCGAGGCCAGAAGCAAGATCGTCGCAACGGGCCAGAGAGCATGGCGGCTCATGTCGCGAGTCCTCCGCTCGTGTCGCGCCGCATTCTACCACCTTGCGCGACCACGCAGGACGGGGCGTCACCTATCCTTGCGTCAGCACCGTGGCCGGGTCCGTGCGGGCCGCGGCCCTGGCCGGGACGTAGGCCCCGACCACGGCGAACAGGACCGCGCACCCGAGACCCGCAAGCACCACCCACGGCGAAAACACGAAGAGGTCGGACGGGCTTCCGGGGATGCGCCCGAGCACCGAGCCCGCCAGCAGATTCACGACGGTCGCGGTCGCGTATCCCGCCACGAGCCCGGCACCACCGCCCACGAGACCGAGCCAGGCGGCCTCGGCCAGGATCAGGCCGCGGATGTCCCACAAGGTGGCCCCGACCGCCCGATAGACCGCGATCTCCGTCCGCCTCTCTGTCACGAGCATCAAAAATGTGTGCGTGATGTTGATGGCGGAGATGCCAAGGATCACAAGGCTGATCAGGGCGAAGACCGCGGTCAGGATGGCAAGGACGTTCGCTGCCTTGCGGCCCTCCTCGCTGCGCGGTGACAGCGTGAGGCCGAGCACGCGCGCGTCCTCCACAAGGGACGGCACGTCCTCGTTGCGCTCCGTCACCACCACCACACTCGTGAAGTCGGATGCCTCGTCCTGTCCACGCAGGGCCGCGTTGGCCCGGACCACGTACGGAAGCGGCATCGTCACCCCGAACTCCATCGCCTTGGGCGAGAATCCCACCACCCGGGCGCGCCGTACCACCCGTTTCTCCACGCGCTCGTCCTCGACAAAGAACGACTCCCCGAACAGCATGGCGAACCGAACCCCGAGCATGACCTCGAGGCCGGCCAGACGCCGAAGCCCGAGGGCGGTCGCTGCGACGCTGTTGTAAACCTCCAGCAAGAAGGGCGAAAGGATCACGGGGATTGGGGACACACAGTGGCCCTCTCGGGCCAGGACGCCCGGTGTGGCGCAGTAGGTCCCCTCCGGGCACGGGACCCCCGGCCTCCCCACGACCTCACCGCGCAGGACCGCCCAGTCCTCGCTGAACTGGTCGCGCGCGCTCCGCAACCGGCAAGCGAGTCTGCGACAGACCCGCACGCCCCCCGAGGACCCGCAGACCTCTCCGGGCCGGCAGTCCTCGTCCCCCTGGCAGGCCTGAAGGCACTCCCCCTCTGCGCAGGCCCACCCCTTCCGACATCCGGCCTCCTCGGTGCAAGAGGTCCGACACGACCCCTCGCGGCAGGTCTCGCCCGTCGGACAGTCCTGGTCGGACCCGCAACCCAAGGCGTCCCCCAAGTCCTGGAAGGCGTCGTAGTAAACCGGCCGCCGGCAACCGCCCTCCTCGTCGCAGCCGTCTGGCCCGAGGACCTCGCGCTCGGCCGCGCGCAGTTCCTCGCGGATCAGGTCCGCCGGCAGCCCATCGAAGAAAGCCTCGAGATTCGCCTGGTACCCGAGCACGTCCCGCCCGCCCCACAACTTCGCCTGGAACTTGGAGCGCTGCTTCGGGAACACGGCCCGGACCCCCGGAAGCGACCGAAGGGCGTCCAGGGTCGCCTGGTCCAGCCGGGCCGGGACCTCGATGCCGAGCCCCATCAGGCGCACGACCTCGCGCTGGAACTCGACCTGGTTCACCGGGTACAGACGGTTGATGACCCGCTCGCGGATCCCAGTCGAGAGGGCGAGGAAAAAGGACAGGGTCGCGGTCCCGACCACGAGCCCGACCGCGGAGAACAACAAGTGGCGACGACTCCGCGTCAGGTTTCGCCGCACGATGGTCAGGCCCGCAGAAACCGTCATCCCTCACGCACCCCGCTCATCGGGTTACCCCACCCGTTCAAGGGTTCCCACTTTGTCATGGACCCTTTGCCCATAGACCATTTCCCGGAATCGCCCCGCGCCTGCGGCGCATGGCAACGCGGCCTCGGGCCTCCACACTCGAAATCCGAAATTCGCAGTTCAAAATCCCATCGCCCCCACATCGGGCCGCATCATGCCAAAACCTTGCCGCGTGCCAGCACGACCTGGCGACCCGCGGCCTGGGCCACCCCTGCGGAGTGGGTGGCGACCACAATGGTGGTCCCGTCTCGCTGATTCAGTTCCCGGAAGATGGCGATGACCACGGCGCCCGTGGCCTCGTCCAGGTTCCCCGTGGGCTCGTCGCAGAGGAGGAGGCGCGGCCGGTTGAGGATCGCGCGCGCGATGGCCACCCTCTGGCGCTCGCCTGCGGAGAGACGGGTCGGACGGACCCCGGCATGGTCACGCAGGCCTACGCGATCGAGCGCCTCCATGGCCCTCTCCACGGCCCCCGCGTCCAGTCCTGGCCTGCCGAAGAAGGCTGGCAGGGTGACGTTCTCGAGCACGGTCAAATGGGGCAACAGATGAAACGCCTGAAACACGAACCCGATCCCGCGGTTGCGCAGGGCGGAGACCTCTGCGTCGCGAAGGCGCGCGAGGTCCCGTCCATCTAGCATCACCCGGCCCGAGTAGTCTCGGTCCAGCCCGCCGAGGATGTTCAGTAGGGTCGTCTTGCCGGACCCGGAGCGCCCTGTGACAGCCACGAACTGCCCCGGCTCGATGGACAAAGAGACACCGTCGAGGGCCACCACCTCTCGCGCCCGATCCCGATAGACCTTGCGAAGCCCCTCCACCTCGACGGTCATCGGAGCAAGACCTCCAGCGTCAGCAGGAGGCGGCCTACCTCGAATGTCAAGACCGCCGTGATACTCCGGACCGAGCGGGCCACATGTCCCAAAAACTCTAGTTGGCCCCCGCCAATGGCGTCCAGGAGGGCCCCCGGATCCACGCTCACGTAGAGAAGCCTTGTCGGGTCCGAGACCGCGGTGAGCCAATCCGCGGCCTGGCCCAAGATGGCAGGCCGCCCCGCCTCGGAGCCGAGAACCAGGTGTTCCCCCACGGCCTGAACCTTGGCCGTGACCCCGAGCGGGCCTGACCACACCGCCGGCCCTGACCCCAAGGTCTCTTGAGGCACGAGCCCTGGGATGTCTCGCATGGCCTGCTCCGCGTCCTCCCGCGTACGAAACCGCGCGGTCAGCACCCAGTGCAGGCGGCGCACTGCCTCGGCCATGGTGCCGGGCAGAGGCACCGACGCACCCCGACGCGCCAGCACGTGGAGCACTGCCTCGCCGGTCCAGCGCGACCAAGGGCCCTGGGTCCGGCCGAGGGTCCCTTGTATCACGGCTCCGACTACCTCCTGGGGGAGCGCGAGGTGGGCCCACGCGGCGTGCGCTTGTGTCAGTGACATCATGGGCTTGCTGCGCTCGGCTCGGGGGCCGGTGGCCCCGGCCGCGATCCGCACCCGGATGCCCTCGTCGTCCACGGCCAGGACCCACCGGACATCCTGGAGGAGGGCCAGGGTGACGTTCACGCCTGGCTGGCGCACCGGGAGGCCGAGGGCCTCAGCGGTCGTCACCAAAAACGGGTTGCGGACCAGGCCTGCGGCTAGGAACCTCGTGGCTCCGAGTTCCTCGATGACGGGTTGCGGGTCCCATCCGCCGCGCGTCATGGGCGCCGTGCACCGGGCCTGGGCCCCCATGCACGCGAGCGCGAGGCCAGGCTCGGCCCATAGGACAGCCTGGAGGTCCTCGCGCCGCACGTGGCGGAAGGTCTCGCGGCCACCGGGTCCCTCGCCCTCCCGTAAGAACCCGAGCCTGGCCAGACGCAGCCGCAAGCGACGCAGCGCGAGCGCCTCGTTGCGGCTCGGCAAGACGACGAGGACCGCGTTGTCCCACATGGCCATCGCCGCGTTCCGCCGTGGGTCTAGTCCGTTGTCCCGCGTGCATGCCTCGTCTGCGAGACACACCCCCACCACGGAGCGCACCAGGTCCACGACCCCTGCGGCCTCGGGGATGCGGTCAAGGACCGGGGTGAGGGACTCGCGCACGCGATTCACAGAAGCGAGGACCACCACGGCCCCGGCGTCCTGCGGCAGCATCGCCGCCGGTTCCGGCGCGGCCTGCGCGCATGCAACAGCCAGCAGGCTCGTCGCTACGACCCACCATGGACGAGGGGTCTCCATGGAGGGGAACCGTAGAGGAAACCTGCAAAGGGGTCAAACGATGGTTGCCGCGTTGGGCTCGCATCGGGAATAATCATCTTGCTTATCCGGTTTGGACGACGGCCTCGGCTCGCCGAGGCCGGAGGCCACGGGTTCCAGGAAGGAGGTGAGTGATGCGGAGACCGCTTCGCCTTGCCGCGGCGAGCCTCTTCGGAGTCGCGCTCGCCGCTGTGCTCTTTTGTCGCACCGGAGACACGCCAGCCAAGCCGGGTGAGGGCGGGCGCATCTGGACCGAAGGGGATTCTGCGGCTGCGCCGGCACTCCCTGCGGGCTTCAACCCTCAGGCGAGTTTCGCAGACCTGGTCGAGAAGGCCAAGCCCGCAGTGGTCAACATCTACACGACGACCGTCATCCAAGGCCGCAAGTTCTTCGGTCGCGGTCGGCCATCCCCGTTTCACGACTTCTTCGGCGACGAGTTCTTCCGCCGCTTTTTCGGGGATGAGTTCGAGATCCCGCCCCAGAAGAGGAACTCCCTGGGGTCTGGCTTCATCGTGACAGAGGACGGCTACATCTTGACTAACAACCACGTCGTGGCCGGTGCGACCGAGATCGCCGTGAAACTGGAGTCTGGCAAGGAGTACAAGGCCAAGGTGGTCGGGCGCGACGAGCGGTACGACCTTGCGCTCCTGAAGATCGAGGCGAAGGAACGCCTGCCGATCGTTCTTTTTGGGGACTCGGACCGGCTGCGGGTAGGGGACTGGGTGGTGGCCATCGGCAACCCCTTCGGGCTCTCGCACACCGTGACTGCCGGGATTGTATCGGCCAAGGACCGCGTGATCGGGGCCGGACCCTTTGATGACTTTATCCAGACGGATGCCTCGATCAATCCGGGGAACTCGGGGGGGCCCCTCTTTGATACGCGGGGGCTCGTGGTCGGGATCAACACGGCCATCCACGCGGCGGGCCAGGGGATCGGGTTCGCCGTCCCGATCAACATGGCCAAGCGATTCATCGAGGACGTGCTGACCAAGGGGCGGGTGTCGCACGGCTGGCTCGGTGTCGGCATCCAGGACCTGACCCCGGACCTGGCTGCGGGTCTTGGGCTATCCACCACGAGCGGCGTCGTGGTGTCCCAGGTCTTCCCGGATAGCCCGGCGGAAAAGGCAGGCTTCCAGCGGGGGGACGTGATCGTCCGGTTCCAGGACCGCAAGGTCGAGCACGCGAGCGACCTGACACGCATGGTCGGGACAACGCCCCCGGGGACTGAGGTCAAGGTCCAGGTCCTGCGCGAAGGCCGAGAGCAAACGCTGACGGCGCGGATCGGGGAGCGCCCGGAGGAGGGCGAGGTGGCCAGAGGCGGGGAGGGGGACGCAAGGCCGTCCGAGGTTCAGGGCCTTCTGGGGCTTGATGTCGCGGCCTTGCCTCCCGAGGACGCGCAAAGACTCGGCGTGAAGCCAGGGCAAGGGGTCCTCGTGCGCGGGGTGGACGAGGATGGGCCTGCCGCGGGTGCCGGGATCCGGCCTGGGGACGTGATCCTCGAGGTCAACCGCGCGCCAGTCACCTCCCCAGAGGGGTTTGCGAGGGCCGTGGCCAGGGTCCAGTCGGGGGACTCGGTCCTCTTGCTCTTGGTCCGCGGTCCCAACTACTTCTATGCGGTGGTCCGCAAGCCTTGACATGGGGCCAGGGTCGAGCTGGCTTTCTCGTGAAGGGCGGGACATGGTAGGATGATGCGCGCTTCCGCGAGGGAGTGGGGATAGGCCTGGTGGCGGCAGCCGACGAGTTCGGTCAGCGGGAGAGACCTTGAGCGACGACGAGGGACTCCTGGACAGCGAGGAGCAAGAGGAAGGGGAGGGCGACGCGGCCCGTCCATTGGTCCCGGCCCGTGCCCGCGAGGCCGAGACCCATGTGGACCTCCTCTATCGTTACATGCGAGAGGTCCAGCGCTATCCCCTTCTGACCCCCGAGGAGGAGAGGCGACTGACCCTGGAGTACGCGAGGACCAAGGACCCGGCCATCGCCTATCGCCTGGTCAGCGCGAACCTGCGTCTCGTCGTCAAGATCGCGTTCGAGTACCGCACCTTTACCCATCAGGTTCTGGACCTGATCCAGGAAGGGAACATGGGACTCATCCAGGCGGTGAAGCACTTTGACCCCTTGCGCGGGGTGCGGCTGTCCCACTACGCCCAGTACTGGATTCGTTCGTATATCATTTATTATTTATTGAACAATCATCGTATCGTCAAACTAGGGACCACGCAGGCCCAGCGGAAGGTCTTTTTCAATCTGAGACGAGAGCGCCAGCGCCTCTTGGCCATGGGTTTCGACCCCACACCAAGGCTCATTGCAGCAAATCTCTCGGTACCCGAGAGCACGGTGACCGAGATGATGGAGCGGATGGGTTCGCCGGACCTCTATCTCGAGGCCCCTCTTGACGCGGACGGGTCCCGGACTTTGATGGGAACCCTTGCCGGGGGCTCCGACCCCGTAGAGGAGACCGCAGCGGCTGAAGTGGGCCAACGGCTCCGCCAGAAGATTGAAGAGTTCGGCCGGTCGCTCACCAACGAGCGAGACCGCTATATCTGGGAGCACCGATTGATGAGCGAGGAGCCGGTCACCCTTCAAGAGATCGGCGAGAGGTACGGGGTCAGCCGGGAGCGTGCCCGGCAACTGGAGGAACGCATCAAAAAGAACTTCAAGGATTTTCTGAAACGCGAACTCGGCGACGACTACGTGGAGACCGAGGTCTTGCGCCGCTGACGATTGGGCGGCCCGAAAACGATCCCGCCGACCTCTCCCTGTGCCCGTCCACGTCTAACGACCGGTCACATCCACGGTGGCAGTGCTCCCCAGACGCGGGTTCGCTTCTCCGAGGCTTCGCGTGTGCGGCTCCATGAAGGGCTAGGACTAACGCGGAACGGCTCGCGTCTTTTCACGATAGATCCGGTGTGGAAGACCGTTCACGGTTCAGGCCGTACCCTGTCCTCGTCGCGTTCGTCGCGTTCCTGCTGGGGGTCCTCGCCGCGGGATGTCTGGGAGGCGCCCACGTGGTCCTTGTGGCTCTGGGGATTGCCTGCCTCGCCGCGGGCGTCACCCGCGTCCGCGGCGCACGCGTCCCCCGTTGGGCGTGGCCCTCGGCCATCCTGTTCGCGCTCGGGGCAGCCCGGCTCGAGGTGGTGACGCTTACGTCTAGAGGGCCGGACTGGCCCGTCGAGGTCCTTCGCGCGGACCCTGGGAGGGTCTCTGCCGAGGTCCGCATTGAGCGGGTGATCCGGCGCGACCGCCGGGCCACCACTGCTCAAGTCCAAATCCTCGCGTTTCTGTCGGATGGACGTCGCGTGCCGGCGCAACCGGGAACGCGGGCTGTGCTCTCGGGACCTGGAGTCCTTCCTGTGGTGCAAGACGGGCTGTACGCGGTCCGTGCCAGATTTCGCCCCCCGCGTTCGCCACCAGACCGATTGGACCCTCAATGGCCGCATCCCCCGCCTCAACCGACCTTGAGCGTGCCGGACCATGCGGCGGTGGTCGCGCTCTTCGGGCCGGGCTTGCCGCGGCCATCGCTGCTCGACGCGTGGCGGCATCGGTGCGCGGTCCGGATCCTCGATGCTTTGGAGGGAGACCCGGGGGACTTCGCGGTGGCTGTCACCCTCGGAGAGGGGAGGGGAGTGGACCCTGCGCTCCGGCTGGCCCTGTCACGACTCGGGACCGCTCACATCCTGGCGGTCTCCGGGCTGCACGTGGCCATCGCCGCGGCCCTGGCCGGTCTGCTCCTCGTGCGCCTGAGTGCGCCGCTGGTCGTCCGCGTCTTCCCGGCGGCGAACCTCGCGGCCATGGGGCTTTTGGTCGCGTCGCTGGCGGCGGTCGGGGTCGCAGCCCTGGCCGGCGCAACACCGTCCGCGACGCGGGCTGCGGCCATGTGCGGGCTCGCGACCGCGTCCCGTCTGCTGCGCAGAGGCCCGAGGCTCGAGGCCTGCGCGGCCCTGGCAGGCCTGTGTAACCTCGTCCTGGCACCGCGCGATGCCTTCTCCCTGTCCTTCCTCCTCTCGTACGCGGCCGTGCTCGGAATTGCAGTCCTGCACCGTCCGCTGGCCCAGGCCTGGATGCCGAGTCGTCTGCGAGAGAACCGGGTCATGCGGGTGGCGGTCCAGGGGCTTTGTGTCTCTGTGGCGGCCTCGCTGGCCACGGGACCCATCACCCTCGCTGCGTTCGGGACACTCGGCCTCGCAGCCCCACTCGCGAACCTTGTCATCGTGCCCCTGCTCGGGTTCGCGGTCATGCCCTTGGCCATTGCGACGCTCGTGGCAGCCGCTGTACCGGGTCCCTTCTTGGGCCTTGTGGCGAGCGTGGTCCAGCCCGCATTCCAGGTCTTCCTGGAAAGCCAGAGGGCCATGGCTTCCTGGCTTCCAGGGACCGACACGGTCCCGGTGCCGCTGGTCCTCGGCGCGACGTGCAGCCTCCTGGTCGCGGCCCTCGCATGGGCCGTCGGGGCCACCCCCCGCGCCTGCGCCTGTGCGGGGCTCCTGGTATCCCTGGCCTGCCTGCTCCCCGCGATGCCTCGTCTTCTCTCTTTCCGGAGTACGCCTTCCATCACCTTCCTGGACGTGGGCAAGGGGGACGCCATCCTCATCCGTTGCCCCACCGGGCGACGCTACCTCGTGGACACCGGAGAGGCCCGGGCCTTGCCAAGGCTCCTGCGCGGCCTGACCGCGAGGGGGGTCTTTGTGCTAGACGGCGTGCTCCTCACGCACGGAGACGAGGACCACGTCGGTGCCCTCCCTGGCCTCGCGCAAGCCGTGCGGGTGCGGTGGGCTTCCGCGCCATGCCCAGAGGCGATGCACCCCCCGCTCGCCACGATGCTCGCGTCCCTGGCCGAACGCGGCACGAAAGTCACCTGCCTAGGCCTCGGCCTTCAGGCATTGCCGGACTGCGGGGTGGACGCGCCGGTCCTATGGCCTCCCGTGCTGGCACCAGTCCGTGGGAATGCCGCCTCCCTGGTGGTCCGCCTGGAGTCGCCCGGCGGGTCTGTCCTGCTGACCGGAGACCTCGAGGCCCCACAAGAGATGCTTCTTGCTGCTTGGGCCACCCAAATCCTGCGAGCGGACGTCCTCAAACTCGGCCACCACGGGTCAGCCGGGTCGTCATCCGAGATCTTTCTCCAGGCGGTCCGGCCATCGCTCGCCATCGTCTCCGGGCACGCGAGCAGGACGCGCCGCATGGTGCCGGGCGAGACCCTCCAGCGGGTGGCCGAAGTGGGTGCCCTGCTCCGCGCGACCGAGGAGCACGGCGACCTAACACTTCTTCTGAAAAAGGATGGGATCCTGGTCCTGTCAAAGGAAAGCCCGCCTTTCTCCCCCTACTGATCGCAAAGGCAAGCGAGGTCCCCGTGTTTCAGAGGGGGACCCTGTCCGTATAATCCATTGGAATATCGCCGGAACCTCTGAAAGCCTCGCTCGCGGAAAACCGGGATCGTCGTACCGGTTCTAACAGATGTCAAGTAAAATGCCAACTATCGGAGATTCAAGGCTAAATCGAGAGTTGCAAAAAAATGACCTTGGTCGAATGGGGCGGAGTGATAAAAGAGAGGGTACCTTTGATCGAGAAAAAGGGGTCACGATGTCACAGCAGACCCTCGTGGACGGGATCTTCGGGTTTGCCGAGGTCACGCTCGACAAGGCCGGGCGGTTCGTGATCCCGGTCGAGTTCTTCGAGCGGCTCAAAGGGCGAGAGCCCATGCGCATGCTCGTGGACCCGCAAGACCGGTGCCTGGAGCTGCGCACCGAGGCCCGGTTCCAGGACCTCGTCGCCCGGCTAACCCGGCTGGCGCCCACGCTCCCGCCCGAGGTGGTCTTTGTGATGATGACCGAGTACCTCGGCTACTCGTTGCAGGTCCAGATAGACAGTGCCTACCGCCTGACGATACCCAAACGTTTCCGCGAGTTTTTGGGCGAGGAGGAACTGGTGTTGATCGGGGCGGGCGAGGCCCTCCAGATCTGGGCGCGCTCCACCTTCCGTGCTGGCCAGAAGGAGCGCAGAAGGGTCCTCGCGGAGAACGCGGCGGCCCTGACCCACGCGATCCTCGGTGTGACGCCGGAAGGGGGGCCTTTGGCCGGCGGGACTCTGGACATGCGGATGGTGGAGTAATGGGGGCGAGGCGAATCGCGGCCCAAAGGGACGTCGCGGGATCGGGAGAAGATGTCCCGCAACGGGGAGCTCAAGGAGCATGACCGCCACGCGAGCGTGATGCTCGCAGAGGTGACGGATGCGCTCGGGGACCTTGACGAAGGGGTGATCGTGGACGGGACGGTCGGCATGGGGGGACATGCCGAGGCCTTGTTGCTTCGGACCGGGCCGGGCGTTCGCCTGTTGGCCATGGACCGCGACAAAGAGGCCCTTCAGGCAGCGAGGCAGAGACTCGCCCCCTTCGCAAAGCGGGTCCGTTTCTTTCACTGCGGCTACGAAGAGACCGCGAAGGTCTTGCGCGAGGCCGGAGAGAGGGTTGCGCACCGGGTCCTTTTGGACCTCGGGCTGTCGTCGGCCCAGCTGGATTCGGATCGGGGGTTCTCGGTGCAGAGGGATGGCCTTCTCGACATGCGCTTTGATTCGACGGGACCGGATGAGACCGCGGCGAACCTCTTGCGGCGGGTGAGCGAGGCGGACCTCGCAAGGAGTCTCGCGCAAATCGGACAGGTCCCTGCCGCGCGAAGGCTCGCCCGCGTGTTGAAGGAGCGGGCTCGGCAGGGTCGGATGCGGACCATGGGTGAGTTCCGGGCGGCCTGCCACGAGGTCTTGGGTCCCCGCATTCGGCGCATGGACAGCGCGATTCTGCCCGCGATGGTCTTGCGCATCCTCGTCAACCACGAGTTGGAGCGGCTTGAGGCCTTCCTGGATGCCTTGCCGCAAGTGCTCGCGCCCGGCGGGAAGGTCGCGGTCCTGTGCTACCACAGCGGCGAAGACCGTCTCGTGAAGCGGGCCTTTCGGGCCCTAGCCGGTACGCGACGCTGGACCATCCTGTTTCCGAGGGGGCTTCAGGCAAGCGCGGCCGAGCTCCAAAAGAACCCGCGGGCCCGCGCGGCCAGGATGAGGGTGATCGAACGCGGACGAGAGGAGCCATGAGGATCCGGGTGACGAACAGCAGAAAGGCTGTCCTGATCGTGCTGGCCGCGGCCACGTTCGCAGCGGCTGGCGGCTACCACATGCTGGTGAATCGTCGTCCCTTCCTTCTGCGCCAGCAAATCTTCGTGGAGTTGTCGGCCCGCAACAAACTGATGGAGGAGCGGAGGGCCCTGGAGCGCAGGCTCGTGGAACTGAAGGCCTTGCCCAGGGTGACCCTGCGGGCCCGCGAACTGCTCGGGTTGAGGCCCCCAAGCCCGGACGAGACGATCCACCGTGAGGAGGCACGGCGATGATGGCGTTCCTAGAACGGTGCGTGCGTCAGCAGGTGCACTGGACGGGGCTCCCGGCGGCGATTCTTGTGGCCGGTGTGCTCCTGATGGCAGCGCCGGGGTGCTCGGGGCCCGGGCCATCCCAGGACGCGGCCGCCAAGGCGGACTTCCATTATCGTCTGGCCAGAAACTATTACAACGATAGAAATATAGCGATGACTCAGCGCGAGCTCCACACCGCGCTCACGCTCGACCCCACCCACGCGGAGGCGCACCATTTGAAGGGCTTCGTCCTGATGGGACTCCAGAACTACGACGGTGCCGCAGCGGAGTTCCGCGAGACCCTTCGGCTCAAGCCCGACCACTTCGAGGCCCGCAACAACCTCGGTGCGACCCTGATTGCACAGGGGAGGTTCGACGAGGCCATCCAGGTCTTGACCCCATTGGTCGAGGAACCCCTGTACCCGACGCCGGCCATCGCCCACTACAACCTAGGCTGGGCCTACTTCCAGATCGGCGACCGCGGAACCGCGCGGCGCCACCTCGAGATGGCGCTGTTCCTGTCGCCAGGGATGTGCAAGGCCGCAAACGCCCTGGGGCTGGTCCTCCAGGAGATCGGAGACTCCAAGGGGGCGCGCTCGGCGTTCGAGAAGGCCGTGAAACAGTGCCCGAGGTTCGCCGAGCCATACTACCACCTGGGCGTGATGCTCCAGAAGGCGGACGACCACGCTTCGGCCCAGGCGATGTTCGCGCGGTGCGCGGAACTCGCCCCGGAGACGAACGTGGGACGGCGGTGCGAGGCGAGGCGTAAGTAGGGCACGGCAGAAGGGGCAGGGGCCCCTCCTGCGACTTGGAGAGAGGTTCGTGACGATGTTGGCCTCGTGGTGGGCTCGGTTGCGGAGGCGGCTTCACCGGGGCGAGCCGTCCTCCGAGTCCACGATACGGCGGATGACGCTCATTGTGGGCCTGGTGCTCGCCGGGCTTGTGGGAGTCGTGGCCCAGGCGGCGGTGTACCAGGTGCTGGACCACAAGGCCATCGTGCGCGAGGGCGCGGAGGCCATCCGTGGCCTCGTCACCCTCCGGGGACAGCGTGGCCGGATCCTGGACCGGACAGGGCGCGGGGTCTTGGCCGTCACGGTCCCGACGCGCTCCGCGGTCTTCCACGGGGCGCCCATGTATGTCAACCGCAGCGAGCTCGCGTATGCGCTGGCGAAGGCCCTGAACCTCCGGGCCGAGGACGTCCTGGCTCGGCTCCTGACCTCGCGGTCGTTCGCGCTCATCAAGAAGGGGCTGACGGAGGCGGAGGTCGCCACGCTCCAGAGGATGGACCTGCGCCATGTTCACCTGGTCACGGAGGAGTCGCGACTCTATCCCCTAGGGTCAATCCTGGGCCCGGTCCTGGGTACCGTGCTCGACGGCCGGGGAAACCGAGGCCTGGAGGCCTTCTACGACGAGGCCCTGCGCGGTCAGGCCGCGGACATCGCCGTGTTGCGAGACGCCCGCAGGCGCGGTGTGGTCGAGGAAATCCTCGATCACGAGAGGTCTCTGGATGGGGCGGACCTCGTGCTGAACATCCACCCGCAGATCCAGTTCGTCCTGGAATCGGAACTCGAGCTCAAGGTCGAGGAGGAGAAGGCCCTGGGCGGCATGGGCGTGGTCCTGGACCCCAGGACCTTCGAGGTCCTGGCCATGGCGAGTGTGCCATCGTTGGACCCGAACGCGCCCGGCGATGCCTGCGGGAAATACGAGGAACAAGAAAAGCAAGACGGGCGGGACAAGGAGTCCTCCCCAGACATCGGGCTCAATCCGTGCCGCAACAAGGTCGTGTCCTTTGTGTTCGAGCCGGGCAGCGTGGCGAAGGTCTTCGCGCTCGCCGCCGGGCTCGAGTCGGGGCGAATCGGGCTCGACACCCCGGTAGACGGTCACATGGGCTCTTGCACCGTGGGCCGGTTCGTGGTGACGGATGTCAAGAAGGTCGGGGTGGTGCCGGTGCGCGACGCGATCAAGTACTCGTCCAACTGCGCCATGTCCGAGGTGGGGCGGATGATCGGGGCCCAACATCTGCGCGAGACGCTTGCGCGCTTGGGGTTCGGGCAACAAACCGGCGTGGACCTGCCAGGGGAGGCCGCTGGCGTGTTGAGACCCGCCTCGCAGTGGAGAGGCACGGACGTCATGGTGGCGGCGTACGGGTATTCCTACTCGGTGACCCTGATGCAGGTCGCGACCGCGCTAACCGCGATTGTTGCGGACGGGGTCTTGCGGACTCCGAGGGTCGCGCGGGAGTTGAGGGGGCCTGACGGGAAGACGATTCGCACCCTCGAGGGGGGCGAGCCGGTCAGGGTCCTGTCGTCGAGAACGGCCGCGGCAGTCCGGGAGGCCATGACGGCCGTGGTCATGGAGGAGGGGGGGACCGGGGTTCGGGCGAGACCCACAGGCTACACAGCCGCAGGCAAGACCGGTACCGCACGCTTGAACGCCAAGACATATGCCCGGCCCGGCTCCTCGACGAAACCGCACATCATGTCGTTTGCCGGGTTCGCGCCCATCGAGAACCCGCGCCTTGTGGTCGTGGTTAGCGTGATCGCGCCGCAGGTGCATCCGTACGCGGGCCAGGTCGCGGCGCCTGTCTTCCGGGCGGTGGTCGAGCGCTCCCTGCCGCTTCTCGGAGTCCCTCCGAGTGAAGGGGCGGGAACCATGGAGGGGCGGAACCAGTGAGACTTTGTCGCGACATCCTGGCCGAGATCGGGACGGTTCAGGTGTCCGGTCTTGTCGAGGCTGTCGAGTTTACGTCGCTCGTGTCGGATTCGCGCCGGGTCGGCCCTGGCGCGCTCTTCGTCGCCATTCGCGGCGCGAGCGTGGATGGTCATCGCTTCGTCCCGGACGCGCTTCGCCTTGGGGCGGTCCTGGTCATTTGTGAGGAGCCGCCTGCGGGGTGTCCAGTCCCCTTCGTGCAGGTCCGAGACTCGCGGGCCGCGCTGGCGCGGCTCGAGGCGTGGGTACGCGGCGACCCGGCGAGCAACCTGTTGCTGGTTGGGGTGACGGGGACCGACGGAAAGACCTCCACCACGATGCTCGTCGAGGCCGGGCTGGCCGCATGCGGGATGCCGGTCGGCCTGATCGGCACCGTGTTCTATCGAATGCCGGGCCGGGAGGAGCGCGCGGCCATGACCACGCCAGACCCAGCACGCCTGCACGAGCTGTTCGCCCAGATGGTCGAGGCCGGGGTCCGGGCCGCGGTGATGGAGGTCTCGTCGCACGCTCTGGATCAGCGCCGAGTGGAGGGGGTTCCCTTCTCGGTGGCCGTGCTGACGAACCTGACACGCGACCACCTGGACTACCACCGAACACCCGAGGCCTATGCCGAGGCGAAGATGCGGCTGTTCACAGAGGTGCTGCCGGCCTCGCCGATGGCGAGGGGGGCAGTGGTCAATGCAGACGACCCGTTCGGGGGCGAGGTTCGTCGCCGCTGCCCGCTCGCGGTCTTGGGATTCTCGGCGCGGTCAGGGGGGGCCGAGGTCTTTCCGGTCAGGTCTCGTTGCACGCTAGAGGGGATCGAGGCCGATGTCGCGACCCCGTGGGGGCAGTTCGAGGTCCGTAGCCGCCTGATCGGGACGCACAACCTGATGAACCTCATGGCGGCGCTTGCGGTCGGGGGCATGGCCGGCGTTCCCCTGGAGCGGTTCGTGGAGGGGGTGTGTGCGGTGGACCGGATCCCGGGCAGGCTCGAGCGGGTGACAGGGCGTCGTCCTGTCCAGGTCTTCGTGGATTACGCGCACACGCCGAAGGCCATCGAGAACGTGCTACGGGCGCTTCGTCCCCTGGTGGGGGGAGCCCAGGTGACCATCGTCCTCGGCGCTGGTGGCGACCGGGATCGCGGAAAGAGACCCCTGATGGGCAAGGCATCGGTTTTGCTAGCAGACCGAGTAATCTTTACGAGCGACAATCCGCGAACTGAAGACCCCAACAAGATCATCGCGGAGATTGTTGTCGGGGCCGAGGAGGCGGCGCGAGAAGGTCGGGTGGCGCAATGGACGGCAATCCCGGACCGACGCGAGGCCATCGCCACCGCCATCCGCCAAAGCAGAAACGGTGACGTGGTCGTGATCGCGGGAAAGGGTCACGAGACCGAGCAGATCGTGGGCACGACCCGCTTGCCATTCGTGGACGCCGAGGTCGCCCGCGAGGTGTTGGACTCCTGACGAGGGGCGCCGAGAGGGGAAGACATGGTCAGAACCTCGACCTACCGTCTGACCGGTGAATTCGTGGCAGAGGCCTGTGGGGGAAAACTCTTGCAGGGCCGCGCGGTCGTGGCGCCCGGCGGGGTCTCCATTGACTCGCGCACCCTCACGGCGGGGCAGGCGTTCATGGCGATCCGGGGACCTCACCATGACGGGCATGACCACCTGGCGGAGGCTGTGGCAAGGGGCGCGTCAGGGCTCGTGGTCCGCTGGTCGAAGGCGGAGGCAGCCCTGGAGGTGACTGCCGCTGCCAGGGACCGGGTTTTCGTGGTCGCGGTCCCGGACACCGAGAAGGCATTACGGGACGTGGCTACGGCCTGGGTCGAGGTGATGGCCCCAGTCGTGGTCGGCATCACGGGAAGCGTGGGCAAGTCCACGACGAAGGACCTGTGCGCCGCGGTGGCCCGCTGCCGTTTCGAGACCCACGCGACCCGCGGGAACCTCAACAACTTGTACGGCGTGTCCCTGACCTGCCTGGGCCTGGTGCCGGCGCACGAGGTCCTGGTGGCCGAGATGGGCACGAGCGCACCGGGCGAGATCGCGGCCCTGTGCCGCATCGCGCGGCCCCGGATCGGGGTCGTCACCGCCGTGGCCCCGGCCCACATCGAGGGGTTCGGGTCGCTGGACGGCGTGGCCATGGCCAAGGCCGAGATGGTCGAGGCCGTCCCGCCGGACGGGGTTGCGGTCCTCAACGCGGACGACCCTCGCGTGCGGGAGATGCGCTCGCGCACCGTGGCCAGGTGCCTTTTCTTTGGCACCGCCGAGGACGCTGATGTGCGCATCGTCTCGTGTCAGGTCGAGCGGGACGGACGGACGCGAGTCGGGATGGTCGCGGCCGGGCGGCCTGTCGAGACGACGCTGTCCCTGATCGGGGCCCACCAGGCGTACAACGCGGCAGCGGCGATGGCCGTGGCCCTGGCGCTCGAGATTGACCCTGGGCAGGCTGGTGCCGCCATGAGGACGGTCGAGCCCGCAAAGCACCGGATGTCGCTCAAGAATGCGGGCTCCGTGCGGGTACTGGACGACTGCTACAACGCTTCTCCCCGCTCGATGAGCGCGGCCCTTCAGGCGCTTCAGTCACTACCCGCCGAGGACGGCAGGAGGATAGCGGTCCTGGGCGACATGCTGGAACTCGGTCCCATGACCGAGGCCGCGCACCGGGACCTGGGGGCCGAGGTCGCCCGGCTGGGAGTCCAGTGCCTCGTCGCGGTGGGGAGGTACACACGCCTCGTGCGCGAGGGGGCCGTGGCCGGCGGACTTTCCGCCTCGGCCATCTACGAGGTTCCGGACGCCCTGGCCGCGGCGGATGTGGTCGGCACCCTTGTCAGGCCCGGGGACACCGTGCTGGTCAAGGGTTCACGCGGCGTGGGGCTCGAGATCGTGGTGGACCGCATCCTGGCCACTTGCGGGCGCCTGGAGGACACGGGGAACTGAAAATGCGCTTTGCGATCCTGTTCTACGTGGCGGAACACCTGCGAGACGAGTTCTCGTCTCTCAACCTGGTCCGCTACGTCAGTTTCCGGATCATGGCCGCCTTCGTCACCTCCCTCTTGATCTGCCTCGTCCTGTACCCGTGGTTCATCCGGGCACTCCAGAGGCGCTCCGTAGGCCAGGCCATCCGGGAGGACGGGCCCAAGTCCCACTTCTCGAAGGCGGGAACGCCGACGATGGGCGGCGCGCTCATCATGGTCTCGATCCTCATGAGCGGCCTGATGTGGACGCCTCTCGCCAATCCCCTTGTCCTCATGACTCTCCTGATGGGGCTCGCGTTCTCGGCAGTGGGGTTCGTGGACGACCTGCGGAAACTGCGCAGTCGGTCGTCGCGCGGCCTATCCGGGAAGGTGAGGCTCCTGATCGAGTTCGCCGTGGTCTTCGCTGCCTTCTCGGCGTTCCTTCACTTCTTTGGCAAGGCAACCAAGTACGACCTGAGGCTGTTCATCCCGTTCCTCAGCGCGGAACGCTATTGGATTGACCTGCCGTTCTTGGCCTACGTTCTTCTGGGGGGTCTCGTGGTGGTCGGGACCGCCAACGGGCTCAACCTCACGGATGGCCTGGACGGGCTTGCGGCGGGGCCGACCTTGACCGCCTCGGGGACCCTTCTGGTCCTCACCTACATTACAGGCGCGAAACTCGGGTCCTTCGACATCCCGCGCTACCTGTTGATCCCCAAGGTCGTCGGGGCCGAGGAACTGGCTGTCCTGTGCTCGGCGGTGATGGGCGCCACGATCGGGTTCTTGTACTACAACGCCTACCCTGCGGAGATCTTCATGGGCGACACGGGCAGCCTCGGGCTTGGTGCAACGCTTGGGACGATGGCGCTTCTTACTAAGAATGAACTATTGTCTATCATCATCTTTGGTATTTTCGTTTTCGAAGCAACCTCGGTGATCATCCAGACCGCCTACTTCAAGATAACGGGCCGCAGGGTCTTCCCGATGTCACCCATCCATCACTCGTTCGAGTTGATGGGTTGGCCCGAGCCGAAGATCGTGGTGCGGTTCTGGATCGTGAGTCTGATCCTGGCCATGGTGGCCCTGGCGTCGGTCAAGGTGAGGTGAGCACGGCCATGTGGAGGCGCGCTCTTGTCTCGCTAGGTCTCGCTCGTGGGGAAGGGGCGCACGAGGGTGAGATGGACCTGGCCCTGTTCGGGGCCGCGATGACCTTGGTCGCGCTCGGGACCTTGTTCGTGGCGTCGGCGTCTTTGCGGACCGGCACGGACCCCGATGCGGGCGTGGGGTCGTTGTGGAATCACGCGGCCCATGTCGGCTTGGGAATCATTGCCTTGATGCTGGCGCTGCGTGTGCCGTCCACGGCCCTGCGCAAGACCTATCCCCTGCTGGTCGCCGTGACGGCCGTTCTGATGGTCCTTGTCCTCGTTGCTGGCGAGGAAAGGGGTGGGGCGAGGAGGTGGCTCGCAATCGGGCCGACGACCGTCCAGCCCGCCGAATTCCTGAAGGTGGTCTTCGGGCTCTATATCGCGGGCTACCTATCTAGACGCCACACGATCCTCAACGACCTCAAGACGGGGATCGTCCCGCTCGCGGTCTTTTACGCGGCGTTCGCGGGGATGCTGGCACTGCAACCGGACATCGGCTCCGTCGTTTTGCTCGGGACCCTCGTGGCCGTCATGCTCGTGGTTGGGGGGGCGAGGCTCACCCTCCTCGGGGTCGTCTTCGGGGTGATGGTGACGGCCTTTCTGATCCTGATTGTCTTCTCGCCGGAGAAACTGGCGCGTTTCGTGGGGTGGTGGTTCCCCGAGGAGACGCGCGCCGGTGACGGCTATCAGATCTTCAACGCCCGCATTGTCATCGGCTCCGGCGGTCTGTTCGGCGCGGGACTCGGCGAGGGTGTGCATCACGTCCTCGGGTACCTCCCGCAGTCCCACACGGACTTTCTGTTCGCGGTGGTCGCGGAGGAGACAGGGTGGGCGGGTGTCTCGGCCATCGCGCTCCTGTACGCGGTCATCGCGGTCCGGGGTCTGGCTCTGGCCATCCGCTGTCGAGACGAGTTCAGCCGGTTCACTGCCTTCGCCATGACGCTGTTGCTGACTGTGCCGGCCCTGGTGCACATGTTCGTCTGCCTCGGGCTGATGCCGACCAAAGGCCTGGTCCTGCCCTTCATGAGTTACGGGGGCTCGGCCATGGTGGCGTCTCTTTTGGCCCTCGGGATTCTTCAGAGATTGTACCTGGAGGCCACCGCGCGTCCAGTCAAGTCAGTGGAGGAGGTTTCATGAGGGGTGGGAAGGCCATCCTGACCGGTGCTCAGACCGGTGGCCACCTGTACCCCCTGCTGGCCGTGGCCCAAAGGCTCGAGGCCCTCGGGCTTGCAGTCACCCTGGTGACGAGCGGCGCCGGGGTCGAGGCGAGGATCCTCGCCCACGTCCGGACCCCGACGGTGGTCCTGAAGGCCCCGAAGTGGAAGGGCATGGGGCTCGTGCACCGTATGAAGGGCCTGGCCGCAATGCCTCTTTCTCTTGCGAAAGCCGTTGCCCTGGTGCGCCGCGTTCAGCCCAACGTCGTGGTGGGCTTCGGGGGATACACGAGCGGTCCGGTCGTCATGGCCGCGGCCCTGGCCAAGGTTCCCACCGCGATCTGCGAGCAGAACTCTATCCCGGGGTTCACGAACCGCCTGCTCGCGCGCTTCGCGGACCGCATCTTCGTCGCCTTCGAGGAGACGGAACGCCGGTTCGCGGGCCGGCCGGTCGTGCGCACAGGGACTCCGGTTCGCCCGGAGATCCTCCAAGTACCGGAGAAGACGTTCGAGGGGGGGGTCCGGCGCATCCTGGTGCTCGGGGGCTCGCAGGGGTCCGCGTTCCTCAACGCGCGAGTCCCGGAGGTCTTGGCTCGGGTCGCACGAGGCGGGGTGGCCCTGCAGGTCCTTCACCAGACAGGCGATGGCCGCGAGGCGGAGGTCCGCCGTGCGTACGAGGCCTTGGGCCTCTCCGCGGAGGTGCGGGGCTACCTCGACGAGATGGCCGAGGCCTGGCGCTTCGCGGACCTGGTCGTGTGCCGGTCTGGGGCCGGGACTGTGTCCGAGGTGACGGCCGTGGGTGTCCCGGCATTGTTCGTTCCGTTCGCGGCGGCGGCGGACAACCACCAGGTGTTCAATGCGCGCCCCGTGGTCGAGGCCGGGGGGGCCGCGATGGTCGAGGAGCGAGAGTTCGACACAGAGCGCGTGGCGGGCCTCTTGGGTGCGATCCTTCGGGACCGGGAGCGGCTTGTGGAGATGGCGCGGGCCTCCCGGTCGCTCGGTCGGCGAGACGCCCTGGACCGCATCGTAGAAGGCGTGCTGGAGGTCGCAAGGCGATGACGCGGTGGACCGGGCTCGAGCGGGACCTTGCCGGGATGGAGGGCGTGCGCGTCACGCTTCAGGAGCCCATGGCCCGCCACACCTCGCTCGGCGTGGGTGGGCCGGCGGATTTGTTCGTGCGGGTGGGGAGCGTAGAAGCCCTCGAACAGGTGCTGTCTCTGCTCGCGCGTCAGGCCTGTCCTTGGTTGCCGCTTGGCGCCGGGACGAACCTCTTGGTGATGGACGAGGGCATCGAGGGGGCGGTCGTGGCGCTCGAAGGCCGCCTTGCGGAGCGTCGTTTCGAGGACGACGGTCGTATCCCGAGCGTGCTAGCCGGCGCTGCAACGCGCCTGCCGGGCCTCCTCCTCGACATCGAGCGGGCAGGGTTCGGGGGCCTGGAGTACGCAACGGGGGTGCCGGGGAGCGTCGGCGGGGCGGTCGTCATGAACGCCGGGACCCGATTCGGGTTCATCGAGCAGGCGCTCGTCTCGGTTCGCCTCGTCCTCCCCGAAGGGGTCGAGGAGGTCCCCGCTGAGAGGCTGCGACTTGGCTACCGGCACTCGGAGGTCCCGGAAGGGGCCGTGATCGCATCGGCGCGGTTTCGCCTGACGAGGGGCCGCTCCGCCGAGCAGGCCCGCATCGTCCAGGAGCTCCGCCGCCACCGCCGCGAGCGCCAGCCCCCGATGCGGGGGACTGCAGGCTCGTTCTTCAAGAACCCGGACATGGCAGAGGGCGTCTTCGCCGGGAAACTCATCGAGGACGCGGGCCTCAAGGGGATGCGGGTCGGGGGTGCCTTCGTATCGCCGGTGCACGCGAACTTTTTGACAAACGGCGGGGACGCCTCGGCGAGGGACCTTCTCGAACTCGCTGTGCGGGTGCGGGACGAGGTGCTCCTGCGCTTCGGGTACGCGCTTCAGCCCGAGGTCCGGGTCGTGGGCCGCGGGGCCGCAGAGTGGGTCAGGCGCTTCGAGGAGGCCCGAAAGGAGGGGAGGTGAGGCTCATGCGGGGCAACCGGCGGGTGCGGAAGGACGGGGGTCGCCTTGCCGACCTGAAGGCCTGGCTTTCGCGCCTGACCGCGCGTCACGGCAAGGCCATGCTCGTCGCGGGCCTGCTCGCGGGGGCGTCGTGGGGAGTTGTCGTGGGGTACCGGGCCTTGCGCGAGTCGAGGCACTTCCTCTTGCGGGAGGTGAGGGTCGAGGGGAACCAGAATGTGGGTTCGGACGAGGTGCTCCGGGCCTGCAACTTGAGGCTAGGCGAGGACCACGTCCTGTTCCTGAGCGAGCACGAGGTCGAGGAGCAGTGCGCGGGGGACACGCGCCTTCGCCAGGTGCGCGTCAGCATCGAGATGCCGGACCGGGTCGTGGTACGGGTCGAGGAGCAGGACACGGCGCTGTACGCGGCGACCCCAAGCGGACTGTGGAAGGTCAATCGGTACGGGGAGGCGTGGGGGCCGGCGGACTTGCAGGACATGCTCGCGGCGCCCCTCCTGGTCGGCGCGGAGGCGGTCATGGCGGACCCAACGCGCTCGCGAAGCCTCCTCCGGGACACCCTGTCGTTGATTCGCACGGTGTCCGTGGCCAAAAGCCCCTTCGAGGGACACGGGCTCATCGTGTCGTGGGACGAGGTGCTGGGGTTCACGGTGCACGACACGACCTCGGGGTTTCGCGCACGCTTCGGCCACCCGCCCTTCGGCAGGAAGTTCGCGCGCCTGATCGAGGCCCTGGACGAGGCGGCCCGACGCGGGCTCGAGGTCGAGATGGCCCTTTTGGACAACGAGGTCGCACCCGAGGCCGTGACGCTTCGGCTGGCGCGCACGGCGGTGGCGGAGGAGCGGCGCACGCGCGCGAGTGGCGTCGCGACGAACGTGGAGGAGGCTGGGCAATGAGCCAGAAGGACGAGGTCATCGCGACGTTGGACCTGGGGACGACGAAGGTCGTCATGCTCGTGGCGGAACCGACCGAGACCGGGGTCAAGGTCCTCGGCGTGGGGACCGCGGAGTGCGAGGGACTGCGCAAGGGGATGGTCATCAGCATCGGCAAGGTGGTCGAGGCCATCCGACGAGCCCGCTACGACGCGGAACAGATGTCTGGGTGCGTCGTGACAGAGGTCATCGCGGGGGTGGGTGGTCATCACGTGGTCGGGGTGAACAACCACGGACTTGTCACGACGAAGAACGCGGAGATCCGCAAGGACGACGTCCAGCGGGTCCTCGACGCGGCGTCCGTCCTGCACATGCCCCTCGACCGCGAACTGATCAACGTCCTGCCATCGCAGTACGTCGTGGACGAGCACGATGGGATCAAGGACCCGGTGGGGATGTCCGGGGTGCGCCTGGAGGTCGAGGCCCACCTGATCACAGGCGCACGGACCGCGCTCGAGAACATCACAAAGTGCGCCGAGCGCTCGGGACTGCGCGTCGTGGAGTTCGTGGCGAACCCACTCGCATCCGCCCTCGCGGTGCTCGAGGACAACGAGCGGGAACTCGGCGTCGCGGTGCTGGACCTGGGCCACGGATGCGGGGACCTGACCATCTGGGTCAACGGCAGCCTGCTGCACACCACGGTGATTGGGGCGGGCGGTGGTGTGCTCACCCAGGACATCGCGACCGGGCTTCGCACCCCAATCGCCTGCGCCGAGTCACTGAAAATCCAGTACGGGGCTGCGAGCCACCGCCTGGTGAAGGAGGGCGAGACCATCGAGGTCCCGACCGTCGGGGGACGACCGGACAAGCGCCTATCGCGGTATGTCATGACCGAGATCATCGAACCGAGAATGATCGAGATCTACGGCCTGGTCAAGCGCGAGATCCAGAAGACCGGCTTCGATGAACTGCTGGCCGCCGGACTCGTCTTGACCGGCGGCGCGGCTAAGATGCCCGGGATGGTCGAACTGGGGGACGAGGTTTTGAACCTGCCAGTGCGCATCGGGCAGCCCCGAAACATCGAGGGCCTGGTCTCGCTCACGTCGAACCCTGCGCTGTCCACGGCGTATGGGCTCGCGGTGTATGCGTCGCTTCCCTGTCGGAAGGGCGTGCCGTGGCCCATGCTGCCGGTTCGCCGGATCAGAAGTGGTCGTGGGGTGTCGGGGTGGCTGAAGAAGGCGGCGGCGATCTTCTTCTGATGTCTTGTACGGGTTGGACACGGGCACGCGTACGCGGCCCATGGAAGTGTTTCGGATGGCTTTGGTGATCTTTCTTGGAAGGAGGGACAAGCCATGATCGCACCAGTGGTCGAGAAGAACGAGGAGGGGCGGGCCATCATCAAGGTGGTCGGGGTCGGCGGAGGCGGGGTGAACGCGGTCAACTCCATGATCGCGGCAGGGGTCCAGGGCGTCGAGTTCATCGCAATGAACACGGACGTCCAGCATCTCGATGGGTGCCTGGCCGAGAGGACGCTCAGATTGTGCGGGCCCACGAAGGGGCGGGGGGCAGGGGGTGACCCGGAGCAAGGTCGCGAGGCCGCGCTCCAGGAGCGCGAGGCGATTGCGGACGCCCTTCGGGGTGCGGACATGGTTGTGATCGCCGCGGTCTTTGGCGGGGGCACGGGGACGGGCGCCTCGACCGTGGTGGCCGAGGTCGCGCGCTCCCTCGGCATTCTGACCGCGGCTGTCGTGACCCTGCCGTTTACCCGGGAGGGCCGGGCGAAGAGAATCGAGGCCTTGAACTGGCTGGACGTCCTGAAAAAGTCGGTGGACGCATATGCGATCATCGAGAACGACCACCTGAAGAAGATGGCGCCAAAGGGCATCTCGAGCCTGAAACTCTATCAACTTCTGGACCATTTCCTTGGCGACATCTTGACAGGGCTCGTGGAGCTTGTGGTCCATCGCGCCTACATCAACCGTGACCTCGAGGACGTGCGAAAGGTGCTTCAGAATGCGGGGCGCTTCCTCATCGGGATCGGGAGCGGGGAGGGCGAGCAACGGGCCCAGGAGGCGGTCGAGCGCGCGCTGGGCAACCCATTGCTGGAGCACACGAACATCGAGGGAGCCAGGGCCGCGCTTGTGCACATCGCGCAGGGGCCGGAAGGGCAGGACGACGAGGTGGACATTGTGATGGACAAAACCTGGGAGCACCTGTCTCCCGATGCCAAACTCTGGTACGGGTGGGACTGGAAGCCCGAACTGGAGGGACGCATCAAGGTGACGATCATCGCCTCGAGATTCGCGGAAGTCGGTGATGTGGACGCCACATCGCTCGTCGAGGTGGACGAGGCCGTCAGCCGGGTGATGCCGAGGGACGTGCGCGGCATCCCGAACTACGCGGCGCGCCCGGTCCTTTCCGACCAGGCAGGACTGGATCGGGTGCGCGCCATGCGCCATCCTTCGCGCGAAATGGCGAACCGACACAAAGCGCTCGACGAGGGGCCAAGCGAACTGGACCCGATGCCTGCGTTCATGCGAACGGGGTCAGGAAGGCGCCTGGGCGAGGGGACGTCCCCGAGCGAGCTGGGGGCCTACTACTTGTGTGCTCGGCCAGGGTCAGGCCCCAGGGAGTTGTAGGCCGCATCACTCCCGTTCTGCTACCGCTTCCGAGATCGTCGCGATCATCTCCCGGACCGCCTCCTCGATGCCACAGAAGACCGCGCGAGATATGATTGAGTGCCCAATATTCAGTTCAGATACTTCTTTGATCAGGCAAATGTCGCGGACGTTCCGGTAGTCGAGCCCATGGCCGGCGGCCACCGCGAGGCCAAGGCGTGAGGCTTCCTGGGCTGCCACGCGCAGCCGCTCGAGTTCAGCCGCTCTCTCCACCCCGCGCCGCTCGGCGTAAAACCCCGTGTGCAGTTCGACCTGTTGCACGCCCAGGGCAGCGGCCGCTCTCACCGCGGCCACGTCAGGGTCCACGAAAAGGCTGACCCGGACCCCGGCCTCGCACAGTCGCCGGATGACAGGGGCCAGGACCTCCTCCTCGCCCACGACGGCGAGCCCGTGCTCGGTGGTACGCTCCTGGCGGCGCTCTGGCACGAGGGTGGCCATGTCGGGGCGGATGCGGCACGCGATCTCGACGACCTCGTCGGCAGCCGCCATCTCGAGGTTCAGTTCCGTGGCCACCGTGCGGCGCAGGATCTCGAGGTCTCGCTCCTGGATGTGTCGCCGGTCCTCGCGCAGGTGGACCGTGATCTGGTCAGCCCCGGCGTGCTCGGCGAGGAACGCGGCCTGCACCGGGTCGGGGTAGGGGGTGCCGCGGGCTTGCCGCAGCGAGGCCACGTGGTCCACGTTGACACCAAGACGGATGCGGGACATCACTTGCACCTCCGATCGTTTCTAAAAAACACTATGCGAGAACCCCATCCGCAGCCGCTGCCGCCAGGATCTCGTGAGCCAGGGCGCGGATGCGGCCTTCGTCATCCCCTTCGACCATGACCCGGATCACCGCCGAGGTCCCGGAGTAGCGCACATGCACCCGACCCCATCGCCCCAGGGTGGCCTCCGCGTGCCGCACCGCGGCCTGCACCCGCGTGAGGGACTCGATGGGGGGCTTGGACAGGACCTTTGCGCTCAGGAGGACCTGGGGGAAGCGCTCGAACACCGAGGCAAGGTCCGCGAGCGGCCTGTCGGTCCTCAGCATGATCTCGATGACCTTCAGGCACGTCAAAATGCCGTCACCGGTCGTCGAGTGGTCCAGAAACAACACGTGCCCGGACTGCTCGCCGCCCAGATTGTACCCGCCCTTGAGCATCGCCTCGACCACGTATCGGTCCCCCACGTCCGTGCGGACCAGATGGAGCCCCAGGCCCTCCAGGGCCCGTTCGAGGCCCAGGTTGCTCATCAGGGTGCCTACCACGCCGCCGCCTCGGAGGAGGCCGCGCTCGTGAAGCCATGTCGCGCACAGGGCCAGGATCCCGTCGCCGTCCACCACCTGCCCGCGCGCGTCGCACAAGATCGCCCGGTCCGCGTCCCCGTCCAGGGCCAGCCCGAGGTCGGCCCCCTTCTCGACCACGACGCGTGCCATCTCCTGCGGGTGCAAGGCGCCGCACCCGTCATTGATGTTCAAACCATCGGGCTCGCAGTGGATCTCGGTGACTGAGGCCCCGAGTTCCCGGAAGACCATCGGAGCCACGCGGTAGGCGGCTCCGTTTCCGCAATCCACGACCATGCGCAGGCCGTCCAGGCGCAGGTCCCGAGGCAATTGGGACTTGAGGGCCACGCAGTAACGACCCACCGCGTCCTCGATGCGCGTCGCCTTTCCGATGGCCTTGCCCGTGGCCGGCGGCGGGAGGAGGCTCGGGTTGCGCACCAGGGCCTCGATCTGGTCCTCGACAGCATCGGGGAGTTTGAACCCGTCCCGCCCGAAGAACTTGATCCCGTTGTCCTCGAAGGGGTTGTGCGAGGCCGAGATGACGGCCCCGGCATCGGCCCTCATGCTGACCGTCATGTAGGCGATGCCGGGGGTCGGGAGCGGTCCGACCAGGACCACATCCGCGCCCATGGAGCAGACGCCGGAGGCGAGCGCCGTCTCGAACAGGTAGCCCGAGATGCGCGTGTCCTTGCCGATCAGGATGCGGGACCGCCCTTTGCGGTGGGTGCGAGCGCCCTCCTGGCCAAAGACCGTGGCCACGGCTCGTCCCAGGGCCAGGGCGGTCTCGGGGGTCATCGGCGGGGTGTTGGCCACGCCCCGCACACCGTCGGTTCCAAAGAGTCTCTCGCTCATGACATCCATTCCCGTCAAATCACGGTCGGCGGTCACCGTGCCGGGCGTCGGTTCTCTCAGTGTCCTCGGTGCGCGAGACCCACAGGGTGGCACGGTTCGCGGAGAGCCTACACTCGAGCTCCGCAGGGCGCCGGCACTCCACCGGCACCGAGGAGTGTCTTCCCACGCTCGCCTCCTCGTCCCCGACCTGCACCAGGACCTCCACCGGCACCTCCCGTCGCTCGACCCGAAGGAGCACGGGCTTCGGTCCGTGCAGGGACACGCGCACCGAGGCCGGCTCGACTCGGCAAGCGAACCCCTCGGGGCAATTCTTGACCAAAACAGGAACCTCCTCGAGATTGAGGCGCCCCTGGAGGGCTTGGACCGGGATGTGGAGGGTGACCTGCTCGTCGTCCAGAAAGATGAAGGGGAACGCTGGCTTTTGGACCTTGACCACCAGGCGCACGTCCTTGTCGAGGGTCCCCAGGTTCACCGGGTACGTGAATAACTCGTTGACCTGCTGCACAGAGGTCTTCGCCCCCCAGACGCGGACCTCCGAGGGCTCCACCCGGACGCGGGCGGTCACGACCTCGTAGCCCTCCTGGGGTTTGCCCACGAAGTTGGCGCGGACCGGGACCACGCGTTCGACCTTGGGCTCTGTGCGAACGACGAAATCGGAAGGATAGACCGACTGGATGGAAAGACCAGTGACGCCGAGCAACTGCCGGATCCGGTCCGCCTCGAAGACGTACACCGTCTGGTCCGAGAAGCCCCGCAGGTCCACGAGGTAGGGGTTGGCCTTGCGCTCGAGAGCCCGGGCGAGGCGGGACCAGCGGTCGCGCACGCGCACGCGCAGCACCTTGGGCATCTCGCCCACGAAGACCTCGTGCTCAGAGAGATTGGACAGGACGACCGGGACCTCCACGTCCACTTCCTGGCCCTTGTCCTCGCGGACCACCCAGAATAGAAAAACAGCAATCACCAGCGAGACAATTTTCAGTCCGATGTTCTCTCGAAAAAGCCGATACCAGAACGAGCGGCGCCGATAAAGGGTGCGCGTCACCCGGAGTGAAGGGGGGACGCGGTCCGTGGGTCCTTCAGGGGCCATTCCGTCCCTCCGCATGGGGCTCTTGGCCGGCTCGCCGGGGGCCGAACAGGGACATGAGGCGCTCCCGCAGCGTCATGGCGTCCAGGCCTCGCTCGAGTTCCCCCTGAAACGCGAGCGAGATCGTGCCGGTCTCCTCCGAGACCACGATGACCACGGCATCAGTGGCCTCGGTCAGTCCAATGGCAGCGCGATGGCGCGTGCCCAGGGCCTTGTCCACCTTGGGGTTCTCGGTCAGGGGGAGGAAGCAACCCGCGTGGCTGATGCGCCCCTGGCGGATGATGACCGCCCCGTCGTGAAGCGGGTTCTCGAAGGATGGGATGAAGGCGGCGAACAGCGTCCCCGCCGTGACGCGCGCGTCCACCTCGATGCCCTCCTCGGCGAAGGGCGAGAGGTCTGCCTCCCGCTCGAGCACGATCAAGGCCCCAATGTGCTTCTGGGCCAGGCGGGTGACGGCCTTGATGATCTCGTCGTACATTGTAGGGCCACGCCTCCTCCCCCCAGCGAGGAAGAGCGGGTTCTTGCCGATCTCCGAGAGCGCCCTCCGGATGTCTGGCTGGAACAACACGATCAAAATCACGATGAATGAACTGACGAATTTTTCTAGAATCCAATTCAACGTGGCTAGATTCAGAAAGTCCTCCTGAGAGACGACATAGAGGGCGAGGACGACCACGATCCCAACGAGCATCTGGATGGCGCGTGTGCCCCGGATGAGGAGCATCATCCGGTACACAAGGTAGAACACGAGCGCGACGTCTAGGACGGATGCGATGATGTCGAGACCCGGCACCGACGACAAAAGGTCGCGAAAGAGGTTCATGCCGGGGCCACCTCCTCCGACGCCCGCACGATCGCGTGGGCCACGCGCGCCACGTCGCGCATCTCGGCCACGTCGTGAACCCGCAGCACACGGGCCCCTCGCGCCACGGCCACGGCCACGGCCCCCGCGGTCCCGAACAGGCGATGTTCAGGGTTCAGAACGCCCAAGACCTGCCCGATGAAGGACTTCCGCGATACACCGACGACGAGTGGACGACCGAGGGCGGCCAGAAGATCGAGGCGGTCGAGCAGGGTCAGGCACTGCCGCCAGGTCTTCGCGAATCCGATCCCTGGGTCGAGGAAAAGGTGGTCCTCGGGGAGTCCGGCTGCAAGCGCGGCCTCCATGCGGGCGCGCAACTCGGCCACCACCTCGCCCAGGAGGTCGTTGTAGCGCGCATGGGCCATCATGTCCTCGGGGGTCCCGCGCATGTGCATGGCCACGGCCAGGGGCCTACGCCGCCCGAGCAGTGCCAGCATCTCCGGGTCCGCCGTGAACCCTGACACGTCGTTCACCATGACCGCCCCGGCATCGAGCGCGGCCTCCGCCACACGCGCGTGCCTGGTGTCAATCGAGACCGGGATCCGCTCGGCCAGGGCGCGCACCACGGGCAGGACCCGCTCTGCCTCGACCTCCTCCGGGACGGGCTTCGCACAGGGTCTCGTGGACTCTCCCCCGACGTCCACGATATCCGCCCCGTGGGCTGCCATGTTCATGCCCCGCGCTACCGCCGCGTCCAGGGTCGCGTACCGTCCCCCGTCGTAGAACGAGTCCGGGGTGACGTTCAGGATGCCCATGATCAGGGGAGGACGACGGGGGTCCGCCGCTGCCTCGATGATCGCTCGCACCCTGTCTGCGGAGGCGGACATGCACAAAGGATACCAGGACCCCGGCGCGACTGCCAAGACCCTGTTCTTCCTGCCCTTGGGCACGCCCCCGGCCACGAGGCATCCAGGGTCCTTCCCTAGGGCGGTTGTGGGTCGCCCGGCTACACCCCGTTGCTCACCTGGAGCGTGTAGTCGGTCTGGCCGCAGTTGGAAGGGCTGCCGGAGAAACGGAAGACGCGGATGTACACGGTCATCCCGTCGTTCAGGCAGTGCCTCTTGTTCTTCAAGGTGTCGGTGCAGTGGCTCGTGTTCGAGTTCGTCTTGCCCCCACAGCAAGCATTTGAGGCGCCCCCGGCGCCGGCCTGGCACTCGTCCGGCTTGCAGCAGTCCCACAGCCTCGGTGTGCCTCCCGGGCTCCCAGGCGGGGTCACGCAGGGGGCCTCCCCGATCTTGTTCGCCGCGTCCGAGAAGTTGACGAACCACTGCGTGTCCGTCGCATTGAAGGAGCCAGACGTGCACTGAATCTGCGTGTTGCAATTGTTACGATACACATTGACCCTGAGGCTACCGTCCGTTGGCGAGGTGATCCGGACCCGGATGGCAAAGCGGTCGTTGCCCGGCGCAGCGAACGTCCCCGTATCCGTCGAGTCCGTGAACGTGAACTTGTACCAGTCCTCGTCCCCGGGGACGATGCGTCCGTTCACGGTGTAGGTTGATCCGGACCCTGCGTCGGATAGGGTCCCGAGGTCCACAGCCTTTGTGCAGGTGTTGTTTCCGGTCGAGTCGTACGCGTCCCACTGGCACTCGCAGCCATCGCCCAAGTTCTGGTTGACGTCGTAGTAGCCCGTGTTGCAGACAGCCACGCAGTGGCCTTGCGTGCAGGCGGGGCTCCCGTTGGCCACGTTGCCGCACATCTGGACCGGGTCGCCATCGTCGGTCGTGCCATTGCAGTTGTCGTCCACGCCGTTGCAATGCTCGGTTGCGCCCGGACGGATGTTTGGGTTCGAATCGTTGCAGTCCCCGCCGAGCGGAACCCAGTTCTGGGAGGGGCCGCACTGGCAGCGCGTGCTGTTCGAGACCCCATAGCCATCGCCATCCGCGTCGTAGTAGTGGGTCGTACACCCCTGCGCGCCAGGCTCGTCCACGTTGCCGTCGCAGTCGTCGTCGGAGCCGTTGCAGGCCTCGGTCGCGCCGGGAGAGACCTGCGCGTTCGAGTCATTGCAGTCCCCGGTCGCCATCGTGCGATAGAGGCCCATGGCCCCGCACTGGCACCGCGACGAGGCGGTCCCGTACCCATCGCCATCGGAATCGTAGTACCACGGCACGCACCCCTGCGAGTCCACCGGGTCCGTCACCCCATCGCAGTTGTCGTCCTTGCCGTTGCAGACCTCGGTCGCACCAGGTCGCACGTTCTGGTCCGAGTCATCGCAATCGCCCCCTTGCTGCGCCGAGTACTTCCCGCTCGCGCGACACAGGCACTTCAAGTTGCCGGTGACCCCGTATCCATCCCCATCGTTGTCGTAGTAGTAGGTCGAGCACCCGGACGCCCCTTCCTCGTCTGTCTGGCCGTCGCAGTTGTCGTCCACGTTGTTGCAGAACTCGGTCGCCCCTGGCTTGATGGCCCCGTTCGAGTCGTCGCAGTCGCCCCCTCTGGTCGCCGTGTAGGGGGCCGTGGGCCCGGACAGGCACCTTGTGTCGCCCGTGACCCCGTAGGTGTCCCCATCCTGGTCCTTGTAATACGTGGTGCAGCCCTGGCAGCCTGCCTCGTCGGTCTGTCCATTGCAGTCGTCGTCCTTGTTGTTCGCGCAGACCTCGGTCGCGCTCGGGTTCACGGATGCGTCGTTGTCGCTGCAATCGCCTCCCCGGGTCGCGCTATAAGGCGCGCTCGGACCCGAGAGGCATCGGGTATCGCCCGCGACTCCGTACGTGTCCGCGTCCTGGTCCTTGTAGTAGGTGGTGCACCCCTGGCACCCCTCCTCGTCAGTCAGGTTGTCGCAGTCGTCGTCGCGGCCGTTCGCGCAGACCTCGGTGCCACCAGGCTTGACGTTCGGGTCATTGTCGTCGCAGTCCCCGGGTGTGCTCGCGGTGTATTGCCCGGCGGGCGTGCATAGGCACTTCTTGTCGGCCTGGGCCCCGTAGCCGTCCCCGTCCGTGTCGCGGTAGTACCAGGTGCAGTTCTGGGCCCCCTCTTCGTCGGTCTGAGCGTTGCAGTTGTCGTCCTTCCCGTTGCAGGCCTCTTGGGCGCCGGGAGAGACGCTCGGGTCCGAGTCCGCGCAGTCCCCGCCCTGCGTGGCCGTGTACTTTCCGCTCGGGCCGCACAGGCACTTGGAGGTGGCCGACACGCCGTAGCCATCACTGTCGTTGTCGAAGTAGTAGGTGACGCACCCAGATGCCCCTTCCTCGTCCGTCTGGCTGTTGCAGTTGTCGTCGCGGCCATTGCATCCCTCCGCGGCCCCGGGGTTCACGCCGGCCTCATTGTCGTTGCAATCCCCGCCTCGCGTCGCGCGATACAGGCCCTGCGGCGCGGACAGGCACTGCGTGTCCCCGCTCACCCCATATGAGTCGCCGTCGGAATCCATGTAGTACGTGGTGCACCCCTGGCAGCCGGCCTCATCGGTCTGGCCGTTGCAGTTGTCGTCCAGGTTGTTCGCGCAGACCTCCGTGCCCCCTGGCCTCACCGAGGCCCTTGCGTCGTCGCAGTCCCCGCCCGCGGTGGCCGCATACGGCGGCACCGCAGCGCACAGGCACTTCGAGTCGCCCGAGAGCCCGGCACCGTCGCCATCCGCATCCTTGAAGTACCAGGTACAGTTCTGGGCTCCTTCCTCGTCGGTGCTGCCGTTGCAGTTCGTGTCGCGGCCGTCGCAGACCTCCTGCGAAGCCGGATTCACGCGGCCATCGAGGTCATTGCAGTCCCCAGGGGTCTTCGTGCGATACGCCCCGAGCGGCGCGCACAGGCAGCGCGAGTCCGAGGCCACCCCGTAGCCATCCTGGTCGAAGTCGTAGTGATACACCTCGCACCCCGCGGCCCCTTCGTCGTCCGTGAGCCCGTCGCAATCGTCGTCCACGCCGTTACACCGCTCGGGCGCGCCGGGGAAGACCTGACCATTCGAGTCGTTGCAATCGCCCACAGCGCTGGCCGAATACGGGGCCTGGGCCGCGCACAGGCAACGGAAGTCGTCCGGGCGGCCAAAGCCGTCTCCATCCGCGTCCTTGTAATAGTTCGTGCAGCCCGCGGAGTCCTGGCCGTCCGTGGTCCCGTCACAGTTGTCATCGCGGCCGTTGCAGACCTCGGGGCGGGTCGGGTTTACGAGGGCGCTCGAGTCGTCGCAGTCGTTCCCCTGCCCGGCCGAGTACGCGCCCTGGGCCTGGCACAGGCACCGGGAGTCCTGGCTCAGACCGAAGCCATCGCCGTCCGCGTCCTTGTAGAAGGTCGTACACCCCGAGGCGCCTTCCTCGTCCATCAGGCTATCGCAGTCGTCGTCCCGTGTGTTGCAGACCTCGCTCGCACCGGGTTTCACCTGGCCCTCGTTGTCGTTGCAATCGCCTGCCTGAAGCACGGAATAGATTCCGCTTGGGGCGCACAGGCACCGGCTGTTGCCCGCATCGCCGTAACCGTCCCCGTCAAAATCCTTGTAATAGACAATGCAACTTTGCGCGCCCTGCTCGTCCGTTTGGCCGTCGCAGTCGTTGTCGAGGCCGTCGCAGGTCTCCTGGGCCTGCGGGTTCACGCCCGCGAGGGTGTCGTTGCAATCGGTCGAGATGGTCGCGTTCCAGGCCCCCTGCGGCGCACACAGGCAGCGCGAGTCGCTACCACCAAAACCGTCCCCATCTTGGTCGCGGAAGTAGGCCGCACACCCCTGGGCCCCCTCCTCATCCGTGAGCCCATTGCAATCGTCGTCGCGCTCGTTGCAGGCCTCCCCGGCCCCTGGCTTCACTTGGGCCTGGGTATCGTCGCAGTCCCCAGCCGTACTCGCCGTGTAGGGCACGGCAGGTGCGCACAGACATTGCGCCGCGAACTGCCCGAACCCATCCCCGTCGTCATCGCGGAAGTAGTAGGTGCACCCGACGGCCCCGGTCTCGTCCACCGCACTGTCGCAGTCGTCGTCGCGGCCGTTGCAGGCCTCGGACGCACCGGGATAGACCTCGGCCCTCTGGTCGTCGCAGTCCCCGGTCACGCTCGCCCCATACTTGCCTTGCGGCGCGCACAGGCACTTGTGGCTCGTCGCCACGCCCACGCCGTCTCCATCGTCATCGAGATAGTACGTGGTGCAACCTTGTGCACCTTCGTTGTCCACGACCCCGTCGCAATCGTCGTCCATGTAGTTGCAGGCCTCCTGGCCGCCGGGTTTTACGCTGGCGTTGTGGTCCATGCAGTCCCCGCCCACCAGGGCTGCGAACGGGGCCTGGGGCGAACACAGGCATCGCGGTTGGATGGCCTCGTCCCCGAAGCCGTCCTGGTCGCCATCGAAGTGGTAGAGCGTGCAGTTCAGGGAGTCCGGCGGGTCCACGAGCCCGTCGCAGTTGTCGTCGCGGCCGTTGCAGCGCTCGGTCGCGCCGGGGAAGACGTCCGCCCGGCCATCGTCGCAGTCGCCAGGGACCAGGGCCGTATGGGGCGCGGCCCCGTAGCAGAGGCAGCGGAAATCGCTTGCGACCCCGTAGGTGTCCCCGTCGCTGTCGCGGTAATAGGTCGCGCAGCCGGTCGCGCCCGCCTCGTCCGTCTGGCCATCGCAGTCGTCGTTGCGGCCATTGCACTCCTCCACGCCGTTCGGGTTCACGCTGGCCTTCGTGTCGTCGCAGTCCCCAGGCTGGAGCGCGGTGAAGGGCGGCGCGGGCGAGCACAGGCACCGCGACTCGTCCTGGCCGAACCCATCCTGGTCCTCGTCGCGGAAGTAGGTCTGGCACCCTGTGGCTTGGGCCTCGTCCTTGAGGCTGTCACAATCGTCATCCCCGCCGTTGCACGCCTCGGTCGCGCCTGGGTTGACCCCGACCGCGCTGTCGTCGCAATCCCCGGCCTGCGCGGCCCGGTACATCCCACTTTGGGCGCACAGGCACTTGAAGTCGGAGGTCCCCCACCCATCCCCGTCGTTGTCGTAGAAGAACGGCGTGCAGTCAGTAGCCCCCTCTTCGTCCGTGAGGGCGTCGCAGTCGTCGTCAGTGCCGTTGCAGGACTCGGGCGCCCCGGGGTTCACCGCGTCATTGCCATCATCGCAATCCCCGCCCCGCACGGCGCGGAAGTTCCCCACTGGCGCGGCCAGGCACTGGGACTGCCCGCTCTGGCCGTAGGTATCGCCATCCACGTCCTCATAGTAGGTGATGCACCCCTCGCACCCCTGCTCGTCGGTCTGGTCGTTGCAGTTGTCGTCCTTGCCGTTTGCGCACAACTCCTCTGCGTCCGGGTGGGCGCCAGGGTCCTGGTCGTTGCAGTCCGTGCCAAGCGTGCTCCTGTACACCCCGACCGGGACGCAGAAGCACTTGAAATCCCCGGCTAGCCCGTAGCCGTCCCCGTCCATGTCTTTGTAAAGCGGTCCGCACCCGATTGAGCCCTCCGGGTCCGCGATGCCGTCGCAGTTGTCGTCGTCGCCGTTGCAGGTCTCGGGGGTTTCGGGGTTCACATTGGCCGCAGCGTCGTTGCAGTCCCCTCCCACCAGGGCTCGATACAGCCCTGCCGCCGCGCACAGACAGCGGAAATCGTTTCCGCCATATTGGTCGTTATCCAAGTCATAGAAATACACGGTGCACGCGGTGGCGCCCTCCTCGTCTGTTTGGCCGTTGCAGTTGTCATCGAGATGGTTGCACTGCTCCTGGGCACCTGGGTTGCGGGCCGCGTCCTGGTCGTCGCAGTCCCCGGAGGTCGTGGCTGTGAAGGTCCCGCTCGCCTTGCACAGGCACCTGGAGGCGGCGAGCGACCCATACCCATCTCGGTCCGCGTCCTCGTAGTAGGTGACGCACCCCGTGGCCCCCTCCTCGTCCATTTCCCCATCGCAGTCGTCGTCCGTGCCGTTGCACTTCTCTTGGGCATCCGGGTGGACGGATGGCGAGACATCGTTGCAGTCGCCCCCGAGCGTGGCCGTGTATTTCCCGCTCGGGGCGCACAGGCAACGCGTGACCTCGCTCCCGTAGCCGTCCCCGTCCCAGTCGCGGTGGTAAGAGGTGCAACCGCTCGCCCCCTCCTCGTCCGTCACCCCGTCGCAGTCCTCGTCGAGCCCATCGCACGCCTCGGTCGCGCCCGCATTGATCGAAGCATTCGCATCGTTGCAATCCCCTGGCCGTGTGGTGTCGTAGGGCGCAGCCGCCGAGCACAGGCACTGGAAATCGCTCGACACCCCGAAGCCGTCCCGGTCCGCGTCCTTGTAGAACAACACGCACCCGGGCAGGTCCTCGCCATCCGTGGTCCCATCGCAGTCGTTGTCCTTGCCGTCGCACACCTCCGCCCCGCCCGGAAACACGCCCGCATCCTCGTCGTTGCAGTCGCCGGTCTCGGTCGCGGTGAAGGGGGCCACGCGCGCGCAGAGGCAGCGCTTCGCGAGACCCCCGTATTCGTCCCCATCGTTGTCGCGGTAGTACCAGGTGCATCCATCGGCCCCCTCGCCGTCCGTGCTCCCGTCGCAGTCGTCGTCCGCGCCGTTGCACGACTCGTCCGCGCCTGGCTTCACCGCGGCATTCGCGTCGTCGCAGTCCGAGCCCACGAGGCTCGTGTATGGCGCCGAGGCCGCGCACAGGCACTTCTGGTCCCCAGGGGTCCCGTAGCCGTCCCCATCCGCGTCCCGGTACCACAAGGTGCACCCCGTCGCGCCTTGCTCGTCCGTCATCCCGTTGCAGTCGTCGTCGCGCCCGTTGCAGGACTCCACTGCACCAGGGTGCACGGAAGAGAGCGCGTCATCGCAGTCCCCGGCCCTGGCCGCGTGATACGGCGGCGCTGCCGCACACAGACAGCGCGCGTCCGCCGCCAGCCCGTATCCGTCCCCATCCGCGTCCTTGAAGAAGGTCGTGCAACCCACAGACCCGGCCGCGTCCCCGTTGCCGTCGCAGTCGTTGTCCTTGCCGTCGCAGACCTCGGTTGCGCCAGGGTTGACCGCGGGGTCCTGGTCGTCGCAGTCCCCGGCCACCAGGCCGAGGTAATCCCCACTCGGACCGGAGAGGCACTGATACTGGCTCGCCACCCCATACCCGTCGCGGTCCTTGTCCCGGTAATACCGAGTGCACCCCTCGCACCCGGCCTCGTCGGTCTGTCCGTCGCAGTCGTCATCGCGGGCATCGGCGCAGACCTCGCTCGCCCCTGGCCGCGCCTCGGGCCTCTGGTCGTCGCAGTCTCCGGCCACGCTCGCCGTATACAAAGCGGCTTTAGTGCACAGACAGCGGGCATCGCCTGCGACCCCGAAGCCGTCCTGGTCCGCGTCCAAAAAGTACATCGTGCAGCCCGCAGCGCCTGCGGGGTCCGCGAGCCCGTCGCAATCGTCGTCGTAGCCATTGCAGGTCTCGGTCGCCCCCGGGTGTGCCGCGGCGTTCCCATCGTCGCAATCCCCGCCGCGGATGGCGGTGTAGGGGGGAACCGGCTCGCACGCGCACTTCGAGTCCGCGGTGAGCCCGTAGCCGTCCGCATCCTAGTCATAAAAGACCCTCACGCAGCCCGAGGCCCCGTCCTCATCGCTTGTCGCGTCGCAATCGTCGTCCTTGAGGTTACACGCCTCGGCCGCGCCAGGGTTCACGCCCGCGTCCGCGTCGTTGCAATCGCCCCCTCGCACGGCCCGGTAGGCCCCGCTCGGCGCGCCCAGACACTGCGTGTCGGAGGTGACGCCATACGTGTCCCCATCGTCGTCCCGATAGTACGTCACGCACCCCACGCAACCCACCTCGTCCGTAGCGCCATCGCAGTCGTCGTCCCGGCCATTGGCGCAGACCTCTTGTGCTCCGGGCCTCACCGAGGGCTCCGAGTCGTCGCAGTCGCCGCTCGCGGTCCCTGTGTACAGGCCCGTCGGGCCGCACAGGCACTTCTGGTCGGTTGCGAGCCCAAATCCGTCCTTGTCCGCGTCCTTGTAGTACCAGGCGCACCCTTGGGCCTCCTCCTCGTCCAAGAGGTTGTTGCAGTTGTCATCCTTGCCGTTGCAGGCCTCGACCCGGCCCGGATTCACGGTCTTGTCCGCATCCTCGCAGTCGCCTCCGACCGTAGCGCGGTACATCCCCGTGGGCCTGCACAGACACTTCGAGTTGCCGGTCACGCCATAGCCGTCACCATCAGAATCAAAGTAATATGTACGGCAACTATTAGCCCCTTCCTCGTCCGTGAGACCGTCGCAGTCGTTATCAAGGTAGTCGCAGCCCTCCGTCGTGGACGGATTCACATTCGCGAGCGAGTCGTTGCAGTCGTCCGGCACCGCCGCAGTCCACGGGGCCGCTGGCTGGCACAGGCAGCGCGATTGCGGCCCGCCGTGGCCGTCCTGGTCCACATCTGCATAGTAGGTCGTGCAGCCCCCGGCCCCGGCCTCGTCCACGAGCCCGTCGCAGTCGTCGTCCTGGCCGTTGCAGAGTTCCGGCCGGCCAGGCGACACGGTCGCCTCCGAGTCGTTGCAATCGCCTGGGACCGTCACCGAGTAGGGCGCCAGCGGCCCGCACAGGCACTTGTAGTCGGTCGAGAGGCCAAATTCATCGCCGTCCCCGTCGCGGTAGTGGAGGGTGCATCCCGTGGCCCCTTCCTCATCCGCGAGACCATTGCAGTTGTCGTCCAGGCCGTTGCACCGCTCCGTCGCGCCGGGGTTTTGGGCCTTGTCCTGGTCGTTACAATCCCCTCCGGCCTTTGTCGCGTACTTCCCCTCCGGCCGGCACAGGCAGCGCGAGTTCGCCGTGAGTCCGTACCCGTCTCCGTCCCCGTCGTAGTAGTAGGTGGCGCAGCCTGATGCCCCTTCCTCGTCGGTCTCGTCGCTGCAATTGTCATCGAGCCAGTTGCAGCGCTCGCCTGCGCCCGGATTCACCTGCGCGTTCGAGTCCATGCAGTCCCCGCCAGCCCCGGCCGTGAACAGCCCCTGCGGCGCGCACAGGCACCTCGCCTGCACCGAGTCGGTCCCATACCCGTCCTGGTCCCCATCGAAATAGAAGAGCGTGCACCCGAGCGCCCCAGGCTCGTCCGTCACCGCGTTGCAGTTGTCATCGAGCCCGTTCCCGCACACCTCCGTGGCCCCGGGGAAGACGCTCGCCTTCGAGTCGTCGCAGTCCCCGGCCTCGATAGCCGTGTGGGGCGCCACCC